>Ga0123357_10001797_pt1 | contig 23212 bp, 19 predicted proteins | sample TergutEmb28metaG_FD_89873 | JGI IMG/M metagenome (GOLD analysis project Ga0123357, IMG submission 89873) | Embiratermes neotenicus P4 segment gut microbial communities from Petit-Saut dam, French Guiana - Emb289 P4 | ecosystem: Host-associated > Arthropoda: Insects > Digestive system > Gut ... | reverse complement strand
TTCGACCGTCGAGTTGTGTTCAACCGTCCCTTCCTTGCCTTTTTGAAAAGCCTGTCGGATGGTTTGAACCGTGTTTGTGCGCAGCACGTTGCGAAGCGTATCGCCCGAAGGCAGAATCATCATGCCGTGAGCGTCCGCTTTTATTTGCGCTTCGCCGCCGGAAGTAAAAGGAATTTTGGAAGAATACAAGCCTTTGGACTGGTAGTCATGTCGGCTGCTGTCGCCATACTGCATCGGATAGGCGCTCACAATCAGCGGCTGGGTATATTGCAGCAGCGTGGTCGGGTTTTCGTGCCCCAGCGCCCACAGGCGGTTTCTTGTGAAATAGTAATAATACATCGTATGATGCTCGGTTCCAATCAGCAGACTTCCTTCGGAGAGGTTTTTCAGAAATATTGTGTCCAATCCCATAATATACATGGAGTCGTTGACCGCCACCGGCTCGGAATAGGAAAGCGTATATTCGTCGTTCACAGACTTGAGCTTGCTGAAATCCCAAAGCACATTTTCGCCGGCGCGTCCCGGATCTTTGTATTCGACCTGCTGCTTGATGATGACATCTCCCGGGCGAGGCAAGTTCAGCTCGCTTTGTAAAGCATGCTGGGCAGACAGGGAAAAAGCGCCTGCCGAGAACAGAATGATTGGGAGAATTGCCTTCATATAATGTTTACAAATGTTATTATAAAATAAATTAAGTAAATTCGTGGCAAAAGTATGGCATTTAAATACAATCGGCAACGGTTGAGCGTGGAAAAATTCCGACACTCGCGTGGAAATTTTTCAACACTTGTTTTTCCTCTTAATCAACAGAACAACATTATCCGCTGAGGCTAATTGTTGTAGAAAATCCGGATCTATTTCAATCGCAAAAACATTTGATTCGGGCAAATGAGCCATTTTATTGTCTTCTCCGGCATAAACTTCGGATATAAAGTCATAATTCAATACTTCGGATATCTTCCTCAGTTTATCAATATTGACATTTTTTTGCTTAAAAATATAATAGACAGAACTTCTTTCACAATTTATCCTGTCGGCAAATTCTTTGTTTGTCATGGAACTTTCCTTAACTTTTTGCTTGATGATGGAGCCAATATGTACATTTTTCATAATTTTTTAAATCTTTAAAATGAGAAACGCAGACTTAACCATCTGCTGATGAGGCTCTGCAAAACCGTGCAAACAAACAAGAAAAGCCCGCGTTACTCACGCGGACGTTGAACTTTTCTGTCCCTGTTTGCGTTTGAAAAATAGCAGATTTTCATCAGCAAGAACAAAGCTAACGCCTTTTATTTCACCATGTTGTTATTTCATTTTTTCATTGTTTTGAATTTATTAGTTTAGTATGGCAAAGATATTGATTTTTCTCTAACAGGCAAAGGGGGTAATATTTCTTTTCTTTGTCTTACTTTTCTTTGTCTTACTTTTTTTATTTGCTTTTATTATGTTGTTATTTGTTTTTAATTTTTTATCTTTGCATCATAATTCTGTATTCAGTGAAAAAAGAGTTAGGAAAATGGTTGTTAGATGTAGCCAAATATGTGGCTACTGCTGTGCTTATATCATCGTTTTTGGGTGGATTAAATCCTGAATGGATAATGTATGTAGCAGGCTTTTTGGTTGTTGCATCTTTTTTGATAGTAGGTTTTTGGTTAATTAAAAAGAGTGATAAACAAAATAAATAAATTATTATTATGGCAGGTTTTTTAGTTTGGTGCGGTTTTTTGATGCTTATTGCATGGGGGATTTTTATTTTTGCTCATACCAAAGCAGGAAAGGAATTTTTAGATATTAAAGATTAATTTCAATCTCAAAAATGGGACTGATTTATTTTTTCATAGGTTTAGGCATATTAAAAAAAATAAAAAACAACTTATCGGCGTTGGAGATTTACCTGAACCTCCTCTCCAATTCCTCCTCACTCAAAACCGAAAGAATACATTTCCCATCAGGCGTATAATTAGGTCCCGACGATGCAAAAAGTTTAGCAATCAAACTTCCTGCTTCTTCTTCCGACAAGAGTTTGCCGTAGGGAATGGCGGTTTTTTTCGCCAGCGCTAAAGCCAGCACTTCCGAGATTTCTTCTTTTATTTCGCACCCTGTTTCCATGACTTTATCCGTCATATCCTGCAAGGTTTCAATAATATCTGCATTTTCCAAATTGGAAGGGATTCCGTTGATTGAATACGCATTGTTGCCCAAATTGGATAAGTCGAAGCCGATATAAGCCAAATCATCTAACAGAAAAGGCAGGACAGTTGCTTCACGCGGCGTGAACGAAATGATTTCGGGGAATAAAAGTCCTTGCGAAACGCCCCGCTTTTGGCTGATTTGTTGCATGTATCCGTCGAATAAAATACGAACGTGCGCCCTGTGTTGATTGATGATTACCAGCCCCGATTTCAAACTCGTAACGAGGTATTTTCCTTTGAACGATAAAATGGTGGAGCGTTCTTCCGTCCACTCGGAAGGCATTGCCGCCGGTTTTTCCGAATCAAAGGGACGGTCGGCATACAGTTTTTCCCAATTTTTAAGCAGGTTTCCGGCAGGCGTTTTTTCGGTAAACGGACTATAGCCGGATTGAAAATGAACTTTAGGCGCTTCCGGATGAACCGGATTCTGTGTATAAACCGGCATATCGACAGCGCCCTCTTTGTCGAAATCAAGATTGGGAATTGCATTGGATTTGGCAAGCGATTCTTTCACAGCCGAATTGATTATCTGCCAGATTGCCTGTTCGTTTTCAAACTTGATTTCCGTTTTTGCGGGGTGAATGTTAACGTCTATACTTGCCGGATCCACCGTCAGATAAATGAAATAGTTAGGCGCTTCTCCCGCAGGAATAAAAGGTTCAAACGCCTGCGTCACGGCTTTGTGAAAATACGAATGCCGCATGAAGCGGTTATTAACAAAGAAATATTGCTGCGCGCCCTTTTTTCTGCTGGAATCAGGCGTTCCGATAAAACCTGAAACCAAAACCACCGAAGTCCGGACTTCCAGCGTAAGCAACTGCGTATTCAACCGTTTCCCGAATACGTTAACAATCCGTTGCCGGACAGAAGAAACCGGAAGATTGAATACTTCCGCATCGTTGTGCCTGAGTTCAAAGGCAATTTGCGGGTTGACCAAAACTACCCGTTCAAATTCGGTAATAACATTCTTCAACTCCGTTTCATTGGATTTCAGAAATTTCCGACGTGCCGGCACATTAAAAAAGAGATTTTTTACCGAAAATATACTGCCTTGATTTGCCGCAATCGTTTCCTGCCGGTCGATTTGCGATCCGGAAATTTGTATCAGCGTTCCGGTAGCGTCTTCTTCCCGCGCGGTTTTCACTTCGACTTGAGCGACGGCGGCAATGGAAGCTAAAGCTTCTCCCCTGAAACCCATAGTTCGCAAAGCATACAGATCATCGACTGCCTGAATTTTAGAAGTGGCGTGGCGTTCAAAAGCCATTCGGGCATCGGTTTCCGACATGCCTCTGCCATTGTCGATTACTTGAATCAGCGAGCGTCCGGCATCTTTGAGAATCAGTTGGATAGCGTCGGCGCCGGCATCAATCGAGTTTTCGATTAATTCCTTAACAACGGAAGACGGGCGCTGAATCACTTCGCCTGCAGCTATCTGATTAGCAATCGAATCCGGAAGTAAATGAATAATGTCGCTCATATTGTTTATTCTTGACGGGAACGGCTTCGCACCCTGCGAGGCGGAGGAATATCTTCTGCTTTCATTACCTGTTTCACAAATATATCCGCTCTATCTTTAGGACGAAGGTAATTAAAATCTTTAAAATCCTGCAAAAATTTCAAATCCGGCGTCAAGTCGGGAATTGGAAATACATCATTCTTTGAATCCAATACATATTTAATCCTTATAATTTTCCGGTTTCTAATCGTAAAGGTTATGAACGGAGCGGAAGATTTCGACAACTGCAAAGGGGCTGCCGTTTTATCATCAATGTTGTAATAAATTGCTTCGCCGTTTCCTTCTACCTCCACTTGATAAATCTCGCCTGCATCGAAATAGGCAACAAGCGTTCTGCCTTTCAACTGATTATAATAGGTTGTATCGATTTCCTGTATTGCAAATGCATAATTTATCACATTCATTCTTTCAATCGTGCTGTCGTTGAAAAGAATCTTAATGGTATCGCCGGTTATTTGATAGGAATCATTCCACAGGATAGGATTTTTGTATAAACGCATCGTCGAATCGACAGTCAGGTATTGCAGGGAATCGCAAACGCCCTGAAGGTCAATCCGGTAAAAGCGAACGCCGTAATAGGCTCTGACTTCCCGCGTTGTATCGACCGTTAGCATCAATAGCGTATCTGCATGAAGGAAAGTGGAATCTTTTTGGGAATATTCGATCATCTGCGCCGAATCGGTAGCAAACGTATATTCGGTATTTTCGTCGTAATAGCCGTAATTGCCCATGATGATTATCTTTCTTACCGTATCATTCACGATCATATCGCCAAAGGCTTCGACAAAACCTTTCGTCCGGTCGTAATTCAGCGAATCGGCTGTAATTGTTTTCGTTCTGTCTTTACTAACTACTATTGAACGGTTATACAGCATCGCCTTCCCGCTTTCCGTGTTATACCACCCGTTGTCGGTATATACAAAACCACTGTCGGCTTCAATGACCGCAGGACTGACAATCGTAGCAATTTTCGTATCCGTATTATAAACCAACGTATCGGAAGTCAGTGTGAATTGAGGATTTACCAACCGCACCTTATTTTTGAAGTAAGCCATTTTCGTATCGGGGGAATATTGTCCATACACGGAAGTCAGTTCGTTTACCGAATCGACTAACATACCGCCATTGAAATAATATCCAACATTTTTATCCCGTTCATAATCAAAGCTATCCGTAAACAGCGTAGTACCCTTGTTTTCCATACGAACATTTTCACGCATTTTTGCCAGACGGGTATTTCCAAAATAATTCAGATAATCGCCGCTTATATGAAGCGTATCTCCCTGGTCAATACGAACATTATCAAAAGCTTCAAAGGAATTGGACAAATTATAGGAATAGGCGCTATCGCAAGACATATAAGCGCTGTCGTGACGAAATTGAACGTTTCCCCGCAAAATATTTGGACTATTGTTATCTTGTCCCAATTCGATCGAATCGGCATGTTCAATATATATCCGCGTAACCTTCGGATTATTGTTTGAAGGCGGCTTTTGCGGTATTCCGAAAAAAGTGATCAGGATAAAAAGCAGCAGGAATAAGCTTGTTTTTGCAGCGCTACTTTTGAAGCCACCCATCTTTTTCAAAATCGCAATTTTTCCAATTTTCATTGACTCGAATATAGGTTTCCTTTTGTTTTTTTGCTATCCAATCGTTGATGATTTCGTTCTGTTTCTCATTTTCCACCATTGCCTTCAGCGATTGAAAATCTTCGCTTAGACTTGCTTTGTGACCTTCGACCCGAGATTTTAATTTGACAATCGCAACAATCTGTTTGCTGGTTTTGGTATTTATCATCGTAAACGGCAGGGAAATTCCGCTAACTTTCATTGTATCCACCACTTTTGCTACTTCGGGAGGTAATTCCGACATTTCAAAGCGGGAAGTTCCGGTACGCTCGCCTGAACTCATCGAGTTTTGGTCAGGATTATTGACCATCAGCCCTTTGTTATTACGGGTATCTTTATCGGAAGATATATAAAATGCACCTTCTTCAAACGCAAATTTTCCTGAAACGATATCATTACGGACAGAATCCAATCGTTGTACAGCGGCAGTAACTTCTTCTCTTGTAACGTATGGACGGAGCAAAATCTGACGAACATTGATCCGATCGCCTCTTTTTTCAATCAATTGGATAATATGGTAACCATATTCTGTTTCTATAATTCTGGAAACTTTTTTGGGGTCATTTAAATCAAATGCAACGGCGGCAAATTCGGGTACCAATTCACCTTTCCCTTTGAAGTACATTTCACCGCCTCGAGGCGCCGTTTCTTTATCGTCGGAATAACGCCGCGCTAAAGAGGCGAACTGCGCTTTACCACTTGTGACCTGTTCCGTATAATCCCTCAATCGGTTTTTTATATCGTCAATTTCCTGCAAAGACACTTTAGGCTCTGCCGTAATAATTTCAACTTCTACGGTAGTGGGGATATATGGAAGGCTATCCTGAGGAATTCGATTATAAAAATTTCTGACGTCGGAAGGCGTAGTTTTTAATTTTCCTACCAAACCTCTTTGAACCTGCATAACGGCATATTGTTCTTTCAAGTTGTTACGCAGTTCTTCCCTGTACGCATTGAGCGATTTATTAAGATATTCTTCTAATTTCTCCTGTGAACCCAATTGGCTGATTGCATAATTGACCCTGCGTTCCACCTCGCCGGATACCTGCGAGTCGGGAATTTCCACGCTATCTAATTTAGCCTGATGCAAAAACAATTTCTGAATGGCTATTTGTTCCGGAATCGTACAGTAGGGATCGCCTTGCGGTCGTTGCCCTTGTATTTGCATCTGCAAACGAGCGTTTTCTACGTCCGACAGGAAGATAGCGTCATCGCCGACCACCCAAATCACTTCGTCAATCACATTGGTTTGCGTTTCCTGAGCTTGCAGTCGGGCTTGAAATAATAATCCACTCAGGCATATAAGTAAAAATAAAAATCGTTTCATACTGTTTCTAATTTATTCATTGTAAAATTGAACATCACCTTTATCTATTGCGCGTTGATACAAATCATCTTCCGTTTTTTTCAAAAAATCAAGTTTCCGCTGATTCACCAATATTTCCCGAATCGTTGGTTTTGCATACTCGTATGGTATATTATCTCCCTGTTGCAAACAATCCGTTATATTCAAGAAATAAAAAAAGTTATCGTCCTGCTTTTCTATCGTTTTTTTCTGAACGCTTAAATCGTCTTTGCCCACCTGATCTTTTGGAAAATTGCTGATCACATCGTAAAAATCCGTCCATTTATCTGCAAAATAATTGAAAGTTGCAGTATTATTCGAGCAGTATTTTTCCAAATTTTCGCGGGAAGCGGAAGTTGTTGATTTATACCATGTGCGTATATCGTTTAATTGTGGCGCCGTCACCGGCACTTTTAAGAAAAGTCCTTTCACTAAAGGACGTTCCAATGGCAGTTTGTCCTTATTCTGATTGTAATAATCAAGGAGCAACCGCTCATCAATCGCATTAGATAATTTTTCATTAACTAATTGTTCCTCATACTGATAAATCAACAACGACCGCCGGTAATCGTCAACCATACGATCGATATGTTCCTTATCATTCAGATTTTTTAACGCTATATTGTACAATAAAACCTCATTGATCCACGAGCGGATAAAATGCTCGGCAGCAATCGTGCTGTCTTCGCTTGATAATCCTGCCGGAATATTATCTTCTAAAGTATTCTTATACAAGATTTTATTTCCAATCTTTACTAAAGCGTTACTGTCTTTTATGTTAAAACTTCTTTTACAAGCAACTACCGTAAGCAAACAAAATACAATGACTATTGAAAAGGAATATCTCATAACTCGATAAATCATCTCATTCCATCGTACTTAATACTTCCGGATAAACAGTCACTTTGTATTTTTGATTTAAATTTTTCAGCCAAAGATCCTCCAAGTAATTTTGATAATCGGTGACAACCAATCCCCGCACGTCCGTGTAGGATTCGGGCGCGTTCAAGAGTTTCCCCAACAGGAAGAAATCTTGAAATCCGTCAGGACGTGTGGCAGTTCCGGATTTAAAAGCGCTTTCGTCGATAAAAGGATTATCTCCTTTTTTGAATAAGCCTTTTTCAACTTTCACGTAGGAAACATCGCCTACTTTATAATTGTCGTACAGATATTGAACCGCTTTTTCCGGATCCATACGGGCAATTTCTTTTTGCATTTTCTTTTTTGTATCGGCATCTTTCACCAACACGACATATCCCTTATAATGAGGTTCGTCCCAAGTGTAATTCTGTTTGTTTTGTGCAAAATAACCGGCAAGTCCGACCGTATCTTCCGACGCTTTTCCCCAGACTTCCTGATTACTGATGTCAAACATCAATATTCCGTCTCTGTATTCCTGAATTAGATTTCTAAAATCAGGATATCTATTTTCCAATGATTTATCTTTCGCTTCATTCAGGGAATTATATTCAAATCCCTGTAACCGGTCGTTTACTAAGTCCGTCGAAAGGGCAAAAACCGAACGGCTACCGTTTTTCTTCAAATAATCGATAAATTGACCCATGAAATATTTTGTATCGCCAATTGTGAATAAAATCATATTCGGGTCATCAAAAGAAGTAAAAAACAAACTGTCGGTCGGATAAACGGTTCCCGCTTTTGAGAAAAGCAATTGATAGGCGGCATCATTCTTTTGGAAGCCAAACTCTTTTTTCATATTATCTATTCCTCTCTGATGCAACGGAACAAAATAGCCGCCGGTGCTCAACCGCGTTTCAATATCTTTCCGTTTTTCATCAAACGATTCCAACGGTTTTGTTCCTAACAGTTTGACAATATGATATCCGAATTGCGTCAGGAACGGCTGGGATATTTCTCCGACATTTTTAAGATCGAAGGCGACGTCCTGAAATTTTTTGACAATGGGACCGCCATAGCTAATCCAGCCTATATCGCCTCCTTTGGAAGCGCTTCCCGGATCTTTGGAGCTCTCTTTGGCTAATTCGGAAAAATCAGCGCCATTTACTAATTTGCCGTAAATATCATTGACTGTTTTCTGAGCATCGGCAACTTGGGTAGAATCCGCATTTGGAGGACAGGGAATCAAAATGTGCGCCACGTTGATTTGTCCGGGATTCTCTTTTTTCCCGCTTACCTTGATGATATGGTATCCGAAGTTGGTACGCGCCAACCGGCTGACTGAGCCAACCTGCGTGTTGAAAGCAGCTTCTTCAAAAGGCGGGTTAAGCATTAATCCTGTGAACCATCCCAGATAACCCGGTCTTTCCGCGTTTTTGGTATTGGCATCGTCGGAAACTTCCGAAGCGACTTTTTCAAAATTTTCCCCTTTCAACAGCCGGTTTCTTACTTGAACGGCTTTTTTATAAGTATCAAGCGTATCGGACGGAAATGTTTTGAAATTATTATTTTGAACTCCGGGAAATTCAATCGCTATATGGCTGATTTCAACCACGTCTTTCATTCTGCTATATTCTTTTTGCAGCAGTTCGGTATTGATTTCCAGACTGTCTAAATAAGGTTTGGCTTCCGTAGCGCGATATCCCGCTAATTCCGTACGGAAAGCTGTCGTTGTGTCCATGCCTTGGGCTTCCGCTTCAACGACTTTCAATTTCAGATTCTTAAACAACTCAACGTAATCACTCAACGAACGTTTGTCAATAGCATCTTCGCTGTTGTACTTGTTGTAGAAATACTCAAATTCGGATTTTTTGAAATCTTTACCATTGATTGACATGATTACAGGATCGTTAGTCTGAGCAAAAACTCCAACCGACGCCATAACTAAAACCAAAGAAAAAAAGCACGCTTTCATTTTATCATTATTAAAATTTTACCTTACTTTTAACGAATAAAAAAGGAATTTATTATATTCAACCATTATTCAGTTATTCAATTATTCAACCTTATCCTCTGCTGGAACTGTAATTCGGAGCTTCCTGCGTGACCGTAACATCATGCGGGTGGCTCTCTTTTATTCCGGCATTCGTGATGCGGGTGAATTTGGCTTCGTGAAGCGCCTGTATATTAGCCGCTCCGCAATAACCCATTCCGGCTCTTAATCCGCCGACCATCTGATAAATCACTTCAAACAGCGAACCTTTGAATGGTACGCGAGCCGTGATGCCTTCCGGAACCAATTTCTTTATATCTTCTTCTATATCTTGGAAATAACGGTCTTTTGAGCCTTTTTGCATGGCTTCCAAAGAGCCCATTCCGCGATAGGATTTGAACTTTCGCCCGTTGAAAATGATGGTTTCGCCCGGCGATTCTTCCACTCCTGCCAGCAAAGAACCCATCATTACCGAATGACCTCCTGCTGCTAAGGCTTTGACAATGTCGCCCGAATAGCGCAGACCGCCGTCGGCAATCAATGGAATATTTTTTCCTTTCAAAGCTTGGGATACTTCATAAATTGCTGATAGTTGAGGAACTCAAACGCCGGCAATTACGCGGGTAGTGCAAATGGAACCGGCTCCGATTCCTACCTTGATGGCGTCGGCTCCGGCTTTAGCCAGCACGCGGGCGGCTTCGGGCGTAACAATGTTCCCAACAACGACGTCGATATGCGGGAAAGCGGTTTTTACCTTTTTCAACATTTCAACGACAGACAGCGAATGTGCGTGAGCCGTATCAATCACTATTGCATCGGCTCCCGCATCGACTAAGGCTTCCACACGAAGCAGCGTATCGTGCGTAACTCCAACGCCGGCAGCTACTCGCAACCGTCCGTTGGCATCTTTGCAGGCAAAAGGCTTATCTTTCGCTTTCGTAATATCTTTATACGTTATCAAACCAATCAGTTTGTTATCGTTATCGACCACCGGCAACTTTTCAATTTTATACTGCTGAAGAATTTCGGTAGCGGCTTCGAGGTTGGTAGATTGGTTGGTTGTAACCAAGCGTTCCTTAGTCATCACATCGTCAACTAAAAGCGAGAGATTGTGTTGAAAACGCAAATCGCGGTTGGTCACGATGCCGACCAGGTGATTGGCGTCGTCCACGACAGGGATTCCGCCGATTTTATATTCTCCCATCAGAGCAAGGGCGTCGCCCACCGTTTTTCCTCTTTTGATGCTGACCGGATTGGAAATCATTCCGTTTTCCGCTCGTTTCACCGACCGCACCTGCTTGGCTTGTTCCTCGATGCTCATGTTTTTATGAATCACGCCAATGCCGCCTTCACGAGCAATCGCAATCGCTAATGTTGCTTCCGTCACCGTATCCATAGCGGCGGAAACCATAGGAATATTCAACCTGATATTTTTAGAAAATTGGGTCGAAAGATCAACTTCACGAGGTAATACCTCCGAATAGGCGGGGATTAACAATACGTCATCGAAAGTTAATCCGTCCATAATTACTTTCTCGGCAATAAATGACATTATGAAAAGGAGTTAAATTTATTGCGTGCAAATGTAATCAATTTTTTTGATTTGTTATATTAAAAAAAATTAAAAATTACATAGTGGGGGGGGTGAAGCTTCATACCATGTTCAATATCTTCTTCACCGGCAAAACCAATCGTTCCAGCAGGGAAAGGTCGTCCGTGATGATATCCGCCTGTCCCTGCATGTTGGGCAGATAAGGTAATTCTTTTTTGTAAGTCGTAATTAATCCGTCTGATAAAGTGATTTCCACCGAATAATAAGCCGTTTCTCCGGTTTGGGTAGGCGTCAGGGATATGTTTTGAACCGTTCCGCGCAAAATACCGTATTCGTTTTCGGGAAAATTTTGTAAACGAATATTCACTTTCTGTCCCGTTTGCACTTTGCCTGAGCGGTCAATGGGTAATTGCGCTTTCCCGATAATCGTATAAGACGAATCCGGAACAATAGCAAACACTTCTTCTCCTGTCGATACATTTTGATTTTCAATCCAATACTTTGAAAAAGTGATTTTACCGTCGATAGGCGCTTTCAGCACATAACTCAATTCCCAATCTTCGATTCCTGATTTCAATTGTGAAATTAGCGATTGAAGTTGCGTTTGCAGACTGTTTAGTTTTTCTATTCCCTGCTGTTCCGTATCTAACAACGATTCTTTCAGTTGACCGATTTGAATTTGCATATTATTCAGGTTTGACTGCATATTTTCACGTGAATTTAAACTTTGCAGAAACGTATTTTTGGCTGTTTCAAATTCTTCGTCGGACAGGATTCCTTTCCTGTTCAGTGTGGAATCGCGATAATATTGTTTTTGGGCAATCACAAACTGTTCTTCGGTTATTCGCTGCTGATTAAGTAAGGTTTTGTATTGTTTTTCGTATTGGGTTATTCTTTCCAAAGTCATAGCCTTTTTTTGCGGATAGTACAATAATCGTTTGTATTCGGTATATTCAAACAATGTGGTGGAAAAAGAGGTGTAAAGTTGTTGGAGAGAACCAAGTTGAAGGTCGGGAGGAATTGACAATTGATAATTGACAATTGACAGTTGATCGGAAGACAGGTAGTTTTTCAGAAACAAAATATCTTTGGTTTGTGCAGGATTATCTATCACAGCCAAATAATTGCCGGTTTTTACATCTTGATTGTCGGTTGCATACAGTTCTTTCAATTTTCCCGAAGCGTGTGCGACAATCGTTGCCGGCGGAGTAGAACCTGTCAGGACAATTTGTGCCGGAATAACATCGGGATATTTGACAATAGCGCTGCCAATCAATAGAACGACAACGACAACCGACAACACGGTAATTCCCCATCGTAATATCCACGGCGGAACAGCGCCGAGTACTTCCTGAAATTCTTCGCTTCGTAATTCGATGTCTGAACCATGATTCTCTTGATTTACATGATTACCTTGATTGTCTGTTTGCATTACGACTATCTTTATATTGTTTTATCTTGTTCATCATGAAAATCTTGTAAAAATCATGGTTCAGACGCCTAATTCCAACTGATTCTTCACCAGCGCATAATACGCTCCCCGTTTTTCAGTAAGCGCTTTATGAGTACCCTCCTCTATCACTTTCCCTTTTTCAAGAACGATGATATTGTCGGCATTCTGAACTGTGCTTAGCCGATGTGCTACTACCACTACGGTTTTCCCTTTATAAAATTCGGCAAGGTTGTTCATTATAATACGCTCATTATTGGCGTCGAGGGAATTAGTTGCTTCATCTAAAAAAAGGAAATCTGGATTTTTGTAAATAGTTCTTGCAATCAACAGCCGTTGCCGTTGTCCCTGACTGACGCCATTGCCTTCCATACCGATTTTAGAATTGTATTTCAACGGAAGTGTTTCAATAAATTCCTTGATATTGGCTGTTTCGACAGCATGTAATAACCGTCTTTTATCTATTTCTTCTACTCCTACGGCGATATTGCTGGCGATAGTATCCGAAAAGATAAAACCATCCTGCATCACCGCTCCGGTTTTTTGCCGCCAAAGGTGCGGGTTGATTTCTTCCAAAGGAATGTTGTCAATACAGATTTTTCCTTTGATTGGCGGATAAAATCCAAGCAGGAGTTTGATGATGGTTGTTTTTCCGCTTCCGCTTGCTCCTACAATAGCCGTTGTTTTGTTTTGCGGAATTGTCAAATTTAAATTCTCAAGTACATAATCGCGTTCGGCGCCATCGTAACTGAAACAAACATTTTCCAATCGTATTGTTTTATTTTCAGGAGTAGAATCGATTTTGCCTTCAATCGTTTGTTCTTCGTCTTCTTTGTTGTGAATTTCATTCAACCGTTCGAGACTTATTTTGGCATCTTGCAACGATTGGGCGAATCCAATCACCTGTCCGACAGGACCCGAAAGTTGACCGATAATATAACTGATTGACATCATCATACCCAAAGTGATATTTCCTTCCACAACCGCTTTTGCCGAAAGAAACGAAATAAGCAAACCGGTCGTTTGACTGAAGAAAATAGATCCGATTTGCTGGTATTGTCCCAAAGCCGTTCCCTGAATGCTGATTTTGAACAGTTTCACCTGAATGCGCTCCCATTTCCAGCGTTGTTGTTTTTCGCAATTATTGAGTTTGATTTCCTGCATGCCGGTAATCAGTTGCACCATATTGCTCTGGTTGGCGGACGCCTGTGCAAAACGCTTAAAGTCTAACTTGCGCCGGTAACGCATGAAAAGAAAAATCCATGTCATATACAGACCGTTTCCGATTAGAAAAACCAACAAAATCGACAGGTTATAATAAGCAAGGACGCCTGCAAAGACAAAAAAATTGAAAAAAGAGAATAGCGTAGAAAGCGTTGTGCCCGACAAAAAACTTTGGATACGCGAATGATCGCCAATGCGTTGCAGAATATCGCCGATATTCTTGGCATCGAAAAAACGAATAGGCAGTTTCATCAGTTTGGTCAGAAAATCGGAAATCAAGGATATGCTGATGCGGGTGTTGGTATGCAAAGTAATCCAACTCTGGATAAAATTCATGCCCATTTGAGTGATTGATAATATCAACTGTGCAATCAGCATCAAGGTGATGAAATTCAGGTTGTTATTGCCAATTCCCTGATCGACGACTGCTTGTGTGATAAACGGCAAAATCAAAGCAAGAATACTGCCCAGTATCATTCCGACAATAATCTGGATATACTGTGATTTATAGGGAAGCAGATAACGAAAGAAGTAGCCTAAGTTTTTTTCCTGCTTTTCCTTGTCATCTTCGTAATCGTAGAAGTCGGGTGAAGGTTGCAATAATAATGCTGTTCCGGTATCTTTTCCCTGAGTTTTGGAACTGTACCAGCAACGGCAAAATTCTTCCTGATTCATCACGTATTTCTTTCCGGCTGGATCGGCGATGAAAAATTGACAATTGACAGTTGACAATTGAGAATTGTTGAATGGTTGCTCTTTTGCCTTTCGCCTTTTGCCCTTTACCTTATATAATACCACAAAATGATTCTGATTCCAATGCAGAATGCAGGGCAGGGGAACATCTTCCATCAATTGGTCGAGTGTAATTCTCACTCCCTGCGTGTGCATGCCGATGCTTTCTGCTGCATCGCTGATGCCAAGCATGCTCACGCCTTCTCGCGTGATGAAACTTTTTTCTCGCAGGTTTTGCAGGGTGTAGCTGCGACCGTAGTGCTTGGCGATCATGCGCAGGCAGGTGGGACCGCAGTCCATGGCGTCGAGTTGGGTGTAGTGGGGGAAAGGCTTACTCATTTACATATATAATTATTTCAAGTAAAATTGCTACTTGAGTAATCTGTTGAAAATTGCTCTTATCTCACTTGTATTGGGTCTAGGGGCATCAAGCAATGCAATTTCTCCTTTTTTATCAAACAACATATATCTTGGAACTGTTTTGATATTCCAGCCTTCGATAATTCTCGACGATTTGGTATTGGTAATATAAAAATTTACTGTTCCAAATTTATCCGAATTTTTTGATAGATATGATAACCATTGCTCTTCATCATCGTAGAATGCTAACGTAATAAATACAATATTTTTATTGTGGTATTCTTTCTCTAATTTTACATTTTCTTCTAATAGGATTCGGCAGGGAATACACCACGTAGCCCAGAAATCAATATAAACATAGCTACCTTTATATTTTTCCAACAATTGATTAAAAGTTATTGACTTTCCATCCGTACTTTTCAATGAGATTTCCAGACTGTCCGGTTTTAGAAGTCCGAATTGTTCTTTAAGATCATTATAAGTTATGGAATCTCCGGTTATGGTTCGATAGTCCGACAGTAGCTTTTCCAAATCTTCAGTAAATACTTCTTCTCTTAAATTTTTAGAAAGCAATCGAAATACATATTTTTTGATTTGATTGCTATACTTTTGAGAATGAACAATTTCATTAAATAAAACTTGAGAATATGGAATTTGCGAATTATATGCAAGCGATATAGATATACGGTCGTCAATCAATTTTCTATAAAAATCAAAATAAATGAGAGAATCGTATTTTAAAAACAATGAATCGGATAAGAAAAAACTGTTATCGGCAGTTGAATCTAAATGATTCAAAAAAATGTCAGAAAGAATATTATTTTTTCGGTATAAATAATGAGCTTCTGAAATAAATCCGTTTTTCTTTAATGAATCTAAATAAGTCAATTGATTGTTTAGAAGATTATGAAGATTCTTATTTGCTGCTTCTTTCTTTGGAATATATTCATCATTTCCATTACTCATAAGAGAATAATATGACCATGCGCCGCGAAAAGAAAGCGTATCCGGTTGAGGAAATTGTCTTGCAAATAGATAATCATAATTTAATTCATTTTCGTTGTACGGGTGATTCAAGATTTTGGCATAAGAGATGTTTTTATCCGTATAAGAAAGAAGTAAGGTATCGCCTCTGTTCAATAAATAATATATGCAGTCGAAAGCCGAATAGTCGTGTCTGATTTCAAAATTATCATGATTGGAATAGATTGTAATTGTGTCGTACGGCACGGCTCTCAGTTTGTAATGCACTAAATTCAATGAAGTATCGACATACACAATATTCCCTTCATTTACCACGCGCATAGTTGTAAAAGAGAAAGAATAATCTTTTGATTCCGGAGCGCCTTTTGTGATGATTACGATTGCTGAATTTTGTTTAAGAACAACCGGCCGACAATAGCTTAAGGCTATCATCAAAAGGAATAGCAATGCAGGTGAAAAAATAGAACTTGCTTTCCGACGACTTTTCGATTGATTTTGCATATTGTTATTGTTTATTAATTTATCAAATTTTCCATCGACTATTCCTGCGTAATCCTCACGTCTAAACTCTTTTCTTGCAGATTTTGCAAGATGTAACCGCGTCCATAATGCTTGACTATCATGCTTAGGCAGGCGGAACCGCAGTACATGAAGTCGAGCTGGATGTAGTGCAGGTAAGAGTTAAGCGAATCTGTCAATAAAATACAATTGTTTTAAAAAAACATTTATTAATACATTCTTTCAATTCATTGAAAGAAGAAAGTATTGGATGGGGTGCTTTACCGCTAACGATTTTATGATTTGCATCTAAAATGATATAACGTGGAATTTCACGAATTTCCAAATAACTGTAAACAGGTGATTGTCTTGTATCAATAAGCATATACTGGTTAGCGGTAATACCTAATCTTTCGCTCGCTTTTTTCCATGCACTCTCTTTATCGTCAAATGCTATATAAATATATTCAACTCCTTTTTCTTTTAAATAAGCTTTTGCTTGGGGGGAATCTTCAATATCTCCCATACATGGTCCGCACCAGCTTGCCCAAAAATCAATATATACCGGTTTTCCTTCATATTTTTGCAGAACTTCATTGAATGAAATAATCGAATCTTTTCCATATTCTTTTAGAAGTGTATTTAATTTAACTTCAGCAGGAAAAGGGTTGTTGACAAAGGAATAGAACATTTTTGCCCTACTGATATAATCTAAATAGATACTATCTTTTACATACAGAGGCGCTTCCTGTATAATATTCAACAATTGTGTTCGGTAGTCAGGTAATTGTTTTTCGGCAAACCTGCCGATTAATGCACATAGCAGGTATGCTCGTTCTTTTCCGGAAAAATTATTAATAATACTTTCATAAATTGCATTAATGTCTTTCCATATATTTTCGGAATAAAAATCAATATAATACGATAACATAGCAGTCGGATAATCTCCGGATAATTCATTAACAGGATGTAAATTATCATCAAAATAACCGGACGGTATATCTTCCATTTTAATCTTGTTGCTTCCTGATACCAACGGAAGATACAATTTCCAAATATACTCATTTAAAATGTCGGCTTTCGCATATTCATAAAATTCGTCTGAAACAGAATATTCCTTTTTGTAGTTTTCCAAAAAATCATATTTTTTGTTTCGTATTTTCAGAAGCGAGTCTTTGTATGCCATAATATCATCCCCTTTTCCAAAAGGAGGATATAATTCTATGTCAGATAAATACCCGTAATTGTAATGAGCCGCATTTCTGCCGGAAAATTTGAAAACAATTCTTTTATTAATAAAACTATTAGACAAAGTATCAGTAACAAAAAAGACCGAATCGCAGGGTGTTACAAATATTTTTTGGGCTCTGGAATGAGTAGTAGATATTTCTCCCGTTAGATAAGTATTCAAGGACAATTGTTCATGAAACTGCTGCCCATCTTTTTTCATTCTATTCCATCTGATTGGATTAAAATCATTATCCCAAAAAGGATTAAAATACAGTATGGCTACCTCATTTATCAAAGAATCTCCCGAAATGCCGTTAATGTAAGCTGGCTTTTGAGAAAATAGCGTTACCGGTAAAAGAATAAACATGAATAATAAAAAAATTGTTTTCATTTTTCGATAAAATATATAATAGCGCTGACATAAAATTCTTTATTAGGGATAAAAAGAATGGAGTGTAATTCCTTAAACTCCATTCTTGATACATACAACTTATGCACACGAAATAAATGATCCATAGCCTCCGCCACAAGCTGGCGTATTACACATCGCTTGCGCATCGGCTGTAGAGCCCGGACAAGCAGATACCCAACAAGATGTAGTGGAATTATAACATTTTAAAGAATGGCTTCCTTCTCCACCACCAACTCCATCAGGACCACAACTATCCAACGTTGGGCAATTGTGGTCTTTATCATCAAGTCCACTCTCTCCGCCGTCAGCTCCTCCCTTCACCTGCATCATCTCCTTGTCACTCAGGGATTCTTTAACCCCTCTCAAATTAATCTCTTTCATACTGCAAAATTAAATTAAAAAAATTAATAATAATAATTAAAACTCTCTTTTTTATGACTGTTATATCACATTTCAATATTAAATTCCGTAAAATACCGCAAATCTTCGATTTTATAATTGCCCGGCAATTGATAGCCATTGACCAACACCGTTGGAGTAGCTCGCAATTGAGTTTTCTTTCTCCACGCTTCATGTTTTTGAAATTCAGTTTCAATCTCCGGATTGTCCATGTCTAAATTCTTGTCTTTGAAATAATCGTCGCGCAATGCTTTGCCTTTTTCAAACCAATCGGTGAATATTTGTCCGTGGGATTGCGAGTCAAGCCCGCAATGACAACGACTTTGAAGGCAAGCGGCAATCAGATATTTGTTTGTCGATTCCAGGCTTTCGTCGAAAGAAGAAAGAATGTATTGCACGGCAATGTTGTTGTTCATCTTCTGCAATAATCGCTCTATCCTTTTGTGCATCCTCGAACAGGGATTGCAATAAGGATTGCTCAGTATGGTAAGTCGCAACGAACTGTCGGGATTTCCGAAACGAATGATCGAATCGGAATCACTCGTTTTGTAAAAGGGTTGCTGTTTCAACAAGGCTTTGAAAACGTCTTCGTCGGCTTTTATCCCGTTAATGGCTTGCCGCAGAATTGGGACCAGTCGTTCGGCATTGAGTTTGGGAACAAGCGCATTGATGACCAATACCGAAGCAGCATAAAAGCTGAATAACTGAATAATTGAATAACTGAATGCCGGTATTTGAATGTAACCAAATAGATAATTAGCGATAAATATTGCCCACAACAAAACCTGCACAATCAAACAAAGCACACACCATTGCTTGGCTTTTGTGCGTTGATACCATACGCTCCAAAAGGAATATGGAAGCGTAATAATATTGATTAAAGCAATATATGTAATCCAAGTCGGGAAAAGTAGGAGTACTAAGAAATTTGTTAAAAAATAGCCTAATCCGATTTCGCTCCAGCCGAACATACCCCACAATTTGGCTGCTTTGGATTCCAATACGTGGTTGCAATCGTTTTGTTTAAACAATGAACATATTTTGTCGGCATATTGGCTTTGAACGCGCATTTGTTTCAATAGCAGCAAATAGCTGATATATATTCCTATAAGATTGAGGGATAGAAGGATTGTATAACTGAATAAATGAGTAAGCGATAATTGCAGGGATTGATGAATATAGGCAAAAATCAGAAGCAGGCAACAGGTGGAAAAGAGCGCCGCTTTCTTCAGAAAATTTAATCGGTCTCTTTTCTTATGCTCTTTATAATTTGGTTCAATTGATTGTTCGGAAGATTCTGCCAGCAAAACAATACCTGTCCATGCTTCGATAAATTGAGAAACCGGAAGAACTATTTTTTGACCGTTCCAAAAATAATGGACTGAAGTCCCCTTCAGGGGATTTAGGGGTTGGTCTATTTTATCAACAACAACAAAATCACCTCCGAAATGCGCAATAAAAGGCGTTTCGATTGTCGCAATATCTTTTTCTTTGTCGGTAATTCGAGTTGCGACATTCTCAACCCCGTAATCCGATAGCATTTTAGAAAGCCCAAACAAATTGTATTTATGCGGATGCTCGTTGAAGTACCGGTTAGAAAAATCATTGGTGTATTTTACCTTTAGTAAATCCAACAATGCAATAAATGTACTTTGCTGTTTTTCCATACGTTTTAAAATAAGTTTATAGATTTAAATAATTCTAATTAAGAATCAAAGGTCTAAAGAATTATTGAAATAAAAACAGAAAAAATTGGACAAAATATGTCCGGTTTTTCGGACAAATAATTACCTTTGTTGGACAAAATTTAAAAAACAACAATATGAGTATAAGTGATAATTTAAGGAAAATCCGAAACAAAAAGAATATTTCACAGCAGGAAATTGCTGATTATTTGGATATTGATCGTAAAACATACGTGAGCTGGGAAGCCGGCATGGCAGATATAAAAAGTTCTTACATTCCCAAGTTAGCAGAGTTTTTGCATGTAGAAATCAATGATTTGTTTCGTGAAAAGTCTGCCGACATTGTCATAAATCAACAGAATTCGGATAACAAAGAAAATTCAATTAATGGTATTGTTCTTTTGTTAACCGACAAAGAATCGGTCAACCAATTGATCGAAGTTATGAAAGAAAGATTTGATGGGTTAAAAGATACAAAAGAATAAATTACAAAATATTTCAAAAAAAATCATTTCAAACACCCAACCACGCCGGCTTCCAGCTCCGCATAATCATCAACCCTCTTCACAATTTCCCCTTTCCGATTCATAATAAAGCCGGTAGGGATATTACGGACATTGTACTTGAGGGTAATATCGGAATTGACCGATTGCGGGTCAATCACACAAACCCAGGGGAGATTGACGGCTGCATTTTTCCAGAAATGTTCGTCGGCATCCAGCGATATTTGGTAAATCTGAAATCCCTGTTTGCGATATTTCTCATACACTTTTGCTAACTGCCGGTTATGCGCCGGCGAATCTTGCATACCATAAGCCGTGAAATCCACCAAAACGACCTTGTCTTTTCCTGCTTCCGAAAGCCGGTATGGTTTATCATCAACCGACAAAAGCGATATGTCGAAAAAATCTTTACTTTCAATCGTCTTTGTATCCAAACTGCCCGGCTGTTGTTCGCGTAAAACGGCTAAGGCATTTGTGAATATTTCTACTAACTGCTTAGTTCTCGGAGCATTCGGATACTGCTGATTCCAATTGTTTGCTACTGCTCCGTAGGCTTTTGAATCAGCTTTATCGTAAGGGTCAAATATTAATAAGCCGTTGATTTGCTGAAATAAAGCAAAATAAGCTGAAGGCGAAGCAGGAGCGGTATAAATATATTTTTTCGCTTCATTTTTATATTCATCAATACAAGCGCTCGCTTTTTCCTTGTATTCATCGGCTGTAATGCTTTGAGAACGATACTGTTCCTGAAGTTGATTATATGTTTCGCTCGTTTTCAACTGTAATAAAGTCAACGACTTAATATGTTCCGATTCCGTAGAGCCATCGACCGTATAATTTTCTGCAAACAGGAGCGTATCCGAATTAATCGTGACGGTTTCGACGCTGTCAATCACGAAATTAATCAGTTGGTTGTTTAACCTCAGGCGATAAAAATCCGGCGCAACCGGTCGTGCATGTCTGAATTTGTAGGAACCGCTATTGCCTAATCTTACCGAATCCAGCAAGACAGCCTTTGATGTAGTGATATTTTCTAAATAAAGCACCTTGTCATTTCCGTCTTTAACAGCGCCTTTTACCGTAAAATGATTTTTACCCGAACAGGCAATAAAGATTCCAATAACCGGAATCAGGATAGCGAATTGAATAGCAATATTTCGTTTCATTTTTCTATTATTATGGAATTTTAGGCGCAAATATACGATATTTCCTTTATTTTTGATTATCTTTGCACGATTTTAAAGAAGAAAAAAACAGATTAGAAAAGATTATTTATGATTAATCCTATTGTAAAGAAGATTGATTTGGGTGATGGACGAGTCATTACCCTTGAGACCGGAAAATTAGCCAAACAGGCTGATGGAGCGGTCGAGTTGCGAATGAATAACACGATGATGCTGGCAACAGTTTGCGCAGCAAAAGATGCGGCGCCGGGAGCGGATTTTATGCCCTTACAAGTTGAATATAAAGAAAAATATTCTTCTTTTGGACGTTTTCCCGGTGGATTTACGAGACGCGAAGGTAGGGCGTCGGATTATGAAATTCTGACTTGTCGCTTGGTTGACAGAGCATTACGACCCTTGTTCCCTGATGATTATCACGCAGAAGTTTTTGTAAATATTATCCTGTTTTCCAGCGACGGGGAAGACATTCCCGATGCATTGGCAGGATTGGCGGCTTCGGCAGCTTTAGCCGTTTCCAAGATTCCTTTCAACGGACCGCTGGCTGAAGTGCGCGTTGCCCGTATCGACGGACAGTTCAAAATTAACCCTACTTTTTCGGAATTGGAAAAAGCGGATATGGATATTATGGTCGGCGCAACTATCGACAACATCATGATGGTAGAAGGCGAAATGAAAGAAGTTTCCGAAGCCGAAATGCTTGATGCCATAAAATTTGCCCATGAAACGATTAAACAAATGTGCCGGGCGCAAATCGAATTTATGGAAGAATTAGGCACGACGGTGAAAGCCGAATATTCTCATGAAGTCAACGACGAAGCGCTATGTGAAGATGTTAAAGCAAAATTATACGAAAAAGTATATGCAGTCGCTAAATCCGGACAGGGAAAACAGGAACGCAGCGATGCCTTCAAAGCCATTGTAGATGAGTATAAAGCCCAATTTACGGAAGAAGAATTGACGGACGAAAAAGCGGCTTTAATCAGTAAATATTATCATGCCGTAGAAAAAGAAGCGATGCGTCGCTGTATTCTTGACGAAGGTATTCGGTTAGACGGTCGCAAAACAACGGAAATTCGTCCGATTTGGTCGGAAGTCGATTATATTCCGGGACCTCACGGATCGGCCGTCTTCACTCGCGGTGAAACGCAATCGTTGTCAACCGTTACTTTAGGTACGAAATTGGACGAAAAAATTATTGATGACGTATTGAATAACGATAAAGAACGCTTTCTGCTGCATTACAATTTTCCACCGTTTGCAACCGGCGAGGCGCGTCCGCAACGCGGGGTAGGACGCAGGGAAGTCGGTCATGGAAACTTGGCGCACAGGGCGTTGAAACCCATGTTACCTGAAAATTATCCGTATTGTATCCGTATTGTATCCGATATATTGGAATCCAACGGTTCGTCGTCTATGGCAACCGTTTGTGCCGGAACGCTTTCGTTGATGGATGCCGGCGTTCCTATT
>Ga0123357_10001796_pt1 | contig 23226 bp, 8 predicted proteins | sample TergutEmb28metaG_FD_89873 | JGI IMG/M metagenome (GOLD analysis project Ga0123357, IMG submission 89873) | Embiratermes neotenicus P4 segment gut microbial communities from Petit-Saut dam, French Guiana - Emb289 P4 | ecosystem: Host-associated > Arthropoda: Insects > Digestive system > Gut ... | reverse complement strand
GTCCGCCACCTGTCTCTATCCTGGGCTAGACCAATCCAGTCCATATATCCACATCCCAGCTCCTGGAGATCTGTCCTATTATTATCCACCCATCTACGCCTAGGTCTCCCCAGTGGTCTCCTTCCCTCCGGTTTCCCCAGCAAGACACCCATAAGTTAAGCAGTACCATAATATGAAAAATATTACAATAAGATAATTTTGTGTAGTGCCTAATATGTAAATTTTTACACTAAATAGTTATTTACTATGTACTGGGAATACTGATAAAGTTTAGTGAGTGTCTGTCGAAATTCGAAATTTAAACAGCCAGAACAGGCGTCTGAACAACCACCTATCTATTAATTTGTTTGGTTGAGAATATCAGTGGAGAGAGAAAACAAGAAACATTTAACACACTTTAAAACGTTACTCAAAATTATTCCAAAATGATGTCTTTTTAAGAATGCATTGTAATTGACAAAGAATACATAATGACTAACTGCCTAGATTGCTTCATATTCTGTGTCATATTATTCACATTCACAAAATAATCCAATTTCTTATGCCCGATTATGTTTATTCTATCTTCACTTTCCTTGGCCCACAAATTAGCCTAAATATTTATGTCAATCCGCAAACAAATTTTAATGCTCCTTCAACCCCTCCGCTGTCAGATATACACACTGTCCATATCCCAATTCATTGCTCATTCAACACAACGTTTCAGAGTAAAGAGCGCTGTGGAGCTAAACAAAGTCTCCAAACCCGCCACAAAAGCCAACTCCAGTTCTGATATCGACCAGAAAGTATCGTCGTCAATGTCTGGACTGAGTTAAACTTGTCATAAAACGAAACTTTTTGGAATATTGAATGGTGTTGTGAAAATTTATTCAATAACGTTTTCATTGACCAGCGAATTTCTCAAAATGTTTAATTATCCACACAAAATCTAGCGTTTATATAAAAAGAGATAATATGATCGTTTATCTTTGCATTGTTCAGGTGACATCATGACACTGTCAAACATTTTAACCTGAACTTACACGGTGGTGGGAAAATTAGGTCCACTCCATTCTTGTTCCAGTTTGTTGCATTGCCATAGAACGTAGTAAGACTTTGTGCGCTGTTGAATGTAAGAAAGTGAGAATTAGACGCAACGTTTTACGTGTAACAATGCAGACAGCCCAGCTGTGTAGAAAATTTCTCTCATTTTGTTTGGGCGCCTTAATAACCGAGAATTAATGATAATGTTAAAAGAATATAGTAGAATATTTTTTTCTTTCACAATACGTCCGACAGACACGTGTACATGTAGAGTGTCAGCTGTTGCTCTAAAGTTAAAAATTTTTCATTGTTCCTAAATATTTCAATGTGATTTTTCGGTCTATTTCAGTATAATTTCAGTCTTTGCTTAAGCATTATGTGCGGAGAGAGAAACATGATTGTCGACCATTTTAGTGTCATGTTTTCAGCTTTCAATTTTTTGGCTGGGAGATGGCGACATAGGCTACCAATATTTTATATGATGGCAAACCTAGTGTTTTGTCACACGGTATGAAAATTATAGTGAATTTCATGAGACGCAATGAAGCATTAAAATTTATGCTCAGCTTTCTTGAAACATTAGCACTATTCACATCAGTACATTGACAGATAAATATTTATACTTTTAAACTGTTATAGGAAAATGCAGTCTTCTAGAATTTGAGTTATATACTGTGATACTGCTTTCACATTGGACTTTGTACCTCTATGCTCTAAGGATTATCGCATACCTTCTTAATTTTTATATATCCCACATTTGAATTGAAGATTTGTCTACATTATAAACCGTATAATTTCCCTACAAAAATATTTTGAGATATTGTTCTTCTACATTTGGATTTATGTTTTTAGTGGATGTCGTTTGTTTGAACTCTATGTTGGTGCAGTGTTTGGAGACTTATTAAAGACATCTCTGTAGTGAAATACTACGGGAGTGTTTAGATTTGAATTTAGTGGTATATGTAAGAAGAACATTTTGTTGATTATAATATTCCATCTCAAACCTTGTAACTTCTACATCAATAGATTTTACAGTCTGTAAATTTTAGACCGCAAAGTCTGTGACTTCTGCTTATCAAGAGACAGCAGGTCTAAATATAAGCGGAAGAAAATTGGATAACAATTTTAATATTATTTACAATAAAACCCTTTCACTATCACCCACACATTCTGTGAAGGGAAATTCCGTCTTACACATTATGTCGATTTACCGTCTTAAATTTGCAGTGAAAAATCAGTGAATATTTTACACCCACCTTATGTATTTCGTTTGAAGGGTTATTAAGCTAACGTTTCCCTCAGGACTTCCGAAGTTTACAACAACGCAGTCAAGTTCGTTCTCAATGTCGTTGGGGGAATACCATAACAAGTACCAAGTACCTTTAACCTGCAATAACAAGAAAATTGTGCCACACATCTCTTGAGGGAAATTTCCTAATTTGATCAGCTCTTAACTCGATAAATTGGTAATGAGGTCTTGTTTCAAATTCAAACGAAGTCTATAAAAAGAATAGAAAATATCCTTATAAACATAACGTTGAAGTTCGTTCACATTACTGTTTTTGTTGTTGTTAACAAGCAATTTTTGTTCAGTATTTTTGAGTATGTTTCATAGTCTTTGTTATCGATCATGAAAGCGCATGCGCCTTGTTATACTTTCATTTGTAGCTTGTCTCCCTCTGCCATATCTTTTACATTATTTCAAGTAAGGTAGCGTTTTCGAAAAAATAAATGAACAGAGAATCTGCTTAAGTTTAGGTGAAACATTTCTTACTTTAAGAAGAAATGACGAGATATTGTGATAACTGCAAGCATGCCTTTTATAAAATATCCGACACTCTGTACAGATGTCAAAGGCATTTGATTTTTCCCCCACAGATTTTTAGAAATATTCAAATATTAAATTTCATGACATTTCGCCAAATGGAATCCGAGTTGTTGCAAAAAGAAAGCTTGATATTTCGGAGCTAATAATTATGGAAAATCGCCTAAAATTGTGATAGATTATTCTAGTGTCTTTTTACATATTTTGCATGAAATTATTTACGTTTCCTTTTAATTAGAAAACGAGATGCCTCTTTTCTAATCATAAGCAAATAATTATCCATTAAGCGTTTAATTACCCGAAAGTATGAAGACTGATATTTTCTAATGGTAATTAGTTAATGGAAACACAAATGAACTACCAACTCAAGAAATAAGAATCATATCAATACACTAACACCTACCCTAATAAAATCAAAATTGTTCACTTCCTGATTTCCAAGGTCGCAGTCGCCGGAAACGGAAGTTAACTTGGCGATTAGACCCAAAAAGATAATAAGCAGCATGTTGGTTTTAATTCCTGTAATTCATGAAAAGAAGTGGTATTTACATTTTCATTTCCAGACTTTGCCTTTGCACAGTGAAAACAGTGACGCTAAATAAAGATACATCGGCTGTTCTCCATCAGCTTTCAATGGCTAAAGAAAGACAGAATTCTGGACGTCGTTTTCAAGTCTGTACAATTATTCTTCCATTCGTCTTTTACCAAATATGATGTACTAAATTCTGGCTGGACAGAAAGTTTGAAGAAATTGAATAGATTATTATTTTATATTACAATAATACCAAATTTGCTTAAATTTCCTATTTAATTTTCCTTTGATAACCAAACATTCGTACATATACATTGTTGTGAATTGGTACAGACATTAACCAAACTGCACGAACAGGAATTCCTATGATTCGGAAAGAAATGTGAGTCAAAATCAGGTAAGCTGCGTGCTACTCACCATAATATCATGGTTACATGCAGTTCACACATCAAGTGGATATCTGGGATTTTTTATGCACACTGTACTCATTAGATCACTGTGAGTACTGCAGCTTGTAATAAATTGGAAGTGTCAGGAAGGCAGTTTTAGTGACATAATAAGAAGTGTAACCAGTCAATGCAACAATGAAATCCAGACTGATTGACCTCCTGCGTGATATTTGAAATCGGGAATTTCCGAAATCAAAGCATTTGTGTCAGCCAATGAACCTCGTGTGTAACTCTGTTGATCTGACAGACAGTAACGTGATATCAGCTCCACTGTCTGTAAGAAGGCCAGAAATTTCGCAGGTCTTCTGTAGATGTGCAGAGTATTTGCAATGGTGCATCGAAATTGTGAAACTCGATTCGTAATGTTAGACCTTCTCCCTGTCTTTCCCTCCGCTCTAAACAGCGACATTTCGAAAAATCTCTCTAGAAAATTCATTTATCATTAGAACTTAAAAAATAATTGGGAAAATTGTGTCTAACCCACTGTTTAGCTATAGCACCACAGAAAGAAAGTAACATAAATAGTGTCTAACCCACTGTTTAGCTATAGCACCACAGAAAGAAAGTAACATAAATTGTGTCTAACCCACTGTTTAGCTATAGCACCACAGAAAGAAAGTAACATAAATTGTGTCTAACCCACTGTTTAGCTATAGCAGCACAGAAAGAAAGTAACATAAATGGGGTCTAACCCACTGTTTAGCTATAGCACCACAGAAAGAAAGTAACATAAATTGTGTCTAACCCAAAGTTTGACTACAGCACCATAGAAAAATTAACATAAATTTTACTTACAGACAATCCAATTGCAGTTGTCGTCTTCTTCCAGCTCCTCGACAGTGCGGTTGTTTGTCATATGGACCCATTTATAGGGCAATTTCAGAATACGTTGCACGTTTCGACGGCAAACATATCTTCACAGGAACACCTGACAGGTGCGATAACACATTGTTTGTTTCGTCTTGAATAAAATGGAATGTGTGCGTTAAGAAAAAGGAATACTCTTTGACGTCCTAAACTCCTCTGGCGGAACAAGGTCACTGTGAATTTACATTACTTGTAAACTTAGACTGTGTTAATGTAATTCGACATGTAACAAAGAATTTCTGGCTACATGTGTAAACATGTCTGTAGATTAGCTTTACTTTTCCTTGACATAGTCAGTATTTCATGACAAAGTAATATTTACAATTTTGTCCTTATGGCTAAACGAAGCGGCTGAATTCCGCGACTATTCATTGGTAGCCCTCTGTGTCTTTACAAGTGTATGTTCTAATACAAATCACCTGGATACAAGAGTGACAACAGTCTGTTGTTTTGAGCGTGTTGTCTCCATTCTGATAATTTGAATGAACTGAGTTTTGTTTATATCCCGGAATGTGAGTTTGAAATTTAAAATATGGAGTGGAAAACATCTACTGAATTGAGTCTTGTATCAGGCGTTCGTACACATCGATCAGTGGAATGGTGTCTAAATCGTCTAAACCGTCAATTATGAATCTGTGATTCGCGCAACACTGCTGGTATTCCCGTCATCGTTTACAGTTACCCGAGCTTTATAAAAAAATCGAAACTTTAGATAGGTAAACAAAAGTACAAAAAAAAATCGTAAGTCACATCTGTTTCTCAATAAGCAGCGTTACTGTCAAAATTATATAATTCGCACCTGTTGTTATCCAGTTTAAACAATTTCGTCTTTTGATTTCAATAGAATTCCGCTTTTGTAGTACGATGAATTACATTCTAACCCCGTTATAACGACATCAGTTTATTCGAATCCTAGCTTATAGCCTTATATAGTGTGTGGTACGAATTAATTCCTCACTGTTCACCATAAAATTATAAGCTGCAGTTGAAAAAAACTGCCAATTATACGACAAAAAATTATTCAGCCCTATTCGTGACTCTATAAAAATATTCAGATAATCAGCGCCATGTTGATTTTAACACACAGTCAAAATAAATCGCCTCTTCTCCCACGCGTCATATTAGCTAAAGACAGACTATTTCTCTTCCTTTTTAAGTCATTCTTCGCTTTTATGCCTAATTTCGTGCATAGACACTACTTCAACAAAGAGTCACTCTAACGCTCAGTTTGACTGCAACACCACAGAAAGAAAGTAACAAAGTTTACTTACAGACACTCGAAAGTAATTGGCTTTTTTCCAACTCCTCGACATTGCGGTTGTTTCGGTCATGTGGGTCCTTTAATAGGGCGCATTCCAAAATAAATTGTTTGTGTCGACAGTAACATGTTTTCTGCGGAAAACCTGATAGGCCCGTTAGTATTTCGTTTCGTCGTAACTTTTGTAAAAATTAGGTCGCAAGTAAGCGAAAGTGTTATAGATGCCGCATGCTGGTCTGGCTGGACAAGGCCACATTAAAAATTACTAGTTAATTTCGTGTTAAGCAAAAAAATCTGTCTGTATGTAAAAATTGTTGTAGGTTTGCACTCCTTTTCTTTGAATTTGTCACTAATGCATGATAATATCAGATTTAGAGTTTTGTTCGTATGGTTAAAAGAAGCCACGTAATTGTGCAATAACATTCATTGCAACATATGCGGTGGCTATTCAAAACGTCGCTAGAGTTGAGTACTGGTTGACATAGGTGATAGTGTTGTGGTGGTGATACATCAGAATACAGAATAATTGATATTAGACTTAGTGCTTTGTGTGTTGTAGGTTATTGATGGCAATGAAGCTGCTTGCTATAAACGTATTGTGTTACAGATCTATGTGTTTGTAAATTGCTTGTAAAAACTTTAAATTTAATGTAGACCAACAGCAAAATTTGTAAAGCGAAACGCAAATAAGGCAGACCGTTTGTGTATACAAAAAATATTTTGGTGCTTTTGCACTACGTGTTTAGCTGTGGAAAAGCAGGAAGTGTTAAATATTGCGAGGGTATGTCAGTAGCCTTAATTATCCAAGATGCACAGCGAAAACACCACATTGTTTTATCTTCTGTGGCCTGACAGGCTCTAGCACATTCTTTCTCATTATTTTATGAAAGGACAAGACTTTTGTTAAAAGTTTTTGAACAAAATTCTTTTTTCATTTTATCTACAAAATGAATGTTCTTGTGTCTTCATGTAAATTACACATTATTCGTGACAGATTTTAGTCAAATATTAATTTTCTCCACAGCTATTATTTTAATTATCCAATTGAATTTGATAATCCATTGCATGGGAGCTGTGTTGTTCGACGCTGAGTTGTGGACCGACGGACGGACAAACGCAAAGAACCAAGAAGAAATTTCACTTTACTCAATTTTGTTAAAATTTAGTATGGCCTCTCGATTGATATCTATGTTCGTATCGGTTTTGGGAGCTGTTAAATTCATCTGTGGAATTGAAACCAATGGGCGTTTGGTTTAAATTTATGGGTTTAAATAAAAATAGTCAGTTATTTTTTGAAATTTTATATATATATATATATATTCCTCACCTTAAAGTGTTTAGCCTCCCAATCACTTGTTAGAACAGTCGCTAAGTCAGAGGCTGCAGACTTTCAGGCTTCTATCTCACAGGAGTCGAGAACTGGGGGGGGGATAAAATTTAACTTCATTAACTGGTTTATTCATTCGTTTAAAAAAGTCAGAAAAATTTATCCTCTTCTCCCGAACATGTAGTTGTGTGGAGAGAAATGCATCAGCTGATAACATGAGCAGCTGGTAATGGAGTCTTAGTGCAGTTGCCAATCAAGGTTACAGGTGTGAAAAGAATGTGTACTGTGTAACATTGATGTGCGTTCACGTAACTGTTGTAGTCATCGAAAGCTATTAATTGTTACATATTGTGAGTGTGTGTCTGTACCCTTGTCTACGCATCTAACAAAACAACTGCACCGTATTACGTTGGCACATGTCGCCTGCCTGTAATATTTTTTTCACATTGTTTTATAAAGGCCACGAATGTCGAAAAAAATTATTGAACATAAAGCTTTTTTTAAAATTGGCTGAAAATTTTCTCATTCCAAGCACAAATGAGCGAGATATTACCATCAGAATACAAAAGTCTTCATGTAAAGTACCTGTTATTTTGGTCAGATTTTAATGAAAATTGAATATTCTTTTCAAATCGAGAATTAGTGGAATATCACATTTGATGAAAATCCGTCCAGGTAACTAGTCATAAATCATCGATTTATTCCAACGTGTTGTTAGAATTGTTCATAGTTTGTTAATCGAAAGACAAGAAAAAAATAAAACCTTTAAATGACTTTAAAAATTACTTGCTATAGGAAGTATTCCAATGTATAATACCCACCCTAGTCCAATAAAATTCGTTCCATCCGGACGAACATACAGACGAACAGATATGAAGACACTAATAGTCACTTTTCGCAATTATGTACAAGCTTCAAGAACGGTGTTTAGGTTTCCTAGTCTTTACTGAAAGCCTCGTTTTGAAGTAATGAAATTTTCTTTAATTTAGACAAAGATAATTCACTTTCACGTAATTACCAACTAATAATTCATAAATCATTCGGTTGCTCGAATGTACACCGTGTGATAAGGCACACTGGGAGTTCGGTAATGGATATAAAGATGGAATAACAAAGAAAATATTAACAGCTGCTTATAATTTAATGCATGTAAATAAACTAATACCCAACTTAGTCCAGTCAAAATCCTACAGTTTCAGAGACCCAAAGTCGCAGTCTCCAGAAACCGACGCTAAATTGTCTATTAGACTAAAAAAAAAAATTAAACAGCATTATGTTGGTTTTCATTCCTATAATTAATGGAAACAAGAGTTATGCAAATTGTCTTTGCCCCTTCTTGCCCTTCGCACAGTAAACACAGTAATACACAGTTATGATACATCGGTTGTTCTGCCACAGCTTTTATTCGACAAAAACAGAGGGATGAACTTCGTTTTCGAGTCAGTACAATTTTTCTTCGCATCTTCTACTGTCGAATTTCATGTTCAAACCTCTGGCTGGACAGAATTTTCAAACAAGAGCACAGAAACTATTTTATATTATATTATGACGATTAGCGATTAAATTTTATACTTCTTTTCCATTTGATAAATTAAAATTCATGCTGTATGTTCTGGGTTACTGAAACAGACACTAATCCAAAGATTGAGGCGCAGTTTGTTGCAGTATATAATGTAGTAGACCGCTGTGGTGGTAATCGCTGTGCTGACTGCAGATAGTTCAGGCAGGACGGTACATTGGTAGTGACTGTCAGTGTTGGTTGGAGAAGTTCTTATTTTTCGGGATGTTAAGGATACAAATATCTAACTCCATTGTACTTTGATGATGACCTCCTGTACGTTAATATATGTTGATACTGCTTCGTGATATGTTTAATTGACGGTAAGTTTTCCTTTCTTTTTTTTCATGCTACTTCTATTAAGAAAATGAAAAGTTCGCTCATACACACACACACTCATGCACACTCACACACATACACGCACAAACAAACGTACACGCCAGCCTACACACACACACACATACACACACGCTCACACACACGCGCTCGCACACACACACACACACAGACACCAACATACACGCACAAACAAACAAACAAAGAAACAAACAAACGTACACGCCCACACACACACACACACGCTCACACACATGCACCCATAAGCACCCAAGCGCACGCACGCACACACACGCGCATATACACATACACACATGCGCAAACACACCTCTGTGCCATCGATAGTTCTGTCGCACAGATCTCTACCTAACAACACACAACGCTCACAACAGACAGACATTCGCGGCGGCCTGCGGGATTCGAAATTTTAATCCTTGCATTTGAGTGTAAATTAACTTTCTACATAAATACTTTTTTTTTAATAATCTGGCAATTAAAGCTTAAGTGCCAAATCCTTCACCTCGCGAAACCAATCCAGCAAGCACATCTGTCACCCTTTCACAAAAACCGTAGGGTGTGTCGATATTAGACGAAAAATTCACTTTACACGATACCTCAAATTCATGAGATGGTGACAGTGTATACTCATGGGTGTATTACCCCTGTCCTTCAAACCAGAACACAACAAACTAAAGAAATACAGAGAAGAAATCATTTGTTTTTAAGTTAGCAATCGTAAAATATTTCGACAAATTTTCGAAGTTGGCTGATGAATGGCCCTGAAATTTATCAGATGTCTTAGTGGACACACAGGCACGCAATAATTGCTGCAAAATATCGTAACAACAGTCTACATTAAAGGTAGCATGATCACAGTTGTGAGCAACATTGTGTGACAGCAGGGGATTAAATGTTGTTAATATTTGAGAAGTGTCCAGCATGACAAATAGCAGAACGTGCCTCACTATTACGTCATATGTGTGTTTACTGTTCTCTTAGTACTAAAATGAAATCGGCCTGTGGAAGTGGGATGTCTTACTTTGAACTCACCGTTTAACTTTCACATCATGCTGTGCGAAAATGCATCCAGTGGGTTTTCTTATTCAGCTACGCGCTGAATATTAAGAATTGTCGTTGTGCCAAGCTGCTGTTCGGTTTCTTTAACACTTCTAATTTTGTAAGCGCTTTCGCGAAATTGCAAAGCGAATATAAGCTTCGTTACGTCTGTCTGTCCGTCAGTCCCTTCATTAGTCTATTTCACCGCATGGAAATACTGGGCTCCAGGGGACGGATTTTCATGAAATTAGGTAATTCAATAGTTTTCAGTATTTCTAGAGAAAAGGGTTTATTTTGAGTTAAACTTAATTATAATAATGAACACTTTACATGAAGGCATGTATACATTTATATTAATATTCCCCTCAAATATACTTTGAATTTTAATTCTTTTAGATATTTTTTGAAGCGATACATTAAAATATTTTACGTTAACGTCTTTCTGAAAATTGTGCGCTTGATGAGACAATTGTAATAATATGGTAGGGAGAGACAGGACAGAGACAGCAGTATGATTTGGTGCACGTGTTTGAGGTGCTCGATATTTGACGCTACTGACGCACACTCATACGTGCAATATGTACTTTTAATTGCTTTGTTACGCAACAGTAAATACTCGCATTCTTCTCAGTGTTCCATTATAGTATATCTGCTGTTTTCTGACATTTAGCCTTTTGTTTGTGCGTGGTGGATCCATGTGCTTAATGTTACGTAATTTTAACAGCTGCGTCACGTCTGTCATTACGTACCATTTTGAAGAATATTGTGACATGCAACAGTAAATATGTTTATTGTTATGACGTACTGCGACCAGCATTTTATGTTATTGTATCATTAAATATTCTATGCAAAAAGTGTATTATATTCTTTATTCTAAACCAGTTTTGTCTGCACTGTTTCATGTACATACGCACTGAAGTGCATTTATCTAGACTACAAACACACACAAAATGTATGTTTCCATGTAACTTTCTCTGAAACATATGACAGTCGCAATTTTTCTGTTGCTTCCTTTACTTCCTTTCTCATTTATTTTATGCCATTCCGAAATAATTCTTGCAATATCTTCACCATCTGATGTGATAAACATAACCAACACTCGATCCTTCTGCTGTTCTACAAATTCTCATTTTGCCTTGAGGCTTGTAGCAAGTATGTGCACATTCGTTATTTTCTTACAAGTCATTTTACTGATTCTGCTGTTTTCTTATATTCTTCCTTCTGGTCCCCACACCTGCACTTCATTTTCTATTCTAGATAAATTTAGCAGCTCTTTTATTTTCCCAATTCAGGACTTTATATATGGTTGGATGAAGAGAAATCCACTAAGCTCATCTCAGCTGATGTTACAGTCCGAATACCTTTCATTGTTAATCTAGTGACAATATTTTAATTCATTGCGGCTGAATGATAATAAGTTTGTATTCATTGCTTCATTAGTTTCCAAAGATCGTTCTTCTTGTAGGTTTCCAGGCCTTGATCCTTTGTTTTTCTGGTACGAGCGACATTGGATGAAGACGTGCATGGCCCAATGACGGAGTAATAATGGAAAGAGTAGAACTGAAATACTGATACAAAACCTATTACATTGTCACATTTTGTCCCTCACATATCCTAAATGTAAGGTCTTCGAACCAAACCAAGTCCCCCACAACCAGCGGTCGGTGACTAACCGCCTGAACCATGGAACGGCCTCTTTAGAGGTGAGATTACACTGACTTCTGTAAACAGTCAGCCCATACCGCACAGTAAACATATGTTTATAGCGACATGTTTCGACTCGAAGGAGTCATCATCAGACTATTTCTAGAACCACATATGTGTTCAAGGTAACTGTGTACATTTTGGGATCCTAAAGAGGCTTACAGTATTGCCATATAAGGCGTTATCTATACATAATACATTTAAAAGTTGCAAAGCCTAAACTGTTGTGGTACTCTATTAACTATTTCTGATGTATCGAATTGATATTATGGCTAAAAGTTTAAGGCTTACGATGTGTTTTGTATGCCAATTTAGTTACTACGTATTGTGCAATCGCATTGCCTTTATTTGTAGTGAGTATGTTGAACAAATCATAAGCACTGCTCTGAAAACTACCTAAAGGAAATCAACTGAACGGCAACAACCACGACCAAAGTACAAACTTGGGTTCCAGATACTCCAATAACGTAACCGATGGCGTGACCAAACAAACGTGAGACGGTCCATACAAACGAACGTTGCTCAACATACTCACTACAAACAAAGGGCATGCGATTGCGCAATACGTAGTAGCTAAATCGGCATACAAAACACATCGTAAGCCTTAAATGTTTAGCCATAATATCAATTAGATGCATCAGAAATAGTTAATATATTACCATAACAGTTTAGGCTTTGCAAATTTAACTGTATTGTATATACAGATAACACTCTATAATACACTCCTGTAAGCCTTTGGTATCCCAAAATATGCACAGTTACCTTGTACACATACGTGTTTCTAAATATAGCTTGAAGATGATTCCTTCGAGTCGAAACATGTCGCTATAAACATAGTTGATATTTTAATATTATTGTTGTGTTGACTGAATTATATATAAATTAAATATATAAGAATAAAACACAACGGGATGACTAAATTAAAAAAAATCAATTAATTTTAATTTCTAGTTCTAATACATATATGAAATATATTCAGTTCTCCAGAATGTTGCGTTCCATTTCCTATGCCAATGTCTCTATTCGAAACTTCCTCCTTCTCTTGACGATTCTGACTTCTGTCGGAGTTCTGCCCTCCATTCAACCAACTGGCTGACATACACATACAGAATCACATGGTACAACGCGTCTGGTTGAGTGATCGGCCAGTCGCAGGGAACTCTGTACCTGACAACAATTAACAATGACAAAAAACAGACTTCGATGTCTTCCAGCGGGTTCCGAACTCGCACTCCTTTCAATTGACTGTAAAAGAATTTGGTACCTAAGTATTTTGTTTTGGATACTGTAGCATGAAGGCTACATGGCCATCTCCTTCACCTCGCGAACACTAACCAGGAAGCGCAACTGTGACCCTTTCCCTAAAGCCATTATTTTGGCCGATATCACTAGACCTGATCTCTTTCCATACTACCCTTAGTTCGTAAGAAGGTGGCAACATACCCTCTTGGTACGATTAGCCCTGTCTTTCAACCGAAAAGAAAGATACGTAGTAAATGCTGCAAAATACCACAACAGCAGGCTAAATTAGTTGAAGCGTGAAGCAGTTGTGTGAAACAGTTTACGAGAGTGAATTAAATAGTATAAACATAACAGAAGGCTACAGCATGCCAAATATCAGAACGCGCTTCTCTCCTACATCATAACCACATTTCCCGTATTGTTAGTACAGAATTAAACATCGGTTTGAACAGTTGGAAGGCCTTCTTGTGACTTTACCCTATGAATTTTTCATCTTGTGTTGCTCAAGCATATTAAGTGGGTCATTATCTTAGGCTTTATGTTGAATTTAAAAATTGTCACTGATCCAGAGAAAGTTAAGGTTCTTCGAGTATTTCAGTATTATTAGTTGCTTTCGCAAAACAACGAAAACCGATTCTCACCTTCGTTATGTCTGTCCGTCTGTCTGTCAGTCCATATATCTATGCGCCTGGAACACGGCGGTCGCTCTGAACGAATTTTCATGAAAATTGATATTAAAATATTTCTCGAAAATCTCTGTAGAAAACGGAAGGTTTATTAAAATCTGACAAGAATAAACGGTACAGTACATGAAGATGTGTGCATATTTGTCATAATAACGTACTTAATCCTTTTTAAAAGAAAAATGTTGTCGAACATTTTGACGGTTTGCTGACCGTGCATCTCAGTATGTTTATCTCAGTCATTAACCAACTTGATGCAGAAAATTTTTGTTTTACAATAAGCTTATATCATGCCTCTACCTGTTTCGAGCACATGTGCTCGAAACATGTAGCGGCATGAAATAAACTTATGGCAAAACAAAAATTTTGTTCATCAAATTGGTTAATGACTGAGATAAATATGTTGTAGAAAGGTTTTTAGAGAAGGGCAAGAAACACATTTTATATTAATTAATGACTTTATGAAAATCTCGCCGTCGATGACGTAATACAGTAAAATATGGTAGATCCGGACAGGCAAGAAACAGTAATAGAATACGGTATATGGGCATTGATTGACAGATAAATAAAGCTAAAGACAAAAAATCAGAATACGTACTATTAATTTTTTTCCAGGCAAGAATAATTACGCGAAGACCATTCAGTGGAATGTTTTACCTACATTGCCTGTCTTTTGGAATTTCGCATTTTGTTTGCCATATTGGATTTGTGTGGCTAATAGAACGGAGTTTCAGCGGTTGCTGATGATTGTAATTATATTTTGAAGAAAATTTTGTCACGCATACTTAAACATGTCCCGTTTAATGACTTTTAATAAACAGTTCGGTTATTTCTCATGTGTCTTACTGCTGTGGCACAGAAATACCTAAACACTGAACACTGAACTGTTCATAAATAATCCAAAAAATGAAGTTAAAAAGTGATACAAACTGACAAAAATTATTTTTACACAAAAGACTATGCAAAAAGAACTGCCCTTATCATGAACACATTGAATCATTAAATAGTAAACAAAAGAAGTCCATGGTGTTTTGGATTTTAATTCATGTTAATGTAGACAGTGCCTTGAAAAGTCTCAAAGTTATGTTATCTATCCCAGTGCCGCGTTATCCAGCTAAAAATCCAGATATTACTAGATGCATTCTCTTCCTAACTTTCGCCGTAACTCAGGCGATAATACGGCTGACAGTGTTAAATAGCCGTATTGGAAGAAAAAACAATCCGAATGCCAACTTGTCCACCGACATTTTCATATGAACTGACCCCAATCGAACCGGTAGCTCCGAGGTCATACATCAACGACTAACCGCCTGAGCCATGGCAAGGCTACTTTAGAAATGAGATGACTCTGCCCTGTACACAGGCTCAGATTTTATGATGTGCATTCACGCTGCGTTTGTTGTAAAGCCAAACTTTTTTTGTTTTATAGTGAAATAGTAGCTCTTTCTGCTGATATCCATTCGAGAACGGAGAGTCTATGGCTGATTAATCCTCCTGGAAAATAAAATAACCACTGGACATAGAAGCTAGTCACTGTCGGAAATTAGCGGACAGCCTTCCAGAAGTATTCTGCCGAACTGGTGAAGGCCGCATTTTATCAGTACTTCTTTAAACAATGTACTGTCAACGCATATTACAGAGTAGAGCTACAGCTCCACTTATTATCAACTATGGCACTAGATTGAGTTTTGCTCTTACCTTAAACTCTCAACACTTTTTGCCCGCAGAAATTATCACGGATAAGCTCTGAACACAAGGCATGGCGGGAGAGCCAGAATGGACGCATTGGACAGGAGAAAGTTTCTTGTCCAATTAGGCGAACTGAACCAAGTTGGTCCAGACCGTAGGCTAGTCACTATATATACTTAGCTACCTCGACTTCGGCATAAAGCAATTATACGCGTAACTTTTACCGTCTGTCCATTTTATACATATTCCCTCATTCTCCAAGGCAACACAACTTAAATCATCCCTCTAGTGATTGGTCGGAGAAAGAAAGCGTTTTGTTTTAGTTGGCTGTCCAATTGAAATTCCTTCAGAAATAATCTTGTATTTCCTTTGGAGAAAATGCCCAAAACATAACCGAATATCACTAATTTCTTCGCCGAAATTATATATTAATTCTGTACAAACAGTGCCAAACAGGATTGTCAAATATCAAGTCCCCGCACAGACTTCAGTTTGTCACGTCCGGAGGGACATGAGATAAAGCGAGAGGGCTGGAGAAGAGGAATCCATATGAGGTGTATCCGGTCCTGACCTTCTCCATGGTGCATTCAATAATACTGCTGAAACTGTTAAACAGAAGTACTCGAAGAAAAACCAATCCTAGTGCCACCTTATCCAACAAAATTCACAGATGGAAGACTCGAATCGAACCAGTGGCTCCGAGGTCATAAATCGAAGACTAACCGCCTGAGCCATGTCACGGACACTTTAGAACTGAGATGACACTACCTTATACACAGACTCAGATTTTCCGCTGTGCAGCCACGCTGTGTCTGTTGTAAAAGCAACCTTTTATTGCTGTATAGTGAAATAATTGCTCTTTCCTCTGATATATATTCGATTGAGAGCGGGAAATGTAAGGCTGTTTAACCCTACTGGAAATTTAAGTAACCAGTGGCCGTAAAAGATAGTCACTGTTGGCAAATACCGAACAGACTTCCAGAAATACTCAGCCGAACTGAAGAAAATTTTATGGTCTCAGTGCTTCATTAAAAAATGTACCGTCAATTCAAAATATGGTGTAGAGGTACAGTTCCATTCAATCCAACGACAGCATAAGATAGGGTTTCACTCTTACCTTCAAAGGTAATTCAATGCAACACATTCTAGGCCTTTTAAACAAACACCGGTACTCCCTGAACGCAAAGAATGGCCTCAGAGCCAGACTGGAAGATTTGGACAAGAGAAAGATCTATTGTCCAATTAGGGGAAATGAACCACGTTCGTCCAGACCGAAGACTCGTCACTATGGACACTGAGCTACCTCGACTTCGGCATAAAAGCAGCTATAACTTTTACTGCCAGGTGTTAGCCTCAAAGCGAAAAAGGACAGAGATGATTTAAGTACTTTAGTTATAATTCCTAAATCTTTTACGATTTATTGATTACAAGCACCATATTTATTTGTTCGGGATGTTCGAAAAAGTAGAAAGTTGCGTTCCATTTCCTGCGCAGTGTCACTATGGAAACTTCCTTTTCTACTTGCTGACAGCGATCTGCCAACGTTTGTAAAGGCGTGTTATCATTTTGTATGAAGACGGTGTCAAAAATAAAAAGGAGCATGTAATATTATTACTGTAGGCGACTGTGACGTCAGTGTTTCGTGGTGCACTATGTCATCCTTGGTGAATCGCGTTTGAGGTATTAGCAGGCATGAAAGTTTTATGCTCGGTAACTTTAAAGACGAAAATTTCTATTCGCATTTTGCTGTTTCAGACATATGTTCATTCACTTAGAGTGCTCCAGACATTAGGCAGTATGCTAACATTTAATTTAAGTTATAATGCGAATTTTTTCACTTTAGCCTTGGAGTTACTAGGCTTTTAAATTCGCGAAGTCTTCTGGTATTATTTAAGTATCTCTCATTAGAATTCCAAATTTCGCTACATGATGAATCCCACAAAATCAGTACGGAATTATTTGGATACAAGGTTTTAGAGTTACGTTTTAGGTTTTCTGTTCGATAGACGCTCAATGGATAACCATAACGATATCGTTTTTGAAGACTCGTCAATGTCACATGTGAAATATAAATCTATGGCGTTTTCTTTTGAAGCTAGATGTTTATGTAAATAAGGTCACTTTATTTATGAAATAATGTAAATAAATTTCCATTCTTAAACGCTTTAACCCTCACTTATTGGGCGAAACATTCGTTAAATTAGAGTTTACAAACTCTGTGGCTTCTCTCTAACAACAGTTTATGTGTCTCAACGTGTCAACAGTTCAAGAGTGGAAAATTATTAAAATCGATTACAATCGCGCAGCTCGCCACCTGACAAAACACAACAATCACAAGTGACTCCCTACGTGATTCGAACATCTAATCCTTGCAATTAATGGTAAATTAATTTTGTACTTAAGGAAAATAATATTGGACAATGTAGGAGTCGAAGCTAAATTGTCATTTCCTCCACCCCGACCACCCAAGCCACGATCAGAATCTATGGCCCTCTCTACATCCCCCAAAATAACATAGGCTAGTTCGATATCGCTAGACTAGATCACTTTACACACTATCGCAAAATTCGTGAGAAGATGGCCGCATGCCCTCATGGTAGGACTAACCCTGTCTTTAAACCCAAAACACAACAGGCTTATCAGACCTACCGACAAGATATGCTTTATTTGCAAGTTAGCAATCGTAATTTATTTCGATAGACTGACGACGTTGGGTGATGTATGGCCTGAAATTTAACAGATATCTCAGCGGACATACAGATATGTAATAAGTGCTGCAAAATATCGAGGTTCGAAGGCGATCAGATAACGCCCTAGTTCTAACCATAAACGATGCCAGCCAGAAATCCGCCAAGTAGGACCTCGATTCTATTTTGTTGGTTTTTGGAATCCCCGAGGTAATGATTACTTTAGATGCCGGAATGCTGGCTAGAAGTCAGTGTTCGGAAGTTCCTGCGACCGGCCATCTCGACACAGGTTTTTTTTTTTCCTGTCTCTATAAGCAAATGATGATCTGGTTTCCAAGATTCCAAGCTGACACTACATGCTTCTGATGTAGCGCTCCCGACTTAGATTTAGTAGTAACCAATTACTTGTTTTGTATACATGGTAGGAAAAACCAATTGCAATAAATAAATATTATTATTATTATTATTACTATTATTAATTTTAGTCTACATTACAGGTAGCATGATCACAGTTGTGAGCAACATTGTGTGACCACAGTGTATTAAATGGTGTAAATATTGGAGATGTGTCCAACATGCTAAATATCAGAACATACTCTGTGTTACGTCATAAGTGCATTTCCGTTCTTGTTGGTACTGAAAGGAACATCCGTTTTGGATATGAGATTTCCTACTGTGATCCCAGAGTTTGAATTTCATGTCATGTTTTGCGAAAGTATATTTCGTGCGTGTCCTTATTCGGCTACGTAACGAGCATTAAAATCGTCGCTGAAGCCAGTGGGATTTTGGATTCTACAACAGATTTTATAGGCTGTTGAGGCGATCTCATAACTACAAAAATCGACTATTAGCTTTGTTGTGTGGTCAGTCCATCCGATTGTTTCTCTCTCTGCATGGAACACCTGAGTTCCCACTGAAACACATTTCATGAATTTCTTAAAATTTTTCTTTAAAACTTGTCGAATAAATTCAATTTTCATTAAAACCTAACAAGAATGACCACACTTTACAAGAAGACCTGTGCTCATTTATGACAAGATAATATCTTCACACACTTCGTCGTTGAATGAGAATTGTTTTAGACAGATTTGTAGAGATGTTCTCTGCACATAATTTGTGTTCAATATCTTTTGTCTGAAAGTAGTGTCTTTGTTGAGATAAACTGTAAAACACTGGTATAGCCAGAGAGGCCAGAGACAGCAATACAATAGAACTCATGCGCAATACATGCTGGATGACTAAAGCAAAAATACACACTCAGAATATGTCATATTTAATACTTTTCTACGGCAAACATAAATATTCGAACGGTACTCAATGTAGACGTTATAATACACTGGCCGTATTTTTGGAATCATATTAATAGCTTTTTGATATTTAGCGTTTTGTTTGTTTTTGTGGTGCCGTGTGCATAACATTATGTCATTTTAACAGTTACTTGACATTTTTGATTGTGTGGTGTGTTGAAGGGTATTGCGACATGCTTCGGTAAACATGTTTAGTTTTATGATATAATGTGAAGAACATTCTAAATTCTTGGATCATCAACTACTCGATACGCGAAATGTATTATATTTTTATTTTTAACCATATTATTCCGCACTGTGGCATGGAAACGGTAAGAATTGTGTATAAATAAAATATAAAACACACTATATATTTTGTACGGAAAATTCTAATAATTATATTCTAGTTGAAATTTTCTGTTTCTTCCTTTACTTCCCTTTTTAAAAGCCCCGTATATAAGTTATTTTATACCTTTCCGAAATATTCCTTGCAGTACAATCAATATCTGGTGTAACAAACAGAGCAAACGTTTTACTACTTCTCACAATTTTCAACTCTCCTGCTCTTTTACAAATTCTCATTTATCCTTATTACTTTCAGCCAGTGCTGTTGCGGCAGAGAAGGCAACTAAGCACTTCTCAGGACATATTACGTGCAGACTATATTCAACAATTAGTGTGGTGACGAGGTAATTGAAACATTAAAATAAATGGGATTAATTTAATGTCCATTGGCCTTATTTACAAAAGTGTAATGCATATGGAAGTTTTCCAGGTTATCATTATTTGATGATATGGTATGAGCAAAACTAGTTTAAGATGTACATCGAGGATTAGTAGAACCATTCTGACAGGTTAGAACAGAAATACTCGAAAAGGAACCTGTCTTAGTGACAATTTGTCCTCGAAAATTATCAGATATTTTGACCTAATTTCAAGACCATTCCTCCAGGGTCAGAGGTTGGCAACAAACCAACTGCGAGACGGTACGAAATTTATAGCATTGGGATTAAACTGACTTCTAAAAAAATCTTTTCACTCTGCGCTTAAAATCCCTGTGTGTGTTATAAAAACGAACCAGCTAATGCTGTTTAGGGAAATGATCGCCCTTCGTTCTGTTATCCATACAAAACACAAAAATAAGCTGTGATTCAATGCATCCAATTTTTAATGTATAAGCCTTGCAGTACAGGAAGTAACAACTGGGTTTTTGAGGGCTTATTACTGTCAGCAACAATCGGACAAGTTTCCAGAATTACAACCTTGAACGCGTGAAGGCAACAGTATATTTCTTATTCAATAAACAATGTAACGTCGAAGCATATTGTGGGGTAGGTATATAGATTCACATTTTGTGACGACGGCCGTTAACTTCAACGTCCGGCAGCTAACTCCCCGGCAACAAGAAACACCGGTACGTACTAAATAGGGGCAATTTGTTAGAGTAAGAATGGAGGAGTTGGAAAGGGCGAAGTTTTCCGTCATATTTAGGGGTAAATAAACACGTTCGTCAAAGTGTAGCTAGGTCAGCGTATAGAATGAGCTTCATCGGCTTCCGAGTAAATTCACTTACATATTTATTCTCCACTGATAGGCTCAAATTGAGGATAGAAACAGAATGAATGATATTAAGTGCATTAGTTATACACACGTATAAAATCTAGTTCTCGTACAAAAGATTGCAAACACAGAACATATTCAGTTGTCCAGACTGTCTAAAATCGCAGAAGTTTGCGTTCCATTTCCTGCGCCAGAGACTCTACGCGCAAATTCTTCTTATTTTTGATGATTCTCTCTGCCGGCATTGACCTGCTCTCGTTTCTACTAAATGGCTGGCTTCTATGTTGTTGTCTTGCAGTTCCTTCAGCAACCCCTTCTCCGTCGCTTCGTCAGGGTGTAGGCTCCGATACACCACATGAACATAAGCTGCAAGCAGTTTAACGGCGGATGCAAGATTTACACTTCATTTATTTGTAACCGAATAACTTGTAACTGAGACAAACGTTCCAAGATTCTGCCGTATCTGCTTTTCCCTTCCCAATTTTTCTCCCTTCAGTGCAATTCCTTATATTCTCTTCTACCCTTATAGACACTCAGAACATATACACACTCTATCTGTACATAGCGTTCGGTAGTGCTAATAAAGGTTTAGTATAGACCTTAGCGGAACGCACACGAATACGTCGGAAAACATAAATTCTTTTGTTTTTCTTATTGGTTTGTGTGCTGTAGAATATTTATAGTGCTGTAGAATATTTATAGTGTTGAATCGGTCTGATGGCAATATATTTTGTTAAAAATAAACGCTTTTGTACATTGCGTGCGGAAATTTAGTGGTTAATGTAGATCAGGAGCATTATTTAAAAACACAAACACAAAGCAACAGAAGAAACAAAAGTGTAGCCGTCAGATTGCGGCACGGTTGAGTAAGTGTTTTTGACGTGATACAGTAATATACTCGTATTCTACACATTCTGAGTATGTATCTCTTGCCTTATATAAACAGCATTCAAAGCGCATCCTCTATATTATGTTATCAAGGTTTCCGTATTTGGGTGTACCATATGATTTCACATTTTGTGGCGAACATAAAAATTTTCAGAAAAGATGCTATTGAACAAAAATCCTTTTTCTTCGTTTTGTCTAGAGTTTTTATTTTTTTTAATTGCAAAAAGTCTTCCCGTTGTGTAAAGATTCACTATAATCGATTTTGGTTACGTGATTCAGTCAACACAACTATATAAATTAATGGCATAGGTTACAGCGACATGTTTCGACTTATAAAGTCATCATGAACGTAAGGTAAGAACCAAGGCTTTCTTTACAATGTGGCTGTACGCATTTGCGATAACAGTTGGTTTACAATGTGTGTTGCGGTTGGCAACATGTATGCATACTGATCAATAAGTAATGTATTATGCACCTTATGTTTAGAATAAGGGGTTCGGAGCATGTAACATGTGTTGGTGTGTTACTTCAAGTTGTGGTTCCCTGATAAGATCCCTGATTACTCTGTTCGTTGTGGTTGTAATAATAGCTGGTTTCTTCTTTATTAAGATATATTCGGGGGGTGGGCGGGTGTGTCCGCTTGTTCCTTTTTATGGTCTGCTACTGTTTTCTTGTGTCCTGTCTAGTTCTGTAAATGCGGAATCAGAGTTGTTATGTCTTGTACTAATTTTGAGCACAGTAACACGCGTAACTGTTTAAAGTCTCGTTACTTAGGTTTTATTCTTATTTGTGCGGTGGTTGCTGGCTTTTTCTTGCAGTACTGGACGGGTTTCTGTCCTTGTGAAACTTTCCCTGCCTGCGGGGTTGAATGGTTTACCACAACTGATTTCTTTTATCTGCTCGGCTGCGATGGAGCCAATCACCCCAATAAGGGTCTTATTTTGTTATGGTTTCTAATATTGCATTTCCTTTGGCCGTTTTCTGTCATTGATTTGGTTGTGGCCTTAGTTAACTTGTAAATATGGAAGTATTCAAGTGTGTCCATCAATTTGCCTTTCTTAGTTACGTGGATGACCTCCATTATATGCTGCACTGGGGCAAAGGCATGTTTGTTATCTATAAGGTGTTGGGAAAATTTTGACTTCTTTGTATTTGAAGTTCCGTAGGTGCTCTTGGAACCTGACTTTAAAATTTCGGCCTGTCTGTCCTGTTTATTCCATCTTGCAGTTAGGACATGTTAACTGGTACATACCGCT
>Ga0123357_10001795_pt1 | contig 23229 bp, 14 predicted proteins | sample TergutEmb28metaG_FD_89873 | JGI IMG/M metagenome (GOLD analysis project Ga0123357, IMG submission 89873) | Embiratermes neotenicus P4 segment gut microbial communities from Petit-Saut dam, French Guiana - Emb289 P4 | ecosystem: Host-associated > Arthropoda: Insects > Digestive system > Gut ... | reverse complement strand
CAGTTTTTAATACTTCTGATGATGGGTGCTGTGATACCCGAAACATGTAGAGTAGTTTTGCAGTGAATAAATATCTGCATGCCGTTGCATCTGTTGGATTTTTATTCACATTGAAGCATAAAGTCTTTAAACAGTTCTGCGCGTTCGCTGACCTTTGTTTTGCATTCAAAACAGCAAGGCTTGGCGAAAGAAAATGCGAGTAATAAAGTGTAAAAAGAAATCCCATTACAGGCCTGGACAGGCCCAGAGGGTTCCAGGAGGTTGAGGCTCCCAGATTTCAAGACAGTCGGCACATGAAGGTGATAAGGTTATCAGCCCTACGAACCGGCCGCCTTTACCCCAGGAAATATTCCTGGTACTCATTTCTGTTAGAGGCTGAGTCGACCCCAGGGCCATAGTGCGGTCGGAAGGATTATGTCAATGAAAAATTCGAATGACACCATCGGGAATCGAACCCGTGACCTTCCGGTTTTTAGTGCAGTGGTTCAACCAACTGCGCAATCGCGTGCCCCTGGTAATAAAGTGTACATATGATTTATGTGTGGAAATTTTGTTTGAGAACGTCTTGTTGTCACAAATAGTTGGTTAATTCCTCTAGATTTGCGTGCACAAACGCATGAACAGCGTGTGTTATTGTTGTCCGATTTTGACAAAAATTGGAACTGGCCAGCAAACTGCCCCGATATGAAACTGCGCATACCTTTTTGTCCGTTAGTTGCTTAGTACACTGAACGGCATAAGGAAGCACGGCGCAGTTTGTCAGCATTTTTCTGCGAATTTTGTCTCTATGTGACAAAACGTCGAGTTTTTGCTTTACAGGAAACAGCTTTTTCCTTCACAAAGACGACTGGTTGATGCTGTTTAGGGAAGCAGTACGCTGATAGTGGGATAATCAAAGCGGAATCATAGATGCACCGTGTGAGCAGAGTGCCGCTGGCTGTACATTCAGATACAGCCAGACGTTTGAAGTGTAAACGCAGTGTGCTTTACATGATGTCTACATGTTACCAGTTAGTGCTGACTGCGGAGCAGATTCTGTGCGTTGACACGGACTCTCCGTTCTGGAACTACAGTCTGGTTCAAACCGTTGTTCACTTTCCACGCATAATGTCATTATTTTAATACAGCCGTGCCCTACACAGGCGTATTATTGTGCTCTCATTTATGTAGCGGATTGGTGTTGTTGTGTGCGGACGATTTGGTAATGCGAAAGGAATGTCAGAGGGCAAATGTAAAAGGTGTTAGGCAGAACGGGCCAGTCCGGTGTAAAACTGGTGTTAATACAGGAGGAACCCACTGCACTGTTACACACACACACACACGCGCGCACACGCACATATACACACACACGCACATACACACACACGCACATACACGCACACGCACATACACACACGCACACAAAAGCACACACGCGCGCGCGCACACACACACACACACACACCCACCCACTCACACACACAAACAAACATACACCACACACACACAAAAGCACACACACACACACACACACACACACACAGCTAAATAAATAGCAATTATAAAATAGACATGATAACTCTCTGTATTCGTGCAGTGTGACCAACTCATTCAATTCTGTTTTTTTTTTCTGTGAGGTAGGCGTGACAAATTTGACGTTCAGCTGACCGTGCATCGTGATAAATTGACATTCAGCTTACCGTGCATCGTGATATATATTCTTATAATAATTCCAACTAGACGTACTAATTTCTCAAATTTATCTTTGGAATAAACTCTACATGTTTCGGACAGTTCCTCTGTCCATCATCAGGAGTTTTTCACTGCACACACAGCAATGGTATATGTCATACTGGTTTGTTGACAGCTTGCGAGCAGGATCAGGGCGGAACTGCGTTCCGTCCTGATCCTGTTCGCAAGCTGTATGACATACCATTGCTGTGTGTACAGTGAAAAACTGAAGATGGACAGAGGAAATGACCGAAACATGTAGAGTTTATTCCAAAAACAAATTTGAGCAGTTAGTGCATCTAGTTGGCTTTATTATAAGATTAAGAATTGGAGTGACAGTAACAGAATAGGAGTGACAGTAACAGAAGAGGAGTGACAATAACCGAATAGGAGTTACAATAACATAATAGGTGTTACAGTAACAGAACAGGAGTGACAGTAACATAATAGTAGTGACAGTAACAGAACAGGAGTGACAGTAACAGAACAGGAGTGACAATAACCGAATAGGAGTTACAATAACATGATAGATGCTACAGTAACAGAACAGGAGTGACAGTAACAGAATAGTAGTGACAGTAACAGAACAGGAGTGACAGTAACAGAATAGTAGTGACAGTAACACCCCCAAGTGTTCAGATTAAAGTTTGCTGTCAAATTAATGTATGTCCAGATTTCGCGGGCTGTGTTAAGCATCATGGCAGGACGCGCTTAGTCCAACTTCGCCACTGTGCTTGTGGACAGCTTGTTGTGACATCATGTTACGTGACCAGCTACATTCGTAGTCGGGCTAGTGGCTTTGATCAACCGAGCAGAAATATTTGTGACGTAATCGCTTTTGGGAATAAATTAGCAGGACGCGATTTTCGTACAACGGCCTGCTGATATATGTTTCTGTTTAAACCTTTAGAGCATACAGTGGTTACTATACGTACCACCCCGTCTTGACAACGATACTCTCCATTTTGCCCACACAACATGCTTTCTGTAGCTCTCACAAAAAGTACAGATGACTTTCTTGAACAGAATTAGCGGTCACGTAGCGCGTGTTGTGTGATCCAAAGCACTAACTGTTTGTGCGTTATTTGGATCAATAACAGCCGTCAAACAGTCAGTTAAAGGTGTGTTTGTGTGTGTGTGTGTGTGTGTGTGTGTGTGTGTCTGCGTTCTGTTGCTGTTCCTTGCTGTTGCTATACTGCACGTTAACGCACAGTACGCAGTTCACACAGACACTGGCTGTTTAGTGACGCCTTTAGGGTGAAGAGTCGAGCGTACGTCCTTGCCAGCTCACGTAACGCTTCGTATCAGGAAGGTGCTGCAGAATCTGCTCCGTTGTACACCGTTAGACAATCCTTATTTGTTATTCAGAAAAAAAAAACCACGGAACTTTGTGGTTCTTTTAACCCATAATACGGCGTCAACCCTCAAAAGCCCCGTGGTTCCTATATGTACCACACAGTTAACCCTCAAAAGCCCCGTCGTTACTATATGTACCGCACAGTTCACCAACAAGAAATTCTAACATCTTGATATAGAATGTACCAAACGTTGTGTAGATTTTATTATATTCATCCAACAAATACACAATATATTGTGCATTTGTTGGACGAATATAATAAAAAGGAATTCTACGTTCTGCCCACACAGTGTATTTGTGAGTTTTGTGTGGATCTGAGAACAAACAGCGATTATTTCCCTATACAGCGTTAACTGACTGGATTTTATAACTGAGACGGAGTGTGTTTACTGCGCGGTGCGGACTGGGTCTTTAAATACAGATCGCGTTAATCGCAAGCTTTAAAGTGACGAGAGAATTTGCGCTGTTTCCTAGCTTTATCAAGGGGAAAACAAGTAGCTGTTTCAAACGAGAACCTGAACGCTTTATAATTGAACTTGAGTATCTTTCAAGACTGTCACAAGATTTTTAACCCTGTCGAGCATGAAAATCGTCGAAATAAATAAAAAATTCGATTCATACCTCACAAGAAACTGTTAGTCGACATTACAGAGACCAACCAGCTAATGTCGTTTAAGGGAAGAGCCGCTGTTTGCTGTGACAGTCACACAAACACAGAACACATAAATGCACTGTGTATGTGTATGTAGCAGAGTTGCAGAGACTATCCGAAAGTTCATCAGGCAGTCCATACGGTAACTGTTCTTGGAAAGCTAGTGGGTAAGGAGCTGAGAATTTAGCAACATTTTTGGAGAGAAAATGGAGGATTGTAATGGTAGAATAATAAGACTAGGGCAGGTTATGAATAATAAAATGGGAGCAGACTGCAATATCGGCACATATTTCGCCAGTCTGCGCTCCACAACAACTGGGTGCTGAGCATGGGCTGATGTAGGAACACACAGCAACCGTACAGTCTGTTCCGCTTAACGGTGGGCTACACAATCTATGGATTTATGTCACAGGACGGCCATGACGGCCTGGACTGAACCTGAATGCACCATTTATAATCGCTGATATAGGCTACAGGAGATCAGCCACGTATTTCAGAATACCAGTGATAGAAGCTCTGTGTTCCTCTCTTGCATTAAAGGAGGAACACACTGAAGGTGTTAGGGAAATACAGGGGAATAAGAGTGACGAAGGGACAGAAAGGTGGAGAAAACTGTTTACTGAGAACATATACTGTCCAACAAATACTGTTAAGATGACCACATCAGGCACTGGGTTGTAGCAGGTGTGGGACAAATCGCAAATGCATTCAAAAGTGTGTTAGACAACATGAAGAGAAACATAATTTGGAAGATCTAGTTATTGAGGGGAAGACAGTATTTCTTTCACGTGGGTTTTTAAAGGATAGCTTGGGACAGTGTGGACAGGAATTGTCTAGTTGAACACAGCATCAAGTGACGGGCTTTTCTGAACACAGAAACGTAATGCCATAGACGTCGGCGAATTTGTATACTAGCTGAAGAACTATTACATTCCACAGCCTTCTGCTCAGTAGCCACACTGAACACAACGTCGCTTAGCGCCAGCACTTAGCGCTATCAACACGTCACGATTATTCAATAGCTCCCTGTACGCCGATCAATCTCTCTTGCCGTTTCTCCTGTAGCTGACGCCTACCGCAGTTTGTCAATATACGATACGTCAAGATGCACAGCAATTTATTGCCTTCTCGGTATTCGCCCCCAGAACCATATGTCTGATTTAAAAAGAAAGGTTTGGTTGATTTTATGCACACAGCGTACAAGAAGCAACGTTATATTCTTCAAGCTTCTGCTGCCACATCTATCAGGGCGACTTCCAGTGGGCGGATTTTCATGAAATTTCGTACGTTTTTTTTTAATTTGTCGACATATTCTTATTTTGGTCAAAGTCGGGAAAAGCAACACAGACTTTACAGAAAGGCCTACACTTGTGATTTGCGGTCGTGTTTGGTTTTTATGAATGAGACAGGCTGTTTTCTCCGTAAGATGAGAACTGAGGCTGAAGAAAGAGCTGAGCAAGGAGAATAATTTTAAGCTCGGAGTATCCACGTTCAAAAGAAACGCACGTATTGCAAATCTCCTCGCTTACAGGTACCTCGATGATGATCGGGTGTGAATCCTTCTCTAAGGCAAGGAAAAGTGTTACAGTGAGTTCCAATACTGTGTGTCTTCCGCATAATGTTCAAGAATTTGACGTGTATGACAGCAACATAGCGAACGCGCTACAAATGTAACCTGACGTTATACCTGGAAGCGAGGGCCAGAGAACCAGCTGTATTGTGCAGGCGGCAGGTGTGGCCTGGCGAATGTACGTGATACAGGAATGGCTGTAGCTGGCGCACAGAATGCCGGGATTTACTGAAGGGAAAGAATTACCGCATTAACGGCGGAAGGTGGACCTACCACCACTGTGTAGCACAAACACTGCCTAACACAAGGCTATGACAAGTGCGTGCGTGTGACGTCAGAGGTAGTAAGGCAGCTGTAACGAAGCGAACCGGAAGGCTGGCAACCCGGGACTGCCAAAGGGGGTGGATTTTGAAATAAGTCGCAAATCCTTATTTATTAGTTAACGTAACCCGACAAGCAGTACGTGTAGGGAAGTTAATTGGGTCTTTGTTAAATGACAATGCATGACCGTAAGAGGAAAATCGCAGCCTTGTAGAAGAGTAATGTGATGCTGGCGAATGCGTCGGTTAAGTCAGTGTGATGACGTCTAGTATTTTGGAAGTGTCAGGTTCAAACGTCCGCCCTGAACCAGGCTGCCTTCCCTCAGCTTGGTCATGGACACAAACCTTCCCTCTTATATCTTGGCCAATTCATTATTCGCTGACAATCCTACCGTTCGATAGATACTCCGGGCAACGAAGGGCACCCTGAAGTAAGCCACAACCTGAGTAATGATTTGTTGCGAAGGAAACACGCATTGCGAAAATATATGTATTAAAAAAAGACCGTACGTGTCTTCGTGGTTAGTTTCTGATATTGTGTAATGTTTTGTTGTTACGTTCCGTACCGGTAAGTACTGCTGCTGGCTGCGGAGCAGTAAGGCAGGCAGGCCACCTGCATTCAGTCTAACCACTGGCACACGCGTGGAAGGCAGGTCGCCGGTTAGTACGCAGTTCACACGATGTTGATCGGGTCGGGTGTCGCCGCCAATTCTGGTGTAGAGACGTGAGGGCGATGGCAATTAATCGCAACTCTTTGCACGTTGTAAAGTTTCACTACAACACGTTTCGGCCCGAGTATAAAGAGATATCATCAGGGTGACGAGACACCAAACATAAGTTGCTATGTAAAGCACCAAAATGATTGTACACTGTCCTTGTTATCAGTTTGAAGTATCATGACAACACACGATAAGCCGACACCATGACGTGTAGATTTATGTTATATGGGTGTGATGTAGTGACACTGTAAATAGCCGTAGAGAGGTGCTGTATGTCTGCAGGTGCTTCAGGAAAAGACGAAGCAGCAGGTCAATGATATCGCAGGCACTGTCGGGTAATTAATGTGTCCCACGGTGCAGCTTTTGTTTGGTTGCTTGTCAGCCTTATGATGGCGCTTTATACACGGGCCGAAACATGTAACAATGAAACGTTACGGTATGTGAACAGCTGTTGTGGCTGGCAGCTGCAAGTCCTTGACTTATGTGTCTTCATCGCTGCTTGACGTAAGACTTAAAAATAATTTGTGGTGTTTTGATTTGGAAAGTTACAGAGGACAATTTGGGAATGTGTTTGTAATTTTAGTTGTTACGGGCACTTGTGAGTGCAGTAATGAACCTTCGGGCTTCCATAAAATGCGGGAAATTTCTTGACTAGCTGAAAACAGGTTAGCTTCTCAAGAAAGACTCTACTCCATTGAGTCAGTAAGTAAATATTGTTATTACTATTCTTATTATTATTGTTGTTGTTGTTATCCTCCTCGACAAATATTTTTAGGATGATCAAATCGAGGAGGATAAGATTGGTTGTATATGTAGAACACAAAGCGGAGAAAGGAAATATACAAAACGTTTTGGGCGGTACGCTTGCAGGAAGAAAGAATATAATATTAAAATGGTTCTTAAAGGAATAGAATGCAGTATTGTCGACTGAGTTTATTTGGTCCAGAAGAGAGATGATTGGCGGAATCTTGTGAATGCGGTAATGAACTTCCAGGTTCCATAAAGTGCAGAGAATTTCTTGACCAGCTGAGAAACCGTTAGCTTCTCAAGAAGGTCCCTTTTTTATGGACTTCGTTGGTTGTTTAAATTTATCAGATTTGGCATTACTGTCTTTCTGCGCATGTGCATTCTGTCCCTTGTCCAGCTGCTTTGTACATTCTACGTAAATCTTTCGGCTTATCAGCAAGTGTTCTGAGAGCTGAGGGGAAGTCCCGAAGGCGAGCGCGCTGGGAAACTTGCCACTGTAATAAGTATGGGTTAAAGTTAGGAGTGTATGTGCCGTATGTGTGTACGTGCTCTGACTGGCAGTAAACCTGCTACTGTTCGTTAACTTAAATACACAAAATTCCCTACTTTCATGCTTTAAGCTAGACACATAGGCAGCTAATTTCAAATTTTACACCGCCTTAGAGGGCCCAGTGATGATTCGGGCCCTTCGTCGCCGGTCTTACAACGAAGGCACGGTTTTATCCGCTGGTCACTACAAGTAGGGTGTGTGGTGCTGAAAAATGGCACTGGGACAGGCTACTTTCTGAGTAGTTCGGTGTCCCCTCTCACTATCATTTCACAGTGCCCCATACACACCAGTCCGTCACCCACTCCATATTACATAACGTTACCGATTGACAGTGTCGTTAAATCAGACACTCAAAAATTGTACCTTAGGCTTTCAGCAGCTCAAACGTTTGATGGACAGTCTACTGATAAGGCCGCACAGCAGTTGTTGGCGTGAGTGGGGCTGCTGTGAGTGGGGCTATTGTGAGTGGGGCTACTGTGAGTGGGGCTGCTGTGAGTGGGGCTGCTGTGAGTGGGGCTACTGTGAGTGGGGCTGCTGTGAGTGGGGCTACTGTGAGTGGGGCTGCCGTGAGTGGGGCTGCTGTGAGTGGGGCTACTGTGAGTGGGGCTGCTGTGAGTGGGGCTACTGTGAGTGGCTCTGCTGTCAGCGGCGCTAATGCGAGTCTGTCGTGATGATTTGCCATGCGGACTGCCGAATTGTCACTGACGTTGTGATACGACGTAAAGCCTTCATGTTGAGGGTCTTGACTTTCTCTTAGGGCTACTTGAGTTGGAGGCACAACGGTTAACCGAAACGTCGCCACCTATACGACAGTACGACAGTAAGCACCACGTAACATCCCAGCCGGCTCTAACCCTTAGCAGCACCGCCAGCGAAGCCTAAAATCCCCCTCTTTGACATCTCTGTCCGTCGTGAAGAGAACTGCCAAAAGTAACGAATCTTTTTACAACATTTTGCTTGTTCTGAAACAAAATGTTTTAAGGTCACCATTAGCCTTTAAACAAGCCGTTACTCTCTGTACCACATGCTTAAACGTTCAAAGACACCGCATACTGCACACACACACACACACGTGCACACACACAGGCACATCACACACATACACACACAGACACCACACACACACACACACACACACACACACAACGTGTTTACGTCTGTATTATGATTCACAGAACATGTTCCTGAAATATCATTGACATATCTTTGTAATGGAGACACTGTGTGTTTACTTTGAGGTTGGAAGTGTACGCAAAAAATTGTGGACGAATTTCAGGCTACATGGTTATGTGGAAATTTTTATTAATATCATAACAGAAAGGCATCAAAATAATATACAAAATATCAGTTCCTACCTGAAAACAACTTCCTACGGCACCATCACAAGGACCAGCCGGTTTAGACTCTTTACTGAAACAATCCGCGTCTGTGGTTCAGCATCTTGCTGAACACAAGTACACTGTGTGCGCAAAATGTGGGGGGTGAAACATTGCACCTAGTGGCATGCAGGCCTGTAGTCTGTGCTGGGTTACTGGTGAAACTGATTTTGAAATCCCAAGCACTTTTGTGCTACTGGGCGGGGGAGTGACGTCAAATTGCGGTAAAAGTCGCCAGGCCACTGTAATCCGCTGCTTAGTGAAGGGCCATTAATTTCATAAAGCGAGCGGTAGCGGCCATCTTTAAAAGCTCCGTGATTGTCTTGGAAGATCGAAAAAACAAAATGTAATTCGGCTGAAGCCAGCTGGATATAATTGGTTGTACGTAAAGTGAGACGTAATTCATGTAAATTTGGCCTGTAACTTCACACCCTTGTGTAATTGTGTTTGTTCCGTTCTGATACATTTGAACACTTTCTGTGTTAGTGGAGCCAACTGAAGCGAAACGCAGTACTTGGGAAGTGGCGCATTCTCATTTTTGCAAATATCTTACTTCACCATTCAGAGGCTAGTGGTAACTATACATGCCGCCTCTTTTAACACAAACCACCCTACAATTTCCTACGCTGCATGTTCGTTTCTAGATAATTTTGATGGGGAAAATGGAAAGAAAGTGCCATTTTCAAGACCTGGGCGTAGATGGCAGCATAATATTAAAATTAATGTTTAAGTAAATAGGATGGCAGGCCTGGAATAAATTAATGGTACAGGATACGAACAAGTAGCGGGCTCTTGCAGACATGTAACGCACCTTGGCGTTCCTTTGAATTCGAGAGAATTTTTGACTAGCTGGTGAACTGTCAGATTCTCAAGAGGGACTGTGCTCCGTTGAGTCAGAACATATGTGTTTTTGCAATGATTAATATTAACCGGCTGCCGTCCTTACTGAAGAGTGAGTGTTTTCTGTGAGGCAGAAAAGAATTGCACCCCAAAGAAATACACAGTTTACTGCGAAGAAAATAGGAGCTGAATACAGGACTGTACAACTTTTCCAAATATCTAGAAGCCATCTCAAAATTGTAGGAGCAAAGTGGATGAACACGAAGCAGGTTAAAAACTCGGCACCCACAAATATCAGCCAACACCACAGAAATTGTGTCGCCCCGACGGCATGGTGACCGAGATTAGTGCACCGTTGGTTTCACAGTCACACGTTTCGATACATTTCGGACACGCTGCTTCTATTTGATTAGAACTGCGAAGGATCTCTACACATAATCCAGCTCGTCTCTGTTACTGCAGACCTCGGAACCTCCGTCTTGAAATTGTTACACGGGAAATCAAAAGCTATCACCAGGTTACCCTCCACGTAATGACCGGTTTTATACTTCCCAGGGGACCTCACTCGCCACAGTTGTTTCGCTACTCTACAGGATACAGTGCAGTGCGTACGAGCAGCCTCTAGTCCACTAGCTTTACAACTCGGCATCGTGTTCGCAAGGGTCAGACAGGTACATCCGCAGAATCGGACAAGACGGTCTCGTGTACAGCTCACCATTCAGCGACTGGCTATCCCATTAATATTCTCGTATCCATCACGTACATGTACAAACAGTGCTGTAGGTACGGTCATTGCTGCTTCATCTGGCGTCACTTCCAAACTCACTGTCGGCCTACTTTATACCATACGAAGTGAGCTGAAGCAAGCCTAGACCTCGTCACTAGATGGCGGTGCGGTGTGATCATGGCCACGCCCCGGCCGCTCTACCCACGGGAACAGCACTGGTACCCATTGTTACACGAGTCTCGATCGGACACCAATCTGGACGGGTGTGGAGAGAAGAAAATCGTTTCCCGTGCTGCGATTTGAACCCCGAACATTCTAGCGCATTGCGAGTCGCTCTCTGCACGGGCCTTGCTGTACATGTGTATATACAGAAGTTGAAGCAATCCCATTACAGGCCTGGAGAGATCCTGAGGGTTCCAGGAGGTTGAGGGTCCCAGATTTCAAGACAATCGGCACATGAAGGTGGTAAGGTTGTCAGTTCTACACACCGGCCGCCTTTACCCCACCAGGAAATATTCCTGGTACTCATTTCTGCTGGAGGCTGAGTCGACCCCAGGGCCATAGTGCGGCCGGAAGGATTATATTAATGAAAAAGTCCAATGATATCATCGGGAATCGAAACCGCGACCTTCCGGCTTGTAGCGCAGTGCCTCAACCAACTGCGCCACCGCATGCCCCATACATGTATATATACTACACTATATCTCTCCAAGTGGCCGCCCTTCTTGGGCTCCTCGGCCCTGAAGATGCAGTCATTACGAACTGCCCAAACGTCGGTACCAATTTACCAGTCGACACCGTGTCAAAGACAACACTTTTATTTTCATCAGTTCCGCAGAAGACCTCATTGAGGCTATTGTGGCTTTCTATTACACGGTTTAGACTGTGTAACAGAGTGGTAACTCTATGTACCACCTGATTTCACAAAATGTTTTATTTCACTCAGTGTATTCGTATTTGTGTGTTCGGTACATATAATGCTCACAATAAACCGACATGAAACAGCTATAGAGCACTGACATATTTATTTTTGTAACGAAGATTGTGTTTTTTCTGTGAGGCAGGATCTGCACAGTCCGACAAGCACTCAGGTACAGTTTGCTGTGTGTCGCACTGTGCCTGCCGTAACAGAGACGCGCACTGTCACATATCCACTGTCAGAAGACACTGGCGTTTTGCTAACAAGCAAAACCTCCCCAATTTGCACTGCGTTGTTAGCGTGTGGCTGTCGGCGAGAGTCTTTGTTTCTGAATTCCAAGCCCGCTGTTGCTGTTCGTGATAAGGATTAATCCGGAAAGTAGTGTACTGGGGCAGTCAGCCGACGTCACCCTATCAGGACTGCCAGCCATTAGTCACACCCTATCTCTCCAGCTGAAGAGTGTACTGCTAACCACGCACGTTAGCCGCGAACGCAGTCAGCGATCTACTTCCAGCTCGACTGTATTCAACAGGAAGAGTGACGTCATCTGAACCGACATTTCGCATCTTATTTGAAAAGGAAAAATACTGAGGGCCAAGACAAACCGGCCACGGCGTGGTTTGGACAAGGCTGGACATTCCGCTGCTTGGCGCACGGTACATTTATTTTTCCGTGTTATCTTTAAAGGCGCTTTGAGTACGATACTGTACGATCCAGTCTAATACAACTTTAATATTATCTCACGTTCAATTCACATACGTATGCTTCTAGATAGGACCGTGCAATGCTTAGAGATGCTTGCTACGTTATTATTTCTGCAATGCGTTAAACAGTTGTCTGGGGTAAAATATAGGTTTACGGTTTCCAGATGATATTTAGAAATGTAGAATTAAAAGCTGCTAGTGAAGTTTTATATTTGTGTCTATGCAGTGGCTGAATGTGTCTGTCGGAACGACACAGGGTATGCTTTTACTGTTCTGTGATTCCAACGCACTGTTCAACTCAGTCTCGCGCGCGCGCGCGCGCGCACACACACACACACACACACACATACACACACACCACACACATACACACACACACACACACACACACACACTAGTGCTGCAGCTTTCTCACGTTCTCTGGAAGTCTTCACTATATGATGCAGTATTAGCCTTTTTTTTTGGGGGGGGGGGCGGGGATTCATTAGTGGCGCAGCAGTTGGCACTGCATTATTCTGTTGCTAGGTTTGTTTTAGTTTGCATGTCCTGATATTTGATTTACTCAGTGACTGTACGCACATTGTTAGTGTGTTACTTCGCAGAGGGCTGATAACGGTATTTGGACCTAAGAGGGACAAGGTAAAGCGGGCCTAACAGAGCTGTACAGCGGTCTGTACTCCATATCAAGAATTATTGGGTGATCTAATTCAGAAGAATGAGTTGGGTGGGGTGTGTAGCATGCATGGGGGACAGGAAACGCGTACGTACGGTTCTGGGGCCTGAAACCGAAGGACAACGGACAGCTTGGAAAAGTCCGGTGTAGATGCTAGGGTAATATTAAAATGGACCCTCAATAAACAGGCTGGGGGTGGACTTGATTGAGTGGCTCATAACAGGGACAATTAGCAGGCTGTTACGAAAACGGTAACGAATTTTAGGATTCCATAAAATGCATCTACTTTCTGGTCTGAGAAATTGTGAGTTTCTGACGAATTACTTTGCTCAACTGAGTTAGTCACTTGGCATTGTAACGCTAAGTGGCGCAGGGTTCATTGCTGGTTATGGGTACTTGGACACTCCAGCGGCTCAGAAGACACGGCGTCATATGCCGAACTAAGCGCTGAAAAATGAATTGTAAAGAGTGTGTAAGGAAATGGCAATGGTTTCCCTTAAATTATTCTGACATTTGCCCCACGATTCCCAGGAAGACCATAACATTCCTGTCATGACGAAAGTTATACGAACCCTGTTCTCTCGTGTTACGAAGGAGGATTTCCAACACTTCTACGGCGAGGTTCCAGATTAACATGGATTATCTGCATTACGTAATGTCGACGGTTACAATACAGCATGGTGTCTGAGTGACGTCACAGTCATGTTATGATTGGGGGTATCAATATATCGCTTGTCTGTAACTAGCAAGATATTTCATTCCACTGCTTCGCAATTCTTTTCCACAATGCTCTCTGAGTAATTAAATATCACTGAAATATTACATAGTGGCCACAGCAAGCTGAAAGATTTTATGTGATTGACAGCTGGTGTTTTGTGCTGGCGATGTACAGTTACACGCATTTCATTATATTTCATCGGCCTGACGTTGAAGGTACGTGTAGATGTCCCACGCAGACAGACAGTGTAGTGTTACCTCAACAGATGTCATGCTCCAAATGACACAATTATTTTTACGACAGTGTCCTGTAGAATTACAGTGCAAGGTGAAGAGCACTGTCACTATTTTGCAGGTCTGACAATTAATTGCTATCTCGAAAGGATTTCTTTTAATTGTAATTGGTCGAGACGCCCAGGCAGGCGGACCGCTGGCACAGTACCACTTGGCAGCGGGCGCTGTGCGCTGTTCAGTCGATAGCGCCTCTGCACTGTCATGCCCACTCGAGGCTCGGGGGGAGGGGAGGGGACGGGGGGTTCATGCAGAACATCGCGAGGGATTTAGAGGCTCAACTGAACGATATTTTATAAAAATCGGTTCTTACCTTGCATAAAGCACACCGTATATCCATTATCAAAATCAGACTTAAAATTTCAAGGAAATAACCACATTTGGTTCAGAGTATCAAATGAACCGATTACATAACCTGGAGGGTGATATGATGTGAGATTTGCACAAACTGCAGTAGTGCACAGTTACACCTGTCAGATATACAAGCTTAAAGGTAAGTGGAGCTGTAAGTAAATTCAGTACCCGGAAGAACACAGGAGCAGGACAGTGCAAGGTGTCACTGACAGACAGCTGTTTGCTCCGGATCAGGGCACCGTGCAGTTTCTCAGATTGCCACCAGGTGTCCCTGGTAATATGCTACCTCCAGCTTTAGTGTATGATACTTGTACTTTGGTTTTGTGTATTCGATTATTTTGCGAAGCTGTATCAAGTACAGACTTTTAGGTAGCATGGTCGACATGGTGCACTGCAGTTGAGAGAGGTCACGGATTGTACTGAGCTGTTAAAGCCGTTTGGTTCCTTGTGTATTCTGGCACCAGGCACAAGTGTCAACTTAACAGCGATCGTCACCAAACAGGCCGCATTGTCCCCATGCGCTTCTTCCAAGTTGCAATAATATGAATTGAAAAATTTACAAAATTTCTTTTCGAAGGAAATTATGCCATAACAATTTTCATAATCAAAGTTAAATTTCTAAACTGTTCCTTTCACCTGAGGGACCTATTGTTTAAAAGACTGTATTTTTCCCTTAACTACCTGAATAAGGCCGCAAGTTATTCCGAAAGGTTTGTACTGTTGACCGGACTGCGTTCCGGGAAAAGCGAGAGGATTTAATCTTACGAGTATTAAAGTTGCTGTTTAACTGTTACAGCTTACCAAAATGGGGAGACATACAGTGGTGTTGGAACCCGACAGAGAGACAGTAGTGGGAGACATACAGTGGTGTTGGAACCCCAGAAGGACAGAGTAAAGGGAGACATACGGTGGTGCTTGAACCCGTCATAGACTGTAAGGGGAGACATACTGTGGTGTTGGAACCCGACAGAGAGACAGTAGTGGGAGACATACAGTGGTGTTGGAACCCGACAGAGAGACAGTAGTGGGAGACATACAGTGGTGTTGGAACCCGACAGAGAGACAGAAGTGGGAGACATACAGTGGTGTTGGAACCCGACAGAGAGACAGTAGTGGGAGACATAGAGTCGTGTTGGAACCGGACAGAGAGACAGAAGTGGGAGACATACAGTCGTGTTGGAACCCGACAGAGAGACAGTAGTGGGAGACAAACAGTGGTGTTGGAACCCGACAGAGAGACAGTAATGGGAGACATACTGTGGTGTTGGAACCCCAGAAGGACAGAGTAAAGGGAGACATACGGTGGTGCTTGAACCCGTCATAGACTGTAAGGGGAGACATACGATGTTGTTTGAACCCAAGAAGGAGAGAATAAAAGGGGCGTACAGTGGTGTTCGGGTCCGACACGAAAGGAGTAAAGGAAGGTTACAAAAAATTGCATAATGAGCAGCTTCATGATATCAAATATTATTCACGTGATCAAATCCATGTTGGAATAGACGAAAAGAGAAATGCAACTAGGTTCGGAAGCAAAAAATAGGATGGGATGGCGCAGACTGGGCTTACGTGTTTCAGGGCGTCGACAAGGGACGGGATCTACTGAAAACGTAATACAATATCTTTTTGAGTCAAATGTGGGGAATGTCGTCAGCTGGCGAGGGACTAGACGGACGCTGCTTCGTGTAGTTAGTTAGTTTGTATGTTAGTTAGTGTGTTAGTTAGTTACTCCCAGTGGAGTTATTTTCAAAACAAATTTCACAAAGCCGATCACCTAACTTTGCAGTACGTCCGTCTGTACTGAACCACGCAACAACGAACTCGCACCGTACTTACTGGCACGGATGCGTCATTCAACTAGCTTCATGCTACGACACACAGAATATGCCAGAATGAACCGCTATGGGAAGAATGAATACAAAGTGATATGGAACTCAGTTTATAATCCAATTTAAATTCATGCCTCTTCAACAGGACTGTGGTGCAGTTTCAAACTTGCCGTCAAATTAACCAAACAGTGTGCTCTCAATAAAACATTCATAGGCTCATGGTGCTGAGGGGCATAATCGTTGTTTAATTTGATAATCATGATTAACACATCAAAGCAGTGTGTAAATAAAAATTGGTAGATTTTTAATTTTCTGCATTTGGTATACCTGGTCGACACAGTGCTGAAAAGGGTTAATAATGAACATTGCCGCAGCGAATTTGCCTGTAATTTGTTCTGGTTAGTATGTAAATAACTACATAACCAAGTAACAAACTAAACAACTCCATATTTCTTTTTGAGTTGCTGCTAGTCAAAACAAATTGCTCCTAAAATTCTTCGCACTCTGTGACAATTCTAAATTTGGTTCCCTCATCCCTAACAGCCAGCTATCTGTGTTTATGCTGACCCAAATTAATTTATTTACACATTTCTAGACTACTTCTGTGTGACCTACTTTAATATCATCCTCCCACCTAAGAGTGTGGCTTCAAAGCCGTCCCTTCCCTTCATACTTCCCAACCAAAATTTTGTATGCATTTCACATATATATCTCGTGCGTGTCACAGGCCACACCCACTTCCTTCTGTTTCTGTCACTTCCCCCCAATATTCTCCCCCCCCCAGCACCCTGTTCTCATACACCCTCAGCAAGCGCCCTTCCTTCAATGTGGCACACAAAGTTTTTGTCCAGATGCATGAATTTATGTATCCATTGTAACACCGGTCAGTACTTCCTTTAAGTTGCAATATTAATCTTTTAACGGGACGTTACTTGCGCAAACTTACCAGCACTCCATACAAAACTTACCAGCACTCCATACAAAATTCAATATAAGGCCATCAATTTCCGCAGGGCTTTAATTTTGTAGGTAGTGTAAAATTATAAAATTATATAGCTGTACACAACTCTCAGTTTATTAGAAGTACTAGTTGTATTTCTAGCTACATGTTTCGGATCATGTACAGAGCCATCTTCGGGCTAGTCTTCACAGTGCCTTGTATGTACAGTTGTTGGTGCTTTGAAAGTTACGAGATCTACTATTACAAATAATAGTTAAAATATTCGTGGAAATTCTACATAAAATATACTAATAAGATAAAATTCAGATGTGGTGTTTTAGATATAGAGTGATGAGCATAATGATAAAATTGCTTTGCCTGTTGGCTAGAAGATCTGCTGTTGATATCTGGTGGTGACCTTTCTGAGGGTGAGGTGTTATTGTATGGTCAATGTAGATTCGCCATGGTGGCAGTGGGATTTAAATGGTAGTAGTTTAAGTTTCCTATGTCTTGGTCAGTTTAATTTTGTGCAGGGTCGCAGCTCGCTGTCTGTCTGCCTGTCTGTCTGTCTGTAAAGTATATTTCACACCGAAAATCCGTTATCTCATTAAGTGTTGGGGCTACAATAGCACAACACGCAGCAGAACTCTTCAGTAGCAAATGGCCACTCAGCTGGTCACCAAATGGCCGCTCAGCTGCTCACAAAAATGGCCACTCAGCTGGTCACTAAACGGCCACTCAGCTGGTCACCAAACGGCCAATCAGCTGGTCACCAAATGGACACTCAGCTGATCACCAAACGGTCACTCAGCTGCTCACCAAATGGCCACTCAGCTGGTCACCAAATGGCCTGACCTTTATGCAACCCGAATGTTCATTACAGTTTTCATAAAATCTTTTCTGAGCTAGATGAGATCAGTGAATGTTTTCGCTCTGTCCATGTCGATATATTCCCCATCCACGCCTGCACCTCCTAACTGCTTTATTCTGTCCCAGTTTACGGCCCAATATTATGTCAGTCGGTACGCAAGCTATCGAATGTTTCTTTTGTCGCCGCGCCGAGTACGACGGCTGTACCGCACAGGAAGCCAGCATCCTCTGGCAAGTCCTGTGAGTAATGCCGTGCTGAGGACAGCGATAGAACATACGATTTGTGCACTCACAGCCACTGCAGTATCCTGTGATTTGTCAACGTAATAAGAGAAATGCGCACAGCTTCTGGGAGGAACCCCCGACAGAAGTCTCTCTCTCTCTCTCTCTCTCTCTCTCACACACACACACACACACACACACACACACACACACTGCATCATCTCCCTTTTCTGGACCACATATTTGTCTCCCAAAGTCTGCGTGTTCCCCAAATCGCACTGACCTCCCCCACTTGTCACAGACCATATCACTATCGACTATTACTTTCTCGCAACAGCAAGTGCGCAATTACTGCCCCAACTTTATTACTTTCCGCTGCCGGACGCCATTTTTATGAGCTTTTAGCCACCACTCCGTGGTACAATAAAATTAGTTCTGTCATTACTTCGTTTATCTTCCACTCGCGTCTATGACTTCAGAACATTTTAACAACCATTCCAGTATTTCATTTCAGTGACTGCTGGGCTCTCTATAGCCCCACAGAGTGATGGCGTTGATGTTTTAGTGGGCGCGGGAGTGAATGGAAAAAAGTTTACAGCAAGTTTGTAATTAAAAAATGAGAAAATATTTGGACCTAAGGGGAAGAAAAAAATAGAAATTGTGGAGAAAATATTAGAAAGGGGAAGCTGCCAGTTTTGCATTTCTCGGAACAAAAAATGAAAGTCTTGAGAACCGCAGGGTCATGTGACCAGCGCTTTGGGCAGGTGCAGTTTCAAATACGGCAGTAAAAATTATTAGTGTCAAAGCGCAAAGGAATGGGAAATCTTGAAGAAAATACGATAATGCGGGAGGATAATATTAAAATGTGTTCCGAGAAATGGGATATGTTAAACACAATAACCAATTAATAATTTACGTATATAAATACCACAGATCAGTACCAGAGTCCGCAGGATTTTTGAAGCTGGAGTTATTCTAAGTAAACATATTTCATCATTATTACAAACACAAACTGTGGAGGAAAGTAACCGCTGTTTGTTTTAAGAATGACACAAATAATATGGACACATACGTATATATTAGTGTCAAAACTGGCCGTACATGTAGTTGCCACAGGGCGATATTTAAAAGGTAAATGACTACAGGCCTGTTTCTACACCGGTAACTACAACACGGAACAGGACATGCTGTACCATTCACACTGCAAACATTTCGTGATTCTCAAGAACTGTTTGGTAAAGACAAGCTGACCGTGGCATAACAGCTCTCCATCTCGCCCACAGCTTTCTATAAATTTGGTAGCGCAGGTTACATTTCTGTTGCCCTCTGTGGGTCTGTCTGAATGAGTCATCGTTACCGCCTCACGAAACGCAAACGTCTATGGTAGAGGAATCAGCGTCGGTTATCATACAGCAGTCAGTTGATTGTATATCTGTTACGTCCTTATCCATTTTGAGGGGTCTGCTGTGAGACAGTGACACAGTGACACAGTGACATGTTGCAAAGATAGCTACATATCTCTGTCCGTGTTTTGTAGCTACAGAACACATCGGCAGGTTTTAATGAAATTCAGCGTGGACGGATTTTTCTAAAATTTGTCGACGCATTTCATTTTGATTATAAGCGGTTAAAATAGGTTGCATACTTTGTGTCAGGACATAACGTGTCTCTGCTAGCCACTCGTGTGCCTCTGCTCACATCTCTACCCTGATACGCCAGTACTCACTGCAGTAAAGAACGCCACAAAATAATTCTGTACAGGAAAGCATAATGTACATCAGGCCTGTCACTCTCTCAAAGTAGATGTTGCGGTTTTCTGGGTATTTACACAAAACAAGCCGAGCACGATATAAGGCCTGGTTCCGAGATCGGCCTGGTGCTGTTCTGGAGGTTGATAGTCCCTGACACGACGAACCTGATGACGGAGACAAGTCAGATCTCCAAAATGTCGCATTTCGAACCGACCAATCATAACACTGCTTAGAATCTCAGAACGTTTGGTGAAACTGCGCGTCGAGAATGCTTCAAGTCGTATATTTCCTAACTTGTTTGTATATTAGGTCTCATTTGCCGAAGTCACATTTATGCAGCGTCATTTGTATCCCTTTATTTGCTCAGACTTACCTAAACGCTGCTGAATGTTATCACAGTGCGCGGTTCTCCGGACCTCTCTCCATTTAGACATTAGTCCCTAGCCAATCGCCTTTTTCTCAGCAGTCTGTCCGACTGACAAGGGACTCCTAACCTAATACCAAACTCTCGCCCAGAACGCTAGTGTTTGATCTCGCGACCAGAACAAAACACGTGCAATCATTCATCCATAGTCAGTTTCTGAAGGTGTGGAAGCACTGAATGGCGCACCCAACCTGTTGATACCTGGTCTCGGTAACGGGCAGCCTGCAACGCTAGGCTACCCGACAAACGGCAGTGTCGGAGAAGTTGCCGACACGCCAGGTACGTTTAACTTTCGGAAGCAGACTATGTCACATTTGATCGCTGGTAACTGAACGAAATGGCGAGTTACATCTGCACTATATACGTGGGATAAAGCTAAACAAGACAGGCACTGTACGCTTAATGTAACACTGAGGCGCGTTCGTGGAACCAATGTTGCATTGGAAAAACAATAAATATTACGTATCCGGAGTAGGTGTTTGTAGCTTTATGTATCCAGCCTGCAACGCTCTTGCCCCACATTATCATGTGTGGCTCTACAAAATATGTCCACATTATCTCATAGCAGGCACGACAAAAGAAAAATTTATTGAACATAAAATTATGTTTTGATTTCCTGTACAACTTGTGTCCGAAATATTTCTCATTCTCAGAAGAAATGAAAAAGATATGATAAGAATTTAAATTGGTCTTCGTGTACAGTATCTGTTATTGTTGTCAGATTTTAGTGAAATCGGATTTTTTGGACAGGCTTTCGAAAAATACTCAAAAGTCACATCTCACGAAAATCCACCCAGCTGAGTTGTTCCATTCGGGCGGACAGACAGACTTGACGAAGCCAATAGTCGCTTTTCGCAATTTTGCGAATGTGCCTAAAATTTCAGTTCGTACCGCACAGTAAACAGGCTGTCTCTTGTACGAAGGCCAATTAACACTGCACAAAAAGCGTTTGGCTCTTTGTTGTATAGGAAAATGCAAAGACAGTTTAGTTTAAGGACAGATGACACATATAGTTACCACTCTGATCAGACGGTGCCACAATTCGCCGACTGCTCAGAAGATATTTCCATCAGGCAGGCAGTCTGACGATGCACTTACCTATGCACTGTTCTACATAATTAATACTTTCAGAAGCCCTGTCGTTGTCGGACACACAAACACTTCTGGCAGACACCGGCTCCATACTATAATGCGATCATCCAGTCTTCACAGCATCAGCTGACAACAGCTTTAGTTTAGAGTTTCATAATTCATTTCATTACAATGGGAAGTTGGATAGCTCAGTCACTTCAGTGATAGACAACGAGCTGACGATCGTGGCGATGTGGGCTCGGTTACAATAAAAGCCCTCGAAAGCGTCCAGACCGGCCATGGGGACCATCCAACTCCCTCCACAAGGAGCAGCGGGGCATTTTACCCGAGGGGCAAAACATCCGCGGCGTGAAGCTAACAAATTAGACCATTTAAAGCCGAGATTAAAGAATGGCGCCGTGCGAATGTTGTTTTGTTGATTCTCCGAATAATACAAATCTAAAAATGTCTGTATATTCATTTATTCATCACATTAACTGCAACACGTTTCGGCAGGTATTTGTGACCATCATAGGACAGTGATACAGTTATATAGATGGAACGAACTGAGGTGGCGGCCTCTCCTGTACAATTACAACACACGCTGTACAATTACAGTAAAGGCTCTACAATTACAACACACCCTCCACAATTAGAATATACGCTCTAAATTATAATACACGCTCTACAATTACAACACACGCTCTAAATTATAATACACGCTCTACAATTACAACACACGATCCACAATTACAAAACACGCTCTACAATTACAACACACGCTCTACAATTACAACACACGCTCTACAATTACAATACACGCTCTACAATTACAACACACGCTCTACAATTACAACACACGCTCCACAATTACAACACACGCTCTACAATTACAACACACACTCTACAATTACAACACACGCTCTACAATTACAACATACACTCTACAATTACAATACACGCTCTACAATTACAATACACACTCTACAATTACAACACACGCTCTAAAATTACAACACAGCTCTACAATTACAATACACGCTCTAAATTACAACACAACTCTACAATTACAACACACGCTCTACAATTACAACACACGCTCTACAATTACAACATACACTCTACAATTACAATACACGCTCTACAATTACAACACACACTCTACAATTACAACACACGCTCTACAATTACAACACACGCTCTACAATTACAATACACGCTCTAAATTACAACACAACTCTACAATTACAACACACGCTCTACAATTACAACACACGCTCTTCAATTACAACACACACTCCACAATTACAATACACGCTCTACAATTACAACACACGCTCTACAATTACAACACACGCTCTTCAATTACAACACACGCTCCACAATTACAATACACGCTCTACAATTACAACACAAACTCTACAATTACAACACACACTCTACAATTACAACATACGCTCCACAATTACAACACACGCTCCACAATTATAATACACGCTCTACAATTACAACACACGCTCTACAATTACAACACACGCTCTACAATTACAACACACGCTCTACAATTACAATACACGCTCTAGAATTACAATACGCGCTCTACAATTACAATACACGCTCTACAATTACAACACACGCTCTACAATTACAACACACGCTCTACAATTACAACACACGCTCTACAATTACAACTCACGCTCTACAATTACAATACACGCTCTACATTTACAACACACGCTCTACAATTACAACACACGCTCTACAATTACAACACACTCTCTACAATTACAACACACGCTCTACAATTACAACACACGCTCTACAATTACAATACACGCTCTAGAATTACAATACACGCTCTACAATTACAATACACGCTCTACAATTACAACACACGCT
>Ga0123357_10001794_pt1 | contig 23240 bp, 27 predicted proteins | sample TergutEmb28metaG_FD_89873 | JGI IMG/M metagenome (GOLD analysis project Ga0123357, IMG submission 89873) | Embiratermes neotenicus P4 segment gut microbial communities from Petit-Saut dam, French Guiana - Emb289 P4 | ecosystem: Host-associated > Arthropoda: Insects > Digestive system > Gut ... | reverse complement strand
TTCTTCAGGATGTCGCCCACCGTGCCCAGATAGTCTTCCGGCAATGCGCGGGAATCGGTACGCGGGTAGGTGAGCACCTTGTGTTTTTCGTACAGGGCTTGCGCCAGTTGCAGGGTGACGCGCGCCGAAAAACCGAAGCGGCCATTGGCTTCGCGTTGCAGGCTGGTGAGGTCAAAAAGCAGTGGCGAGAGTTGGGTAGCAGGTTTGGATTCTTCGGTGGCCGTGCCTAGCTGGCCGTCGCACTTCTTCAGGATGGTTTCGGCGCGGGATTTGTCCCACAGCCTGTTGGCGTTGGCGTGTTCGTCGCCTTCGGGTTTCTTGAACCGTTCGTCGAACCAGCGCCCGGTGTATTCACCCGCCGCGCAGGCGAAACGGGCTTCCAGTTCCCAATAATCGCGGGGCTTGAATTTGCGGATCCTGTCTTCGCGTTCGACCACGATGGCCAGCGTCGGCGTCTGTACCCGGCCTACGGTAGTGAGGTGAAAGCCCCCGGTTTTGGAGTTGAAGGCCGTCATCGCCCGCGTGCCGTTGATGCCGATCAGCCAGTCGGATTCGGCTCGGCAGACGGCAGCGTTGCGCAGCCCTGCTACTTCGCTGGCGGCGCGCAGCCCGCGAAAACCATCGCGGATGGCCGAAGGCGTCATGGATTGCAACCAGAGCCGTTCTACTGGTTTGTTCGCACCTGTATGCTGGACGATGAAGTTGAAGATGAGTTCGCCTTCGCGGCCCGCGTCACAGGCGTTTATTAAGCTGGTGACATCCTTGCGTTTCATCAGCCGGACGAGAAGCTTGAGGCGGTCGCTGCTTTTTTCAATCGGTTTCAGGGCAAAGTACGGCGGGATGACCGGCAGGTGGGCAAACGTCCATTTGCCGCGCTTGACCTCGAATTCTTCGGGGGCACTCAGTTCGAGCAGGTGGCCTATGGCCGAGGACAGCACGTAGGCATCCGACTCGAAGTAGTCCTTTTCCTTGGTGAACCCGCCCAGGGCACGGGCAATGTCCTGCGCGACCGAAGGTTTTTCCGCAATGATAAGTTGTTTGCTCATACTGGCCAGGCTCATGTCGGGCAACCAGGTGCCCGTTCAGGTGATGAAGCGGCGGATGATAAAGACGCCCTTGCAAGGCGTGCAAGCAGCTTATGGAAAAAAACAGCTAAAAACCGTGTCAGGCAACACGCGTCGTGTACAAGCGCAAGAACCCGCCACCAGTCTGACGCGTAGCGAGCCCTTCCAGTTCCAATGTCAGCAAATGGGCGTGCAGTGCCTCAATGGTAAGCCCTGTAGCCAATGCCAGGGTGTCGATGTTGCGTGCCTCGTTGCCTAGCGCTTCCAGTACTTGAACGGCTTCTGGCACAAGGTGCGTGGGCACAACAACAGGCAATGGTTGGCTGACCGCAGGAGGCGGCTGGTACGGGCGCGGGGACGCATGCCGAGGCATCTCGACATGTCGGGGCAAGCCACCGCCAATGCGTCCGCGCAATTCTTCGAACACATCCTCGGCGGTTTCGACCAACTTTGCGCCTTCGCGGATCAGGCGGTGGCAGCCACGCGCCTGCGGCGTGTGAATGGAACCGGGAATGGCAAAGACTTCGCGACCCGTGTCGGCAGCAATGCGTGCGGTAATCAGCGAGCCGCTTTCCTGTGTGGCTTCGACTACCAGCACGCCGAGGGACAAACCCGCAATCAAGCGGTTGCGGCGCGGGAAGTTCCAGCGTGCGGGCGGCGTCCCAAGGGGGAATTCGCTGAGGATCGCACCCCTGGCGGCAATTTCACGTGCCAGGGCAGCATTGCGCGCTGGATAGATGCGGTCGATCCCCGTGCCGATGACCGCGATGGTGCTGCCATCCTCCACGGCAAGCGCGCCCCGATGGGCGGCAGCATCGATGCCCTGCGCCAACCCGCTGACGATGACCAGTCCAGCTGCACTCAAGCTTTCGGCAAAGGCTTTAGCGTTGGCTTCACCTTGAGCCGTGGGCGTGCGGGATCCCACCATCGCCAGAGACGGACGCGCAAACAGGGTGGGGTTACCCTTGACGTAGAGGATGAGCGGTGGGTCGGCGATTTCCAGCAGCGATTGCGGATAAGTGGCATCGGCCAGCGTAAGAAGATGGTTGCCTTCCTCGCCCGCCCAGGCAAGCGCGGCTTCCAGCGCCACCGGGTCGGGTCCCTTGAGCAAAGCGTCGGTAGCCTCATGCCCGACGATGCTGGCGAGATGGCTGCGCGATTGGGCAAAAATATTCCCCGGCAGTCCGAACGCGGCAAGCAGGCTGCGTTGCCGTGCCGGGCCAATCAGGGCGAGTGCGAACCGGAGCCAGTCGGCAAGCCCGTCCATCATGGTGTGCCGCCCACTCGCGAGAACGCGGGATTTATGTCAGGGATTGCGAATAGAATCTCCAATTGCCGCCTGTCCTTCCGTATCAATGATCAGAGCATACGATACGTTGTCAAACACGCGGAATATCATAGCCGAACCGTAGCGTTTTTCGGGCAAGACATAGGTATTCCTTTCATGGGTAGCCGTGCCGCGGTTGCGGAACATGGCTACGACATGGCCTGGTTCCAACCCGTCTTGCTTGCCAGCGCCGACAACGACCACGCTGAGTTTGCCAGTTTCGGAAACGCCCCGATAAATCGAAATCAACCGGGCGTTGATAGTTTCCTTGGGTGCATGCGGTGCGTAGGAAAAAACCAATTCGCCTTCAGCGGGTAGCATCTTGTCGCCGACGCCGATTTCCTCAACGGCTTCGACAATTTCGAGCGTGACTGGATCCGAGCGCCCCTTGACCTTGGCAGAACCTAGGTACTGAGTTTCGTAGCCGAGCACTTGGCGGGTAGTTGGGTCAACGAGCGGTTTGGACGAACGGAAAATCGCCCACTTGTCGATATTCCTGGTTACGTCCCTGGCAAAAACGGTATCGCCTTGAGCTAGGTAGACACGATTGGTTTCGGTGGCAACGATGGTCGCTGCTGCTTGAAGTGATTCTTCGTTGATGACCAATGGTCGGGTCAGAAAGGGCGCGATGGCTTTTAGGGGAATGGTCGATATGGCATCATCAACTGGAGTCTCATAAATTCGGGGCTGTAGTTTGCCGTCACCAGCGGGTCTACCGGAGAAACTGTTGCTGCCTTCGCCGATGCGCTTGCCGATGCGCAAGTACGGACCGCTGCGGTCAAGCACGATGATCTGGCCGGGATGAATGAGGTGCGGGTTCTTGATCTCATCTTCGTTCATTTGCCAGACTTCGGGCCACCGCCAGGGTTCCTGCAAGAAGCGCCCGGAGATACCCCACATGGTATCGCCCTTGGCGACGGTGTAAGAATCTGGCGCGCCGGCGGCGATTGCAGGAGGCGCGGCCTGCACGGCGGCACTGGCAAGAAACGCGATGCCGACAGCGATGGAAGATATAATCCGAAACATTTTTAAGTTTCCTGTTTAACGGCGTCACGATTCAGGCGCGATGCGTGGATACTCATGTTAGGGTGTGCGCAAAATTCTGTTCGTGACGCTTTTCTCTTCACTTAACAAGGTGTTATGGCTCTCCTGCCGATTTTACGTTTCCCCGATCCCAGATTACATATCAAGGCTGCCCCGGTCGCCGTGGTGGACGATTCGATCAGGCGATTGGTCCGCGATATGGCAGAGACCATGTATGCGGCTCCAGGCATTGGGCTGGCCGCTACGCAGGTCAATGTTCACAAACGGGTCGTGGTCATCGATGTCAGCGATGACCACAATGGGCTGTTGGTTTTCATCAACGCCGAAATCATTGAGAAATCAGGTGAATGCGATAGTGAGGAAGGCTGCCTTTCCGTACCTGGCGTGCATGAGACGGTGAAAAGGGCGGAATGGGTCAAGGTGCGGGCGCTGAACGAAAAGGGTGAAGTTTTCGAACTCGATACCGATGGGTTGCTCGCGGTGTGTATCCAGCACGAACTGGATCATCTCGACGGCAAGGTGTTCGTCGAATACCTATCGCGGCTCAAACTGTCCCGGATCAAGTCCAAGCTGCTTAAACAGGCACAGGACGGCAAAACCGCGCCCTAAGCCTTTCGTCGGTTGTTTTTTCGGAGGACGTTCCATGGTGCCTGCCCTGCGTGTGGCTTTTGCCGGTACGCCGGAATTCGCCGCCTGTGCGCTGGAGGCGGTTCTTGCTGCGGGCTACACGGTTCCGGTGGTGCTGACGCAGCCGGATCGTCCCGCCGGGCGCGGCATGAAACTTGCGGCCAGCGCGGTGAAGCAACTCGCCCTGGCACATGGGCTTGTCATCGACCAGCCGGAACGCTTGCGCACGGATGAGCAGCGAGCGCGCCTGAAGGAGAGTTTCCCCGATGTGCTGGTGGTAGCTGCTTATGGCCTGATTTTGCCCCCGGAAGCGTTGGCTCTGCCCCGGCTCGGTTGCCTGAATATCCATGCCTCGCTTCTGCCGCGCTGGCGTGGAGCGGCACCGATCCAGCGCGCCATTGAAGCGGGCGACGCGGAGACGGGCATCACCATCATGCAAATGGATGTTGGGCTGGACACCGGGCCGATGCTCTTATACCGGAAAATTGGGATTGCGCCCGAGGACACGGCAGCCAGCCTGCACGACAAGCTGGCGCACCTTGGCGCGGAGGCCATCGTCGAGGCGCTGGCGCGGCTGGCAGTTGGAGACTTACCTGCCGAAGCGCAGCCGACGGCTGGCGTGACCATTGCCCGGAAGATTTCCCGCGCCGAGGCTGGGATCGACTGGCGCAGGCCAGCAATTGAACTGGCACGCCAAGTACGTGCTTTCAACCCGTTTCCGGTTGCTTTTGGCCAGATACGCGAGACCACGGTTAAACTCTGGATCGCGCATACCGTACCGGGACGCGGCGAACCGGGCAGCATCCTCCGTGCCGACGCATCCGGAGTCGTGGTAGCCTGCGGCGAAGAGGCTCTGTGCGTCACGGAACTGCAACGGCCAAATAGCCGCCGGATGGCGGCGGCAGGGTTCCTGCACGGCTTTGCGCTTGCTGCCGGGGAGCGTTTCATGCTGCCAGTCGCTGAAGGGGCTTGAATCCGGCTTAAGTTGCCTTTATCTATTGCCCTATCTCCCCAAGCGGGTCATGGCAAAGGAAAAACACATGTTTGGTAATTGGTTGAAAACTTCCATCCTGATGGCAGGCATCATTGCCCTGTTCGGCGCTGTCGGCGGTGCGCTTGGTGGCCAGCAGGGCATGCTGCTCGCCCTCGCCTTTGGGGGCGCGATGAACCTGTGGGCTTACTGGTTCTCGGACAAGATGGTGCTGAAAATGTACCGGGCGCGCCAGGTAGATGCCGCAGCCTCGCCCTATCTCTACAACATGGTGAAAGATCTCGCGCAGCGTGCTGGTTTACCCATGCCCAAGGTCTACATCATCGACGAAGAGCAGCCCAATGCTTTCGCCACGGGGCGCAACCCGGAGCACGCCGCCGTGGCGGCTACTTCCGGCATCATGCGTCTGCTTACTGAGCGGGAATTGCGCGGCGTCATGGCGCACGAACTCGCCCACGTCAAACACAGGGATATCCTGATTTCCACCATCACCGCCATCATCGCCGGTGCAATTGCGATGCTGGCACAATTCGGCATGTTCTTCGGTGGGCGCGACAGTGACAACCGTTCCAATCCGGTGGCTCAGATACTGGTCATGTTGCTTGCGCCGCTGGCGGCCATGTTGATCCAGATGGCCATCAGCCGCACACGCGAATTCGGTGCGGACCGTGGTGGCGCGGAAATCTCCGGCGACCCCGGTGCGCTGGCCGACGCCCTGCTCAAGATCGAGTCTTACGCCAAGGGTATCCCGCTCCAGACAGCCGAGGAACATCCGGCCACGGCGCAAATGATGATCATCAACCCCCTCCTGGGGGGCGGCAATTTCCGCAGCCTGTTCTCAACACACCCCGCCACGCAGGACCGCGTCGCACGCCTGCGTGGAATGAGATGACGTGACCCGCCTGATCCTGCTGGCGGCGGCAATTTTCCTCGTGCCGCTTCAGGCGGCATTTGCCAGCCCTCCCTTGCCTGCTACGCCGTGGCGCGGCGCGGCCTTTTCCGGCGACCGTGCCGCGCTGGAAAAACTTGCTGCTGCCGGGGCGAACGCAGTGCGTGTCTATCACGAGAGGGATGCCTGGGTGCTCGACGAAGCCCGCAAGCTTGGGATCGGCGTACTCATGGGGCTGGATGTCGGGCTGCCGCGCTACGGTTTCCGCCTCGACGACCCCAAGGCCATCGCCGCGCAGGAAAACCGCATCCGCGCATTCGTGCAACGCTACCGGAACCACCCCGCGCTGTTGGCCTGGGTCATCGGCAATGAAGTCGAGCACGGCATGGACGACCCATTACCGGCATGGCGCGAAATCGACCGTTTGGCCGGTGTGGTCAAGAAGCTCGACCCCGCCCATCCCACCGTAATGTCAGTCAATGATGGCGAGCCGCCATACCTGAAACAGCTTGCCAGATGTTGCACGCACGTCGATATGGTGGGCCTTAACCTTTACGCAGGCGCGGCATTTGGCCTGGATGAACGCATCCGCGCCGCAGGCATCGATAAGCCATTGCTGATTGCCGAACTTGGCCCGCTCGGGCAATGGCAGGCAGGCCGCAAACCCTGGGGCGCACCGGTAGAACTCACCAGCCGCGAGAAAGCGGATTATTTCCGCCGGGTGCTGGCCGAGTTGGGCAAGAACCCGCAAGTCCGAGGCGTTTTTGCTTTCCTGTGGGGCGTCAAGCAGGAGCAGACCGCAACCTGGCACGGGCTATTGCTTTCGGGCAACACCCTCACCGAAATGACCGATGCGCTGGCCGAAGCCTGGGGCCATCCAAGCGCCAAGGCCGCGCCGAGCATCCTCGGTATTGGCATTTCCGCCGACGAATTCGCGCCGGGTGCGGTTGTTTCATCCACCATCGAAGTACGCGGCGAAGCGCCCGTCACCGAATGGCTGGTGCGCAAGGAAGCGGCCGAACTGCGCGGAGGGGGCGAGGCCGAACCTTTACCGGAGGCGGTTGGCGTGGAAGTGCTTTTTGCGGATGCTTCCAGTGTCCGCTTCCGTGCGCCTTCGGTTCCTGGCGCATATCGGCTGTTTATTACCGTGCGGGATAGGAATGGCAAGGCGGCTACGGGGAATTTGCCGTTTTTGGTGAGGTAGAGGTGGGACAGCAATAATCGAACGGTAAACGAATGTGTTTCGTGAAGTGACCGTCTTGTATGCGCTTAAGCACGGAACCGCCGTGGTCAAGAATCCCAAAACCGGTGAATTCGTACCCTACATCAACATCAATTACTTTGGTTCACTCTGCGGGTCACGGTGCGGCACCGGCCTCATCTCGGTTTACTTGCCCGAAGAGGATCGACCCTTTTTCACGGTCGACTGGTGGGTGTCGTAATCGGCAGCAAGCAATAAAGGGCAGACTGCGATTACGCACCGTAGGGGACGCCGCCCTCGGCGTCCCGTTCGTCAAAATTGTCGCAACGCTTACCACGGGACGCCGAAGGCGGCGTCCCCTACGAAGATGTTGGACATTCCTACACGCTGCCCTTACCAAAGTACCGACACCCACGGCAACCCGAAAAATGCCGCGTCGCTGGAAATCAGCGTCAGGTTTTCCAGTGACGCTTGCGCGGCGAGAATGCGGTCAAACGGGTCGCGGTGCGTCCATTCGGCCTTGGCGGCGTAATAGGCGTGGGATGAGCGGACGGGAAGTTCGGTTGCACCGAGCCGTTGGACGATCCCGTGATAGTTTTCGACCACATGGGAGTATTCCGGTAGTTTGCCGAGCCGGTATTTGTTGGCGACCTCAAACGCGCTGATGGCTGAAACGTAGAGTTTGCTGTTTGTCCGCTCAATGACGGCACGGGCAGCGGGACTGAGTTTTTCGTCCTCTTGCACCGCCCACAGCAGGACATGGGTATCCAGCAGGTACCCGTTCATAGCGCCCACCCTTGCAATTCCTCATCGGGCAAGGGGTCAAAAAAACTTTCCGGCAATGAACCCTTGACGAAGCCTAGCGGCCTCTTTTCGGGTTGTTTGATGGGTTCCAGCCTGACAACGGGGACACCGCGATGGGCAATCACTACTTCTTCCCCATGTACCGCTGCGTTAACCAAACGGGACAGATGGGTTTTGGCTTCCTGAATGTTGACCATGGTGCTCATGCTGCCTCCTAGCATTTCATGGGAGTAGGGCTGACCTTGCAGCGAATGATAACAACAACTCGGTCAGGTCAAGTAGACCAAGTTCTCTGTCACTCCCTGCAAACCTCACGCACCCGCTCGCCAAGCCGGTTAACCCCGCTCACCAATGCGCGAATCGAGGCGGTCACAATGTTCTCATCTATCCCAGCGCCATAGCACTCGCCCCCATTCCCGTTTACTACGCCCGCGAGTTCGAGAAATGCGCAGGCGCGGGCATCCCCTCCTTCACGGCTGGCAGAGACTGACTGTTCTTCAAAACTGCACACCCGCACATTGAACCCCGCGGCGCGTAGGGCGTGCACTGCCGCATCGATCGGGCCGTTGCCGCTGCCATTAAGTACCTGGCGCTGGCCGTCGACCTCGACGGTGAGTTCAATACCCTGTGCATTGCCCTCTTCACGCAGGTGATGCCCAACATAACGCACTGGCGAGCACGGTTCAAGATAGATCCGGGAGAAAAGCCGCCAGATCGCTTCGGCGCTCATTTCCCCGGCGAATTCGGTTTCTTTCTGCACCTCACGCGAAAATTCCACCTGAAGCCGCCGTGGCATAGCAATGCCGTAGCGGGTTTGCAGTAGCCAGGCGATGCCTCCTTTGCCGGACTGGCTGTTGACACGGATGACCGAATCGTAGGTTCGCCCGATGTCGGCAGGGTCGATGATCAGATAGGGCAACGTCCAGGGCGTGCCGGAACGTTGCGCCGCAAACCCTTTCTTGATGGCGTCCTGGTGTGAACCAGAAAAGGCAGTGAACACAAGGTCGCCCGCATAAGGATGGCGGGGGTGGATCGGCATGCCGGTACATTGTTCGAAAATCCGCGCCACACCATTGATGTCCGAAAAATCCAACCCGGGAGAAACGCCCTGGGTGTAGAGGTTGAGCGCCAGGGTGGCGATGTCGACATTACCGGTGCGCTCGCCATTACCGAAGAGGCACCCCTCGATACGGTTCGCCCCGGCCATGAGACCCAGTTCGGCGGCAGCCACGCCTGTGCCGCGGTCATTGTGTGGATGGAGCGAGAGAATGATGCTGTCGCGCCCAGCCAGATGGCGGTGCATCCATTCGATCTGGTCGGCGTAGTGATTGGGGGTTGCCATTTCGACGGTGGCGGGTAGGTTGATGATGAGCTTGTTGTCCGGGCGTGCGCCCCACACATCCGTTACCGCGTCGCACACTGCGCAGGCGAATTCTATTTCCGTGCTGGAAAAGGTTTCCGGGCTGTATTCGAGCACGACCTCCGTGTCGGTCATGGCTCCGACCAACTGGCGGATATACGTTACCGCCGAAGTGGCGAGGTCGATGATCTCATCCTGTTTCATGCCGAACACGATTTCGCGGAACGTGGGCGAGGTGGCGTTATAGACATGGACAATGGCTCTGTGTACGCCTTTGAGCGCCTCCAAGGTGCGGGTAATGATGTCCTCGCGCGCTTGGGTGAGTACTTCAATGGTGACATCGGGCGGAATGTGCCCGCCTTCGATGAGGTAGCGCACGAAGTCGAACTCGGTCTGCGAGGCGGCGGGAAAACCGACCTCGATTTCCTTGAAACCAATCTCGCACAGGATGCGGAACAGGCGCATCTTGCGCATCACGTCCATTGGCTCGAACAGCGCTTGGTTACCGTCACGCAGGTCGGTACTCATCCAGATCGGAGGGCTAGTGATCACACGGTCAGGCCATTGCCGGTCATCGAGGCGGATGGGCTGAAAAGGACGGTACTTGGCAGCGGGGTTGGGAAGCATCATGGCGTAAATCTTTCTGACTCTTTGTTGATGACGCATATTACGCGGTTAGACGTGGTGAACGATTGCAATCTTTAATCGATTTGTTTAATTAATGGAAGATTATTGCGGTTTTATAAAATTTTATGGAATAATCAACTAATATCCACATGGAGCCATTCCATGCAGCCTGACCGTTACGACCGTCAAATACTCGATTTGTTGCAACGCGAAGGCCGGATCAGCAACCAAGAACTCGCCGACCGGGTGAGCCTTTCGCCTTCGGCCTGCTTGCGCCGGGTGCGCGCGCTGGAAGAGTCGGGGCTGATCACCGGCTACCGTGCCTTGCTTGATGCCCGCCGTCTCGGTTTTTCCCTGACCGCGCTGGTTTACATCTCAATGGATCGCCACACGCCGGAGCGGTTTGCACACTTCGAGTCCGAGATTTCCCAAATCGCCGAAGTGCTCGAATGCCTGCTGATTACCGGCCAGTCCGCCGATTACCAACTCAAGGTCGTGGTTGCGGACATGGACGCCTATCAGGAATTGCTCCTGCAACGCATCACCCGCATCGCCGGGGTGTCGGGCGTGCATACGAGTTTCGTGCTGCGCCGGGTCGTGGATGAAACAGCGTTGCCGGTGTGCTGAGGGAACACACGGTTGACGTCAAGAAGGGGGTGTCATACACTTAAGACAGTTTTATGGGGTCTGTCATGTCTTTCGATACCTCTCCCTCTGACGTTCGTATCAACGCCCGCCTTTCCGGCGATGATGCAGCGCGTTTCCAGGAATTGCTGGAAAGCAGTGGCCTGTCGGCTTCTGACCTGTTGCGTGCCGCCCTGCGCGAGTATCACGCTGCCCATGTGCGTTCGACACGCGACCCGTTGGCCTTGCTGACAGGGTTCATCGGTTCAGGCGAAGGCCCGGAGGATTTGTCGGCTCGCTACAAAGATTATTTGAGCGAGTCGCTGGAAAACAAGATCCCACTTTCGGTACAGGAACCCCGTGGTACTTACAGATAGCGGTTTCTGGATCGCGCTGTGCAACCGGCGCGACCGCCACCACGCTGCTGCGCTCGCGGCGGCCAAACGGTGGTCCAGCGAGGGGTTCGTCACGACTTGGGCGGTGTTGACCGAAGTTTGCCATTTGCTAGTGGCACGCGTTGGCGTGCATCAGGCGCTCGATTTCATGGATGCCGTCGCGCAAGGCGCGGTCAACGTGCCGCCATTGGACGAGGATGCGCTCTTCCGCGCCAGTTACCTGATGCGGCGTTACCGCGATTTGCCAATGGACTTGGCCGATGCCTCGCTGGTGATCCTGGCCGAGCAATTGGAAGAAGGCCGCATCCTTTCCACGGATTTGCGTGATTTCTCCGGCTATCGCTGGAAGAACAACCAACCTTTCACCAATTTATTGCTGCCGTACTAAAAGTGCCCGCCTTACCTGCCTGGGCTGGAAGTGAGTAAATAGCTCTATCAACGCATGATGATGTGGATCGAGCGCCGGGAGGCTCTCTTCGAGCACATCATTCAATATCTCAAAACCTGCACAACACAACAGAATGACGTTTGAATGCTCAAATTCTCAAATACCAGTGCTCCTTCTCATGTCCCTGTCCTATGGTTGATGAAAATGCCCAACCCCGCTCATTTTGATGTCATTGTCGTCGGCGGCGGACATGCCGGGACTGAAGCCGCGCTGGCCGCCGCACGCATGGGTTGCCGTACCCTGCTGCTGACCCACAATTTTGAAACCCTGGGTGCGATGAGTTGCAACCCGTCGATCGGCGGCATCGGCAAGGGGCATCTGGTCAAGGAAGTCGATGCGCTTGGCGGGGCGATGGCGGCAGCAGCCGACGAAGCGGGCATTCAGTTCCGCATCCTCAACGCCTCCAAGGGACCGGCAGTGCGGGCAACCCGCGTCCAGGCCGACCGTGTGCTTTACAAGGCTGCCATTCGGCGAAGGCTGGAAAACCAGCCCAACCTCTGGCTTTTCCAGCAGGCGGTCGACGATCTCATTGTGGAAGCCGGACGGGTTTGCGGGATCGTCACCCAGATCGGTTTGCGCTTCACGGCGCAGGCGGTGGTTCTCAGCGCCGGGACGTTCCTCAACGGCCTGATCCACGTCGGGATGGCGCATTACCCGGCGGGTCGCGCTGGAGACCCGCCCGCCACCCGTCTCGCTGAACGCCTGAAAGAACTCGGCCTGCCGCAAGGGAGGCTCAAGACCGGCACGCCTCCCCGTCTCGACGCACGCACCATCGACTTTTCGGCAATGGTGACGCAGCACGGCGACACGCCGCTGCCGGTATTCAGCTTCTTGGGGCATCCCGGCCAGCACCCGGCGCAACTTCCCTGCTGGGTGACGCAAACCAACGCCCGCACCCACGACATCATCCGCGCCAATCTCGACCGTTCGCCGATGTACGCGGGTGTGATAGAAGGCATCGGACCACGTTATTGCCCGTCCATCGAAGACAAGATTCACCGTTTCGCCAGCCGCGACAGTCATCACATTTTCCTTGAACCGGAAGGGTTGGAAACGCATGAAATTTATCCGAACGGGATTTCCACGTCTTTGCCCTACGATGTGCAACGGGATCTTGTCCACTCCATAGCCGGGTTGGAAAACGCGCATATCCTGCGTCCCGGATATGCGATCGAGTACGACTATTTCGACCCGCGCCACCTGCGTTCGTCGCTGGAGACGCACGAAATCAACGGGTTATTCTTCGCCGGACAGATCAACGGCACGACAGGCTACGAGGAAGCGGCAGCGCAAGGGCTGCTTGCGGGGTTGAACGCCGCGCTGCAAACGCAGGGAATCGCGCCGTGGTGCCCACGCCGCGACGAAGCCTATCTCGGTGTGATGGTCGATGACCTCATTACCCGTGGTGTCTCCGAACCGTACCGGATGTTCACCTCGCGGGCCGAATACCGGCTGCAACTGCGCGAGGACAACGCCGACTTGCGTCTGACCGCAAAGGGGCGCGAATTCGGGCTGGTCGACGATGCGCGCTGGTTTGCGTTCAGCGCCAAACGCGAGGCGATCGAACGCGGCAGCAACGCACTGAAAACGGCATGGGCACGCCCTAATGCCATTCCCGCCAGCGAACAGGAACGGGCGCTCGGCACCACGTTGGAAAACGAAGCCCGGTTTTTCGACCTGCTGCGCCGCCCCGGAGTCACCTGGCAAGCGCTGAAATCCTTGCCCGGCGCACCCGAACTTGGCGCCGACGACGGACAGGTCATCGAACAAATCGAAATCGCCGCGAAATACCAGGGTTACATCAACCGCCAACAGGACGAGATTGCCCGCCAGTCGCAGGCTGGAGCCTTGCGTTTGCCGGAAGACATCGACTACGCGCAAGTACGCGGCCTCTCGAACGAAGTCCGACAAAAACTCAGTGGTGCGCGTCCCGAGACCATCGACCAGGCCAGCCGGGTTCAGGGTGTGACACCGGCAGCCATTTCACTGCTACTGGTATGGCTCAAGCGCCGCGAAGCGGCGGGGCAATCGTGAACGGCGCGTTTGCGGTTCACGCCGCTGAACTGGCAGAGGGCATCACCGCGCTTGGGATCGACGCCGCGCCGGAATTCCACGCACGCCTGCTCGCCTTCGGCGAACTGCTGCTGAAATGGAACCGCGTCTACAACCTCACCGCCATCCGTGACCCCAGGGAAATCGTGACCCATCACCTGCTCGATTCGCTCGCCGTGCTGCCCTGGGCCAGCCGCCTGCGCACGCTGGTAGATGTTGGTTCGGGTGCGGGGCTGCCGGGCATTCTGCTTGCGCTTGCCTGCCCTAGCCTGATGGTGTATTCGGTCGAGGCGGTTGGCAAAAAGGCAAGTTTCCAGCAGCAAGCGAAAATCGAATTGCGGCTGGACAACTTCACCATCATCAACCGGCGCGCCGAGACGGTTTGTGCGGCGGATTTTCCCGGCGGCGGCGTGGAAGGCGTTATCTCGCGCGCTTTTTCCGGCTTGGCCGATTTCGTGCGCCTGTCGGGGCATTGGGCCAAGGACGGAGGCGCGCTCTACGCGATGAAGGGCGCACTGCCGCAAGCCGAAATCGCCGCCCTTCCAGATGGGTGGCAACTCGAGGCCACGCACCTGCTCACGGTTCCGGGGCTTGGGGCTGAACGGTGTTTGTTGGTGCTTCGGCGCGAGTAGTCGCTTTAAGCATCATGAGGTTTGGCTGTACATCGTCGTAAATCGCCTTTTGTCCCCCTTCATACCGCCGGGCAAGTTATCATCAACAAATTGGCGGCTGAGCCGCATTACGGAAAACCTTCATTCGACGACCATGTCACACATCTTTTGCGTGGCCAACCAAAAAGGCGGAGTGGGTAAAACCACTACCAGTGTCAATCTTGCCGCTGCGTTGCATCAATCCGGGCAGCGCACATTGCTCGTCGATCTCGACCCGCAGGGCAATGCCACGATGGGTAGCGGGGTCGACAAACGCAAACTCGAACATTCGGTCTATCACCTGCTGGTTGGGTTGGATAAGCTGGAGGCGGTGCGGGTCGTTTCCCCGCCGGGTGGGTATGACATCCTGCCCGCTAACCGCGACTTAGCCGGAGCCGAAATCGAACTGGTCAATCTCGAAAGGCGCGAGAAGCGCTTGCGGGAAGTGCTGGATAAGTGCACTGCCGATTATGATTTTGTGCTCATCGATTGCCCCCCGTCGCTGTCGCTGCTGACACTTAACGGGCTGTGCGCCGCGCACGGGGTCATCATCCCGATGCAGTGCGAGTATTACGCGTTGGAAGGGCTTTCCGATTTGGTCAATTCGGTCAAGAAAGTGCATGCCAACCTCAACCATGATCTTAAGATCATCGGTTTGCTGCGCGTGATGTTCGACCCACGCATCACCTTGCAACAACAGGTTTCGGCTCAACTCGAAAGCCACTTCGGCGACAAAGTGTTCTGGGCCATCATACCGCGCAACGTCCGTCTGGCCGAAGCGCCTAGCCACGGTATACCGGGCGTGGCGTTTGACAAGTCGTCGCGCGGCGCGCTGGCTTACTTTGCATTTGCCGAAGAACTGATTGAGCGGGTCAAAACGCTGTAATGGGAATATTGGTGCAAATCATTTGATTCCAGAGGCGATATGACTCCACCCAAACACAAGGGCCTGGGCCGCGGGCTCGACGCGTTGCTGGCGGCCAACCACGACGACGGAGCCGAAAAGGGCGAATTACAGTCCCTTGCGCTGGAAACCCTGCGCCCCGGCAGGTATCAACCCCGCACCCGTATGGATCCCGGTTCGCTCGAAGAATTGGCTGCTTCGATCAAGGTGCAGGGAATCATGCAGCCCATCCTCGTGCGCCCCCTGTCCGGCGATGCTTTTGAGATCATCGCTGGCGAGCGGCGCTGGCGGGCGGCGGAAATCGCCGGGCTGGATGCCGTGCCCTGCTTGGTGCGGGAAATTCCTGACGATGCTGCGCTGGCGATGTCGCTCATCGAAAATATCCAGCGCGAAAACCTCAACCCGCTTGAAGAAGCCGGGGGCATCCAACGTTTGATCGACGAATTCGGCATGACACATCAGCAAGCTGCCGACGCGGTTGGCCGCTCACGTCCGGCGGCGACCAACCTGCTGCGGCTACTTAATCTCGCGCAACCCGTACAGGAATTGCTGATGGCAGGCGATATCGACATGGGGCATGCCCGTGCGCTGCTGCCGCTTGATGGGGCCAGTCAAATTCGTATTGCCAATCAAGTGGCGACTAGGCAACTCTCGGTACGCGAAACCGAAAAGCTCGCTCGGCAGGTTCTTGACCCGCGCCCGCAGAGAATTGCGCCCGTTCCGGATCGGGATTTGCTACGGTTGGAAGAGGAGATTGCCGACGCAATTGGCGCCACGGTCAAGATCAGGGCAAACCGCAAAGGTATTGGCGAAATGGTGATCCATTTTGGTAGCTTGGATCAACTCGATGGTTTGCTTGGGCGGTTACGATGATATTTGTATATATTTTAGGCGTGCCTCTGTCTGCCTGTGTCGTGGCGTTATTGCATGACCGATTGACTTGCGGGAAGGTGTCCCCCAAAATGAGAAATTATTCCGGTAGCCATGTAATAAAATGACGTGCCGGGGGAGGGAGGATGCACAAGGCTGTTCTGCTGCAACTGGCGGCAACATTCATAGCGGCGGCAATAGCTGGTATGTTTTTCGGCACACGTGGTGTTTTTTCTGCGATGTGCGGGGGGTTAGCCTATGTGTTGCCAAGTGCTTTTTTCGCTTGGTTATTGTGGCTGGTTTCCTGGTACGGAGGGCGTGCTAAAGTAACGGCATTCGTGGCAGGGGAGCTTGTCAGGCTTCTTTTGGCCACATGCCTGCTCCTGCTGGTGGTAGTGCTGTACAAGAATCTTCACTGGGGAGCCTTCCTGATCGGGTTGGCGCTGACGGTAAAGGCAAATTTGTTTGCATTTTTGGTGAAAACTCAAACATGATTAGCGAGCATACGGCACACGGGCAGTCCCCGGGCGATTACATCGTTCACCATCTCACGCATCTCACCAGACATACGCTTGCCGACAGCTCGGCCAAGCCGCAGGGTGGTATCATCGACTGGTCGGTAGTCAATTACGATACCCTGTTCTTCTCGGCCAGCCTCGGCCTCCTTACCGTGTTCCTGCTGTGGCTGGGCGCCCGCAAGGCTACTTCCGGGGCACCAGGCCGTTTTCAGGGTTGCGTCGAAGTGCTCGTTGAAATGGTCGCCAACCAAGCCAAGGGCATCGTTCATAGCCCCGAGTCGCGCCGTTTCGTCGCACCGTTGGCACTGACCGTGTTCTTGTGGATTTTCTTCATGAACGCGATGGATCTGCTCCCGGTCGACGGTTTGCCGTGGCTTTGGCAGACGGCAATGAACAATCCTCACATCCAATTGCGTGTAGTGCCGACCGCCGACCTTTCAGCCACGTTCGGCATGTCCGTCGGCGTGTTGCTATTATGTATCTTCTACAACATCAAGATCAAGGGAATGGCGGGCTGGGTGCACGAGCTTTTCACCACCCCGTTCGGTTCGCATCCGCTGTTGTGGCCTGTGAACCTCATCATGCAGATCATCGAGTTCGGAGCCAAGACCATCTCCCACGGCATGCGGCTGTTCGGCAATATGTACGCGGGCGAGTTGTTGTTCATGCTGATTGCCCTGCTGGGCGGTGCGTGGACGGGTTACAACGCAGGTAGCATCATGCTTGGTATTGCCCAGGTAGTGGCTGGCCTTGCATGGGCTATCTTTCATATCCTTATCATTACACTTCAGGCGTTCATTTTCATGATGTTGGCTCTTGTCTACATCGGTCAAGCACATGAAGGGCACTAAGGATCGATTTTGTTGTCGCGGGGGTTCCCGTCGGTTTTTCTTCTCTCAATCGTTATCGTTTCAAGGAGTTGTCATGGAAAATGTCCTCGGTCTCGTTGCGCTGTCTGCTGGTCTGATTGTTGCGTTAGGTGCTTTTGCTGCCAGTATCGGCATCGCCATCATGGGTTCGAAGTATCTCGAAGCCTCGGCTCGTCAGCCTGAACTGATGAACGCCCTGCAGACCAAGATGTTCCTGCTGGCTGGCCTGATCGATGCCGCCTTCCTGATTGGCGTCGGTATCGCGATGTTGTTCGCCTTCGCTAACCCGTTCATTGCCCCTTTGGCTAAATGATTGGTTCGCGTTCCTCTGACCATCATTGAGGGCAAGGACAGTGAATATAAACGCAACTTTGTTTATCCAATGCATCGTATTCGCCCTTCTCGGGCTGTTCACGATGAAGTTCGTATGGCCGCCTATTGAAAAGGCGCTGGACGAACGTGCGAAGAAAATCGCCGATGGCCTTGCCGCTGCGGACAAGGCAAAAACCGACTTGGCACTGGCCGAGAAAAGAGCCGTCGAGGAACTACGCAAGGCTCGCGAATCTGCTGGGGATGTGCGCGCTTCCGCTGAGCGGAACGCTAGCCAATTGGTCGAGGATGCCCGTGCCGAAGCCACGCACATCATTGCGCAAGCCCGGCAGGCTGCCGAGGCCGAGGCGGGGTTGGCCGCACAGCATGCCAAGGATGAACTACGCGACCAGATCGCCATGCTAGCCATTGCTGGTGCAGAGAAAATCCTGCGCCGCGAAATCAACCCCCAGGTGCATGCTGAACTGCTTGCCAACCTGAAACAGGAACTGCAATAAATCATGGCTGAGAACGTCACCATCGCACGCCCCTATGCCGATGCCGCCTTCGGGTTGGCTCGTGGGGCTGGTGCGCTGGCGTCATGGTTGGGATTCCTGAATCGGCTCGCCGTCGTTACGGCTAATGCCGAGATTCAGGCGTGTATCTCCGACCCCGACTTGCCTGCCGACCAGCTTGCTGGGCTGCTGCTGGACGTGGCCGGGGAACTGACCGACGAGCAGCGTAATTTCGTCCGTGTTCTCGTGAATAACGAGCGCCTACGAGTGCTCCCAGAAATCCGCAACCTGTTCGGCATCCTAAAAAACGAACACGAAGGCGTTCTGGAAGCTAGGGTTGCCTCCGCTTTTCCACTTGACGATGCTACGCTGGCATCGCTGAAATCAGACCTCGAAACCCGTTTCAAGGCTCGCATCGATGCGATTGTTACCGTTGACCCCGAACTCATCGGCGGGGTTCGCATCGCCATCGGCGACGAAGTCATCGACGCATCCGTTCGCGGCAAGCTTGCAAGCATGGCCGCAGTACTCAAGAACCAGGAGTTATCGAATGCAACTTAACCCCTCTGAGATCAGTGACCTGATCAAGAGCCGGATACAGAACCTGCAGCTTGCTGCAACCTCGCGCAACGAAGGCACGGTCGTATCTGTCACTGACGGCATCTGCCGCATCCATGGCCTGGCGGACGCGATGCAGGGCGAAATGCTGGAATTTCCCGGCGATACGTTCGGCTTGGCGCTCAACCTCGAACGCGATTCTGTTGGCGCGGTCGTGCTCGGCGAATACGAACATATCACCGAAGGCGATACCGTCAAGGCGACCGGGCGCATTCTCGAAGTGCCCGTCGGCCCCGAACTGATTGGTCGTGTCGTCAATTCCCTCGGCCAGCCTATCGACGGCAAAGGCCCAGTTAACGCAAAGCTCACCGATAAGATCGAGAAGGTCGCCCCTGGCGTCATTGCACGCCAGTCCGTGTCGCAGCCGGTACAAACCGGCCTAAATCCATCGACTCGATGGTTCCCATCGGGCGCGGCCAGCGCGAACTCATCATTGGTGACCGCCAGACCGGCAAGACTGCCGTCGCGGTCGATACCATCATCAACCAGAAAGGCCAAGGCGTTTTCTGCGTCTATGTTGCCATCGGTCAGAAAGCCTCGACCGTTGCCAATGTAGTACGCAAGCTCACCGAACATGGCGCGATGGAATACACGGTCGTCGTTGCGGCTACCGCCTCTGAGTCCGCCGCGATGCAGTACCTTGCGCCTTATGCGGGTTGTACGATGGGTGAATACTTCCGCGACCGTGGTCTTGATGCCCTGATCATCTATGACGACCTTACCAAACAGGCATGGGCCTATCGCCAAGTCTCGCTCCTATTGCGCCGCCCGCCAGGCCGCGAAGCCTATCCGGGGGATGTGTTCTATCTCCACTCCCGCTTGTTGGAGCGTGCCGCACGGGTGAATGCCGACTACGTCGAAAAATTCACTAACGGTGAAGTCAAGGGCAAGACCGGCTCGCTCACCGCATTGCCGATCATCGAGACCCAGGCCGGTGACGTGTCCGCTTTCGTGCCGACCAACGTCATTTCCATCACTGACGGTCAGATATTCCTTGAAACCGACCTTTTCAATGCGGGTATCCGTCCTGCGATCAATGCTGGTATCTCGGTGTCCCGCGTTGGTGGTGCTGCTCAGACCAAGATCATCAAGAAGCTCTCTGGCGGTATCCGTACTGACCTCGCGCAATACCGTGAATTAGCCGCGTTTGCGCAATTCGCTTCCGACCTCGACGATGCCACCCGCAAACAACTCGAACGTGGTCGCCGCGTCACCGAATTGATGAAGCAAGCGCAGTACTCGCCAATGTCGGTTGCTGAAATGGGTTTCGTCCTCTACGCAGTCAACAATGGCTACTTCGACGACGTCGAGAGCAACCGCGTGCTGGCTTTCGAGGCCGGGTTGCTGCAATACATCAAGACGCAGCAAGCCGCGCTCGTAGCGGATGTCCAGGAGAGGCGTGAGCTTGACGCCGACGCTGAAAAGACCTTGGCTGCTACGATTGCCGAGTTCAAGAAGAGCTGGGTTTGATGAAGGCCGGGGAGACGGAAAATGGCTAGTGGGAAGGAAATCCGTACCAAGATCAAGAGCGTGCAAAACACGCGCAAGATCACCAAGGCCATGGAAATGGTGGCCGCATCCAAGATGCGCAAGGCGCAGGAACGGATGCGGGCTGCTCGTCCCTACTGCGAGAAAATCCGCCAGCTTGCCGCGCATCTGGCGCATGCTGATGTCATTGATTATGAACACCCGTTCCTGGCTCATAAAGAAGAGGCCAAGCGGGTCGGATTGATTCTAGTGACAACCGACAAGGGCTTGTGCGGTGGCCTCAACACTAACATTCAGCGTGTTGCCCTAAACGCGCTCAAGTCTTGGGAAGGTTCTGGCGTTACCGAAGTCCGCGTCTGCTGCATCGGCAACAAGGGTTTCGGTTTCATGCAGCGTCTCAGAGCTAATGTCGTCTCGCATGTCGTGCAACTCGGCGACAGGCCGGCGCTGGAAAAGCTGATTGGCCCAGTCAAGGTTTTGCTCGACGCCTTCCAGAACGGCGAACTCGATATCGTCTATGTCGCCTACACCCGCTTCATCAACACCATGAAGCAGGAGCCAGTGCTGGAACAGCTTTTGCCGCTGACCGGCGACAAGCTTGGCACACCCGACCGTGCGTGGGACTACCTTTACGAACCGGATCCGCACGTCGTCATTGACGACTTGTTGGTGCGTTACATCGAGGCGCTGGTCTATCAGTCGGTCGCCGAGAACCTGGCTTCCGAACAGAGCGCACGGATGGTGGCAATGAAAGCTGCCTCCGATAACGCCAAGAATGTCATCGGCGAACTGCAACTGGTCTATAACAAGACACGGCAGGCCTCGATTACTAAGGAATTGAACGAAATTGTCGGCGGAGCCGCCGCAGTCTGACGAACATTATTGACACAAGGAAAAACGATGAGTAACGGTACTATCGTTCAGTGCATTGGCGCGGTGGTGGACATCCAGTTTCCACGCGAGTCGATGCCGAAAGTGTATGACGCCCTCAAGCTTGAGGATGTTTCCGGCTCTTTTGTCGAAAAGAACCTTACCTTTGAGGTACAGCAGGAACTTGGTGATGGCGTGGTACGTACCATTGCGCTGGGTTCCAGCGACGGGCTACGGCGCGGAATGAAAGTTTCCAACACCGGCGAGCCGATTTCGGTTCCTGTCGGTCCCGCCACCCTTGGCCGTATCATGGACGTGTTAGGCCGTCCTATCGACGAGGCCGGTGAAATCCCAACCGAAGAACGTCGGGCGATCCACCAGAAAGCGCCTAGGTTCGATGAGCTTTCGCCTTCCGTCGAGCTTCTGGAAACCGGTATCAAGGTTATCGACCTCATCTGCCCGTTTGCCAAGGGTGGCAAGGTTGGCCTCTTCGGTGGCGCAGGCGTTGGCAAGACTGTCAATATGATGGAACTCATCAACAACATCGCCAAGCAGCACTCCGGCCTGTCCGTATTTGCTGGTGTAGGTGAGCGTACCCGTGAGGGCAACGACTTCTATCATGAAATGAAAGAGTCGAACGTACTTGATAAGGTTGCGATGGTGTTTGGCCAGATGAATGAACCCCCGGGCAACCGCCTACGTGTTGGCCTGACTGGTTTGACGATGGCCGAACGTTTTCGTGATGAAGGCCGTGACATCCTGTTCTTCGTCGACAACATCTACCGCTACACGCTGGCGGGCGTGGAAGTATCTGCCCTCCTAGGCCGGATGCCTTCCGCCGTAGGCTACCAGCCGACGCTGGCCGAAGAAATGGGGCGCTTGCAAGAGCGTATCACCTCCACCAAGGTAGGTTCCATCACCTCCGTCCAGGCCGTGTACGTCCCGGCAGACGACTTGACTGACCCGTCGCCTGCTACTACCTTCCTGCACCTGGATTCGACAGTCGTGCTTTCTCGCGACATCGCTGCGCTTGGTATCTACCCTGCCGTCGATCCGCTCGATTCCACCAGCCGTCAGCTTGACCCGCTAGTCGTTGGCGAAGAGCACTACAACGTGGCTCGCTCTGTGCAGCAGACCCTACAAAAATACAAGGAACTGCGCGACATCATCGCCATCTTAGGCATGGACGAGCTCTCGCCCGAAGACAAGCTTACTGTGGCTCGTGCGCGCAAGATTCAGCGCTTCCTCTCGCAGCCTTTCCACGTTGCCGAAGTCTTTACCGGTTCCCCTGGCAAATACGTGTCCCTCAAGGACACCATTACCGGATTCAAGGCCATTGTCACTGGCGAGTACGACAATCTGCCCGAGCAGGCGTTCTACATGGTCGGCAGTATTGAGGAAGCGGTTGAAAAGGGCCGCAAGCTTCAGTAATTCGTCTTGTTTCCGTTCCCCGTGCGGCAGGGTTTTCGCTTGCGCGGGGTTTGCTCTAGAGGATTGATCATGGCCACGTCGGTACATGTAGATGTTGTGAGTGCAGAAGAACAGCTTTTTTCCGGTTTAGCGGAGTTTGTCGTCTTACCTGGCGAATCAGGCGAACTCGGCATCTTGCCCGAACACACGCCGCTGATGACCCGGATCAGGCCGGGTGTAGTGCGGATCAAGGTTCCGGTTCAGGAAGTGGAAGAACTCATCTTTGTCGCTGGCGGCATTCTCGAAGTTCAACCCAAGAGTGTGACGGTGCTTGCTGACACGGCGATTCGTGGCAAGGATCTTGATGAAGCCAAGGCACTTGATGCCAAGCGCAAGGCTGAGGAGGCGCTTGCAGACAAGGGTGCCAAGATCGATTACGCCAAGGCTCAGGCCGAATTGGTCGAAGCGATTGCCCAGATTCACGCCATCGAACGCCTGCGCAAGCGTCCGCACTGAAAACGGTTGCTGGTGATTAAAGCCGGAAAGGCCACCGTAATGGGTGGCCTTTCCGCTTGTGCGCCCAGCATGGGCGCACTCTTGCGGGTGTAAGTCCCGCCGTAAGTTGGTTACAGCGAACGAAGTGAGAGGACAAAGCCGTGTTGCGGCTGATCCGTCGCTACTTGGTAGCGGGCATCATGGATGGCGGGGTCATCACGGAGCGATATGAGGGAACGCCCCAAGGCGGCCCCCTGTCACCGTTATTGGC
>Ga0123357_10001793_pt1 | contig 23257 bp, 9 predicted proteins | sample TergutEmb28metaG_FD_89873 | JGI IMG/M metagenome (GOLD analysis project Ga0123357, IMG submission 89873) | Embiratermes neotenicus P4 segment gut microbial communities from Petit-Saut dam, French Guiana - Emb289 P4 | ecosystem: Host-associated > Arthropoda: Insects > Digestive system > Gut ... | reverse complement strand
TTCTTATGCGCATATCATTGAATCGCTGATTTTCAGGCTACTACATATAGCCAAAGTTTTGATTCCCGGCAAAATTATAAAGAATATCGTGGTTACTGCTCATCACTTTTCTATACAGAGGAGTGAAAAGAAGAAATTTACGAAATATATTATCTTTTGCAAACAGAATATAACTTTTCTTTATCATTCTTATTTCTGACGTCAATGATTTCAACGTGTTTATTTGGATAAACCAAAAGAATAAAAGGGACAGACTTACTTGGATTGTACTTCTCTTGTACTTCCTCCATATTGTTTTTCGCCATCAGACTTCGCCACGGAATTGCTTTTTCACTCATTAAATTCCGCCAATAACCTGCCGTTTTTGTGTTATCCATTGAAATATAGGTTATATCCAACTGATCTTTCAAGTCATTGTAAATTTCTTTTAAAATTGGAATTTCTTCGATACAAGGCATACACCAGGATGCGGAAAAAACAATTAGATTCATCTTGGTCGAATCTTGAATTATTTGCTCTAAATTGTCATTATCGTACCTGGGAAACCTGTCAATAAAATACAATTGTTTTTGAAAAACATTTATTAATACATTCTTTCAATTCATTGAAAGAAAAAGGTATTGGATGGGGCGCTTTGCCGCTAACGATTTTATGATTAGCATCTAAAATGATATAACGTGGAATTTCACGAATTTCCAAATAATTGTAAACAGGTGATTGTCTTGTATCAATAAGCATATACTGGTTAGCGGTAATACCTAATCTTTCGCTTGCTTTTTTCCATGCACTCTCTTTATCGTCAAACGCTATATAAATATATTCAACGCCTTTTTCTTTTAAATAAGTTTTTGCTTCTTGGGAATCTTCAATATCTCCCATACATGGCCCGCACCAGCTTGCCCAAAAATCAATATATACAGGCTTACCTTCATATTTTTGCAGAACTTCATTGAATGAAATAGCCGAATCTTTTCCATATTCTTTTAGAAGCGTATTTAATTTAACTTCAGCAGGAAAAGGGTTGTTGACAAAGGAATAGAACATTTTTGCCCTATTGATATAATCTAAATAGATACTATCTTTTACATACAGAGGCGCTTCCTGTGTAATATCCAACAATTGTGTTCGGTAGTCAGGCAATTGTTTTTCGGCAAACCTGCCGATTAATGCGCATATTAGGTATGCTCGTTCTTTTCCGGAAAAATTATGAATAATACTTTCATAAATTGCACTAATGTCTTTCCATATATTTTCGGAATAAAAATCAATATAATGCGATAACATAGCAGTCGGATAATCTCCGGATAATTCATTAACAGGATGTAAATTATCATCAAAATAACCGGACGGTATATCTTCCATTTTAATCTTGTTGCTCCCAGATACCAACGGAAGATACAATTTCAAAATATACTCATTTAAAATGTCGGCTTTCGCATATTCATAAAATTCGTCTGAAACAGAATATTCCTTTTTGTAGTTTTCCAGAAAATCATATTTTTTGTTTCGTATTTTTAGAAGCGTATCTTTATATGCCATGATATCATCTCCCTTTCCAAAGAAAGGATAAAACTCTGTAGCAGATAAATACCCGTAATTGTAATGAGCCGAATTTCTGCCGGAAAATTTGAAAACAATTCTTTTATTAATAAAACTATTAGACAAAGTATCAGTAACAAAAAAGACCGAATCGCCGGGTGTTACAAATATTTTCTGGGCTCTGGAATAAGTAGATATTTCTCCCGTTAGATAAGTATTCAAGGACAATTGTTCGTGAAACTGCTGTCCATCTTTTTTCATTCTATTATATCTGATTGGATTAAAATCATTATCCCAAAAAGGATTAAAATACAGTATGGCTACCTCGTTTATCAAAGAATCTCCCGAAATGCCGTTAATGTAAGCTGGCTTTTGAGAAAATAGCGTTACCGGTAAAAGAATAAACATGAATGATAAAAAAATTGTTTTCATTTTTCGATAAAATATATATAGCGCTGACATAAAATTCTTTATTAGAGATAAAAAGAATGGAGGTTATCGCTCAGGATATTTGTAACCCCTCTCAAATTAATCTCTTTCATACTGCAAAATTAAATTAAATTAATTAATAATAATAATTAAAACTCTCTTTTATTTATCTGATAAAAAAAGAAAATATATGCGTAAAATCAAAAACAATATTTACCTTTGCGTCGAGAATTATTTGAAGGTATTGCACCGCAAAATGCTGAAATAAGAACGGTTTCTAAATCGTTACCTCTGAATCTCAAAAATTCTGCAAGATGTTTAGTTCTTAAACAGTTAGTTTTAATCAATAATTTTTTAAGATAAATAAATCTGTATGATTCATTATTTTAATCCGGGACATGAAATAGCCGTTCTGAACGCTTCAAAGCATTATCATCCGCCGGCGCAAATAGCAAAAATGCAGGCTGATTTGGCTTTTCTCCCCGCATGGTATGCGTCTGCCGGTGACTTTGTCTATATGGAAACTACGCTACCGGATGATTTTATTCTGCCCTGCACGCTTTTGGATTTTCAAGTAAAACCGGTTACTCCCGTCGATTTTTCAGAAGACAGGGAAATGTTTCAACATTCGGCAGTCGATTTATGGGGAATTTCTCCGCAAAGCGTTTATTTTTTTGAAAAATTGAATGAACAGTGGAATCTATCGCTTGCCATTCCTGCATGGAAAGAAGAACTTCGCTTTTTGGGAAGCCGTTTTGCTTCGCAAAAATTCCTTGCAGAACTGCTGAATCATATTCCCGGAATCGAACCGGAAATTTTTCCGCAGTTTGTTTCCAGTGTTGAAACGATAGAGCAACTGACGGTTCAAAGTCAAGAGCAGCTTTTAGTCAAGTCGCCTTATTCTTCTTCGGGACGCGGCTTGATTTGGCTGCCTCCCGCGAAATTGGCGCAATCGGAAAAGCAACTGCTTGCGGGAATGTTGAAAAAGCAGAAGCAGGTCTCGATTGAAAAGGCGCTGGATAAACAGTTGGATTTTTCTATGCAGTTCGAGATCACAGCAGAAGGAAAAACGCAATTTCTCGGTTTCTCGATTTTTCAAACGAACGGTAAAGGCGCTTATGAAAAAAGCCGGTTAGACAGTCAGGAACGTTTGGAAAAAATAATTACATCTTTTATTGACAAGAAGTTGCTATTTCAAACGCAGCTAACTTTAAACGAAATGATACGGGAAATGGTTGCACCTTACTATGCAGGAATAATCGGGATTGATATGTTGATATACAAAGCCGGCGGTTCCTACCGTTTACATCCTTGCGTAGAAATTAATATGCGAAAAAACATGGGCTATTTGGCTATCCGGCTGACTGAAAAATACCTTCATCCCAAGTCGCAGGGAGAGTTTATTATTGCGTATAATCGCGATCCGCAAACGACTGTTCAAAAACAGTATCAATTGCAAAAACAGTATCCGCTCGCGATTGAAAACAGACGCATTAGAAGCGGCTACCTTAGTCTTTGTCCGGTCACAGAATCGACGAATTATCAGGGGTATATTATAATTATGAATTGCTGTGGATAGATAGACACTCATTTTCTTCTAACGGTAATATGTTTATTTCGTCTCTTCATTCTTCATCTCCCTGTATTTCTTAGGCGTTGTTCCGAATTTTTGAAAGAAAATCCGGAAGAAGTTGCCTCTATTGTTAAATCCTGCTTTATCAATAATCTCGTCAATCGAATACCGGCTGCTAATCAGCAGTTTTTCAACGACTGCCAGCCGGTATTCCTTGATCAGGTCGGCAGGCGTCAGGTCGGTAACCATCTTCAATTTTCGGTAAAGATGACGGGCGCTCACTCCCATTTCCGATGCTAATTGCTCGGTTGAAAAGTCAGGATCAATCAAGTTTTTATCAATAACGAGAATAATCCGTTCAAAAAATACTCTGTAGTCTTTATGGATAAATTTTCCATCCATAAATTCAAAAGCGCTGATTGCCGATTGATAATAGTCTTTCAAATCGTGCTGACGCTGAAGTTGATGTTCAACTACCGACAAAAAATAACCGACATTGAACGGTTTTACAATATAGGCTTCCGCACCGGCGGCAATTCCTTCGGTCTGTTCTTCCGGCGTATTTTTAGCAGAAAGCAATATAAACGGGATGTGAGCTGTTCGACGGTCGGCTTTCAGTTGTTTCATCAGAGAAATTCCATCTACGCAGGGCATCATGATGTCGGAAATAATCAGATGGGGTTGAATCGTTTCCAATGTTTTCGCCACTGAACCGGTATCTTCGATGGAAATAACATTGTACTGCTTTTTCAGGATGTCGGAAATGAACCAAAGCATTTCGAGGTCGTCGTCGACGACAACGACGGTTAATTTGGATTTCACCGGAAGTTCATTTTTTAGTTCTATAATTGGCTTATCATTCAATAGATCAGAAGGAATAATCATCGGTTGCTTTTCTGTAATTTCAGGTTTTTGACTTTCTGTAACCGCCCCTTCCGGAAGCAAGACAACAAATTCGGTAACATCGCCGGGAATACTGTGAACTTCAATATCTCCTCCAAGCAATTTGACCACACTGTAACAAATAGCCAGTCCTAAACCGTTCCGGGAAAAAATTCCTTTTTGCGTTGTTTGTTTTTCATAATTTTCCAACACGCTGTATCTGTCAAAAACGAACGGAATGTCTTTTTCTTTAATACCTTTTCCTGTATTGATTACCGAGATTTTTAACCGGTGTTCTTCCGCTTCGGTTTTTAAGGTTATTTTCCCTTCGTCGGGCGTATATTTAAATGCATTGGACAGCAAATTCGTTAAAATAGTCGTAAAGCCATTCTTATCCGTATTCCATTGAATATTATCGCTGATAACCATTTCATAAATGATTTGCCTTGATTCGGATAAATCGGTGAACGATTCAGCAATTCCATGAGTCAGTTCCGAAATATTCAACGATTCGATTACGCATGACTTATGTCCGGTTTCAATTCTTCTGAATTCGATTAATTCCTGAATCAGCGAATTGAGCCGCTGGGCATTCTTCATAATCAGTTGCGCGCATTTTTTTACATAAATATCAGATTTTTCATACGATATAATCCGGTCGCAAGGACCGTAAATCAGCGTTAAAGGCGTAGAAAATTCATGCGTGATATTGGTAAAAAAGCGCAGTTTCGATTCGTAGATTTCTTCTTTCTGCTGCTGGCTCATTTTTTCAATCATACTTTCCCGCTTGCGGCGATAGCGAAGCCGGATTAATTGAATAAAAATATATGCCGCTAACAGAAACAACAGGGTATAAGCCGCATAAGCCCAACCGGTCAGATACCAGGGAGGAAGCACTACAATACGAAGCGAATAAACATCCGACATCCTGTTTCCGTTATTGCATTTTACGTGCAGGATGTATTCTCCCGGCGAAACATTGGTCAGATTGACTACGTTTGAACGTCCGTTGTCAATCCATTTATCGCTTAAATTTTCCAGATTGTAATAGTATTCACAATTTTGACCGTTCAAATAATCCAGCGCAATAAAAGAAATAGAAAAGAAATTCTGGTAGTGTTTCAGTTCAAGAAATTCATTGTTCTTTTCGGATTTCATAAAATCATTCAGGTTAAACTCCTTTTCATAAATCCGTAAACCGGTGAAATGTATTTTGGGAACAAAATCCTTCTTGGAATAGACATCGGGGGAAATAGTGATAAAACCGTTAATACCGCCAAAAAACAGGATGCCGGTTGTGTCATCCTTCAATGACGCTCCGTCGCTAAATTCAAATACATTCAATCCGCTTTTATAATTATGCACCTTGAAACTCTTAGCTTCAACCTCAAACTGTACAACGCCGCTGTTCGTGCTTAACCATAAAAATCCGCTGTTGTCTTCCAATATTCCATGAATCGTATTGTTCGGAAGCCCTTCTATCTCATTGTAATTTTCATACGAAACTTCATGAGTGACCGGATTATATCCCAATATTTTCAAAACGCCGTAGCTGGCGCCTGCCCACATATTTCCTCTGCTATCCTTATAGATGCTTAATATATCGTTGATAGTCTGGATATTTTGTTTATCAAACCGGATATCGTCGAACGATTCGCTTTTCAAGTTCAGCCGTCTCAAACCGTATCCCCTGTTGCCGAACCAAAGCGTGCTGTCGTTTTCCTGACATGCCGTAAAGAAATAATTATACGACATTTCATCTTTCATAAAAGTAAAACGCTTGATTGATTTAATAAAAGGTTCATCTTCCGATCCTCCGAGAATCAACTTAAAAATGCCGGCGCCTACCGAAGCCAGCCAAAGCGTAGAATCATTCACCTCGCATATCGAGTGAACATAAATAACCGGTTCCGGACTGCGGGAGGCAAGCCGCTTCACTTTTTTATCCTTGAAAGAATAATAATTTAATCCGGGACCGTCGCCTCCAATCCAAAGCAAATTGCGTTTGCTTTTTCCGAAAGCATATACCGAATTATTGGCGAGAACGCTATTCCCTGTTGTAATGCGGTGGATATATTTAGAATCCAATTCATTCCCGTTGTTATAATGCTCAATCATTAGAATGCCGTCATCTTTCGTACCTATCCAGAGATTTCGTTCTTTATCCATAAACAGAGCTCTGACAGGCTTTTGAATGGAAGACTGTAAATGCTCAAAAGTTGTCGTACGAATAGAAAAAGAATCGTGCGTGTACATATACACTCCCTGACCATCGGTTCCAATCCATAAAATATCCTGCACATCATCTTTATACAAAGAAAAGACTCCGCAAAAAATATCAATCGGTTCTACCCTGTATTTCAATTCATTTTCAGGCGTATTCCTAAGCCTGATCAAACCATTTGTTTGAAAAGCCGCTAAATAATCGTCCTTATCTTTTATGACGGAAGAGACGATTCCTCTCTTTTCAATTTCCTTCTTCAGATTGATAATAAAACTTTTCTTACCGTTTACGCCGTCTGTTTCATAAAGAAAATCGTTGGAGTCGATGAAATAAATGCGTCCGTTATCTTCAAAAGCATAGCGAACCGGCGAGTCGTGATTAAAATTGCCTGCGGAAGCGAACTGAGGTTTCCCGTCGTTAAAAGATATTTTTACGTTTTGTATGATTCCTTTATTGGTTACTACCCACAGGATATTTTCACGATCGATAAAAATACGCTGAATTTCACCTACTGTTATGTCCTGAAACGGGATAGAGACAAATTTTTTATTGGATTTATCGTAATAATCAATCGTATTGTCATTATGAATAGTAAAAACTTCATTGGTTGAGGTTTTCGTCCAGAAATATTTTCCTTCAAATTCTTCGTAACATTCGATTTCCTTCGTCTTCGTGTTATAACGGTTAAGTCCGTGATTGGTGTTTATCCAGATAATTCCGTCTTCGCCTTCTTTCACTTCCTCAATCAGGTTTCCCGACGGACTGCCGGGCGTATTTACATTCGGTTTAAAAATATGAATATCCACCCCATTATATACATTCAATCCATCGACAGAACCGAACCACAGAAAACCTTCACTGTCGCGGCATATCGACAGTATGGCGCTGTTAGACAATCCCTCCCTGCTTGAAAGTTGCCGCAAGTTATAGGCATAGAGAGAAAATGTCAGAAAAAAAGAAAAGAAAAAAATCAATAGTTGTTTCATAACCATATACTGCTACCTACCTCCCGTTAATATTTAATAAAGGACTTGCAAAAGTAAGCGATGTTTACATATAATGCAAATAAATAATTTTAATTTTTTTGTCCCATGTCAGAAACCCATAGCAACATGTCGTAAAATCGTACATAGCCTTGCAGTAATTCGTAGTATTTTTGCTTCGTTTATAAATCTTATTAAAAATTAACATCTCAATAATGATAACGCGAAGGAACTTTTTGAAAGCGGGAGGCTTAGGTTTAGCTGCAGTAGCTTTAAGCAGTAACAGCGAGCGTATCTTTGCGGAGACTAATACTGTTTTAAAGCAAAACGAATATATTTCCAACCGTCCGGAGCTTTCAAAGCGAAACTTCACATCCAAGGCTGTCGAAGAAACGATCGAGCAAGTGAAAAAACAACTCAAAGACCCTAAGCTGGCTTGGATGTTCGAGAATTGTTTTCCAAATACCTTAGATACTACCGTTCATTTCCGGACAACGAACAATCGACCGGATACCTTTGTTTATACGGGCGACATTCATGCGATGTGGTTACGGGATTCGGCTGCTCAGGTTTGGCCCTATCTGAGTTTGATGAAGAAGGACGAGCCCTTGCGGCTGTTGATTGCCGGAGTCGTCAACCGGCAAACCCAATGCGTATTAATCGACCCGTATGCAAATGCTTTCAACGATGGACCTGTTTCGGATAACGAATGGGAGTCGGACATGACCGATATGAAGCCGGAATTGCATGAACGGAAATGGGAAATCGATTCGCTCTGTTATACGGTGCGTCTGGCTTATCACTATTGGAAATTAACGGGCGATACGTCGGTCTTCTCTTCTGATTGGGAAAAGGCAACAGGATTGATTCTCAAGACGTTCAAAGAACAGCAGCGAAAAGATGGCTTAGGCAGGTATAAATTCCAACGGAAAACCGAACGGCAATTGGATACGCTGTCCAACCACGGGTACGGCGCTCCGGTGAAACCGGTCGGGTTGATCGTTTCTTCGTTCCGTCCTTCGGATGACGCTACTACCTGCGGCTTCCTGATTCCATCCAATCTGTTTGCCGTTGTTTCACTGAAACAATTAGCCGAGATTGCGACGAAAGTGACTAAGAACAGCGCTTTTGCTTCCGAGTGTACGGCGTTGGCGTCTGAAGTGCAAACCGCGATTAATCGATATGCAATTGTCGACCATTTAAATTATGGTAAGATTTATGCTTTTGAAATCGACGGTTTTGGAAATCGTTTATTCATGGACGACTCCAATGTACCCAGCTTGTTAGCGTTGCCTTATCTGGGATGTGTGGACAAAAACGACCCAGTATATCTGAATACGCGTAAATTCGTTTGGAGTCCCGATAATCCGTATTTTTTCAAAGGAAAAGCGGCTGAAGGTATCGGAGGTCCTCACATCGGTTACGATATGGTTTGGCCGATGAGCTTCATCGTGAGAGCTATGACAAGCGCCAACGATGCCGAAATCAAACAGTGCGTCCGAATCCTTCGCGATACCGACGGAGGAACCGGATTCATACACGAAAGTTTCAATAAAGACAATCCGGAAAAGTTCACCCGCTCCTGGTTTGCATGGGCGAATACTTTGTTTGGAGAATTAATACTTCATTTAATTAATGAAGGGAAAGCCAGTTTATTGAATGAATTATAATTATTTCTACTTTAACGCATTAAAAGAGTTGATAAAAACGTGCGTTTATTTTATACAGAAAGAGTAAAATATGGAAAGGGGTAAAACAGACATGATAGTAGCGAGAGATTTCAAAAATCAGGTTAGCAGAATACGCCGGAAGGCGTATAACATGGGTAGCCCCGTGCAAGCGAAGCGCAGCTCGGGGTAAGAAGATAACACCCCACCAATCAACCCCGTAGTGGGTTGAACTCCTAACGGAGTTCTCTGGGGTGGGGGGCGGCATCCATAACCTCGAGCTGCGCTACGCTTGCACGGGGCTACCAATATCTAAGACCTACGGTCTTCTGTTTGAAAATAAAAATAGTAGTGATTTGAATGATGCAGAATTTGTATAAAATAAACGCACCTTTTTTTTAACTATTTTTAAGCGTTAAAAGTAGAATCAATGAAGGAAAAATTGGCTTAGCGAATGAAATATAATTATTGACAATTCTTTTTTTATTAACAATTTTAAATATAAATTTTATGAAGAAAAATTTGATTTACACTTTCTTACTGGAAAAAGCTGTATTTGCTTACAAATCGTGTTTTTCACCCACATCTATTAAAAATGTATATGTATGAAAACACAAATGAGGTTTACATTTTTTAGTTTATTTGTCTTTATCTCGTGCTTAATTTCTGCCCAAGATAAAGGTACATCGCGGACATATAGCGGACGTGTTATGGACGAAAAGGGAGAAATACTCGTAGGCGCTAATGTAATCGAATCGTCAAACGAAGCAAATGGTACAGTTACCGATGAACATGGTAATTACAGTATCATTTTGCAGGGACGATCGGATTCTATAACCGTATCGTATTTAGGTTTTGAGACGCAACACATACGGTTAGGATCTAACCGTATTGTGGATATAATACTCTCTGAAGTTAAATCGGAACTTCAAGAATTAGTTGTTGTTGGGTACGGGCAACAGAAAAAAATAAGTTTGGTAAGCGCCCAGACACAAGTTAACGTTGGGGCTTTGAAAACGCCTGTTCCAAACTTGACAACCAGTATCGCAGGACAAGCGCCGGGTGTCGTGGTTGTACAACGAACGGGAGAACCCGGTCATGATGGCGCTGATATATGGATCAGAGGTATATCCACATTTAGCGGGAATAGTGGTCCATTAATATTGGTAGATGGGGTTGAACGGAGTTGGAATAATATTGATCCCAATGATATTGAAACGTTTGCCATATTGAAAGACGCTTCTGCAACGGCTGTATATGGAGTACGAGGGGCTAATGGAGTTGTATTAATAACCACAAAACAGGGACTTGCAGGGAAACCTCAATTTACTGTAGATTATTATGCGGGAATGACCCAACTTATGGGGCAGGTTAAATTAGCAGACGCTTTTCAATACATGGGTGCTGTCAATGAAGCATATAGTAATATTGGACAACCAGCTTTCTATTCACAGAATTATATTGACGCTATCAAAATGTCGAATGGTTTCACAACAAACACAGATCCAACTATTTATAATAAATATTTGTATCCTGATGTAGATTGGATGAAAGAATTATTTAATAAGTATGGGAGTAATAACCGTTTGAATTTCAGCGTTAGAGGAGGAGTTCCAAATGCTTCTTATTATGTTTCTGCAAGTTATTATGGTGAGACCGGTTTAACAAAGACCGATGACCTCCAGCAATATAATGCAAATATGACTTTTCATCGCTATAATTTTGTAAGTAACGTAACGCTTAAACCTTTTAGTAAAACAAAAATAGACGTAGGACTGTCAGGTTATGTTACAGACGGAAACTATCCGGGAGGTAGTAGCGGTACAATTAACGATGCTTATAATCAAGCCATGTGGATAAATCCTGTAGCCTTTCCGGTACTTAATCAAGACGGTACGGTTTCCGGAGTAAAGACGGGAGGAGGCGACTTCGTAAATCCGTATGCGATGATTGCAAGAGGAGGATATGCTACACAAAAATCAAATCAGATCACTTCAAATATTAAGATATCTCAGGATTTGGATTTCTGGGATTTTCTGAAAGGCTTGAGTTTTTATGCCATGTATGCTTATGATGGTTACAATTACGAACAATGGAGCTTTACTAAGAACGAACCGGCTTATGGTCCTTCTGCCGGCGTCGACAACGATGGATTGTATATAAATCCGCTTGATGCAAATGGAAATATTATATACACTCAAACTCGAAGTGGAAGTAACAGTTTAGGGTTTAATTATGATTGGAATAATGGAGGTAATCGATCGGGCAACAGAAACGAGTATTTTGAAACGGCATTAAACTATTCACGTACATTCAATAAAGTACATTCTGTCGGAGGATTGCTGCTGTTTAATGCAATAAGTAACAATACGACTATATATCCTGAAAATATTTATGACGCATTACCCAAACGCAATGCAGGGTTAGCAGGTCGCGTCACTTATTCGTATGCAGATAAATACCTTGTGGAAGGTAATTTTGGGTATAATGGATCTGATAATTTCTTGCCCAGCCATAGATACGGTTTCTTTCCATCCATAGGGTTAGGTTGGGTCATCTCCAATGAATCGTTTTGGGATAAAATAAAAGAACCGATTCCTTATTTTAAAATCAGGTATTCAAATGGATTTATAGGAAACGATGTTGTTCCCAATCGCCGATTTGCTTATTCTACTCTTGTTGGAGGATCAAGCGCTTATTGGTTTGGACCGGGCAATAACCAAATCAATGGTTATGCAGTTACCGATTACGGATCTAACGTTACATGGGAAACCTCTCATAAACAAGATCTTGGATTAGATTTGAAAATATATGATTTATCAATTACCGCAGATTATTTTTATGAACTGAGAACGGGTATCTTTTTGCAACGCCAATCCATTCCTTTGTTTGCCGGATTAGTCAATATGCCTTGGGGTAATATTGGAGAAGCATCGAATAAGGGTCTTGAATTGTCGTTGGTTTACTCCAAGAAACTTTCGAAAGATCTTGCGTTAGAGATACGTGGTAATCTCACCCATAATTATGCAGTGATTGTGAACGACGACCAGCCGCCACAAGCATATCCATGGTTAGAAAATAAAGGACATGGAATGTTGGCATTCAGAGGATATGTAGCTGAAGGGCTGTTTACCAGTGATGATGATATAAAAAATAATAATGTTTGTCAATTTGGGGAACAATATCCGGGACAGATTACCCAACCGGGTGATATCAAGTATAAAGACTTAAATGGCGACGGTAAAATTGACCAAAATGATATGAAAGTTATTAATGAAAATGGCGATGTACCTAATGTATATTATGGCTTTGGAGTGAATTTAAAATGGAGAAATTTTTCTATTGGCGGATTGTTTAATGGCACTCAGGGTGCAAAGCGGTATGTGAATGGTAAAACCGTATGGCCTTTCTATTCTGATGGCATTTGTAATATGTTCAGTAATATAAATGATCGCTGGCAGTCTACCGACCCAAACAATCAGAATGTATTTTATCCTCGATTAAGTCCTGCAATAGCTAATGGAATTGCAGAAAATCAGAATAATTTTCAACCAAGTACATGGTGGCTTAAAGATGTAGATTATTTGCAATTTAAGCAGTTGTCGGTTACTTATGATGTCCCGAAGAGTATTTGTAAAAAATTATTATTGGAAAAACTTCAAGTATATGTCATGGGCAATAATCTATGGATGTGGTCGCCTTTTACTTTATGGGACGCTGAACTTAATACCGGCAACGGTACTGTTTATCCAGATATAAAGACGGCTTCATTAGGTATTACTTTTAATTTTTGATTAAATAATATGAAAACAAAAAAAGAGATATTATTCAGCGCCATAGTTATTCTTATGGCATTGGTTGCCACATCGTGTAATAAGTGGTTTTCAACTTTGCCTCCTGATGTGCTGACAGAGGATCAGCTTTGGCAAAATGTGGATTATACAGAAGGCTTCTTAGCAAATGTATATAGTTATCTTCCAGATGAAAATAATCAACGGTTTGCAACCGGAAATCAGGCTGGAACTTGGACATCAGGTTGTAGTGAAGCGGATTATGTATGGAAACGTATCAATGGAGGAAGTTATGACGCCGGTGGAGCTGCCGCAGAACTAACTTCAGGTCAAATGACTTCTTCATCCAACCAAGTACAGCAATATTGGACTGCCTATTGGCGAGCCATATCAAAAGCTACGACATTCATACAGAATGTGGATCAATGTCCTACCGCGCAGTTGGCTGCACAGTTAAAAATATGGCGGAGAGGTGAAGCCATCGCTTTAAGAGCATTTTATTATTGGCAATTGTTTAAGATATACGGACCTATACCCATTATGGGTGATGATGTGTTTGCTCCGGATGCTTCAGCAGCTTCTATGATGTTGCCCCGTTGTTCTGTAGATTCTTGCGTTAGCTTTATAACAAACCAGTTTGATGCGGCTGCATCCCTGCTGCCGGATATGCCGGCAACCTCAGGCGATCAGGGACGTATGACGGCTGCTATTGTAGAAGCGTTAAAGTGTCAGGTTTTGCTGTTTGCTGCAAGTCCGCTGTATAATGGAGATCCCGATTTTGCTAAACTCGCAGATTCTGATGGAACCAAATTGTTTCCACAATCGGCAGATCCTAATAAATGGAAGGTAGCTCGTGCAGCATACGACCAATGGTTCGCAAAATACGGTCAATATTTTTCGCTCTTAACGCTTGATCATAATGGAAGCAAATTGTCGCCGGGAGTAAAGACCAATTTTGATCCCTATCTTTCATGCAGAGAAGTTGTCCGGGGTAATGATTTTTCTAATCCCGAAGCAATATTTATTCGCACCAATACAGGTTCCGGAACAATGCAATATGATAGAACGCCGCGTTTTGGAGGAGGAGTTCCCGACGGATCCAGTTATCCGAGCCAAATCAAGCAAGCAGGAGGACAGGGTGAATTGCAGGAAATGGTCGATATGTTTTTTACAAGTCAAGGGATACCTATCGATGCCCCCGGTTCAAACTATTTTGATTTTACAACAGGACCTGTTAACCCAACTTTCTTTGTAGGAAACGGCGCTATCGCTCCGTCTCAAAACTATACGGATCCATGGTATCCAACACGAATATTTGCTCCTGCTAATGGTATGGTACTCAAATCTTTTGCAAATAGAGAGCCGCGATTTTATGTAAATGTTATTTTTCATGGTATGGATTGGGGTACGCAAAATTCGAGTGCAAAGGGATGTTATCCAACCTTTGATCTTGCAGGAAATTCAGGTCCAAGTCAGGGGCTAAACGATTGTCCAATACCTGGATATGTTGTTGGCAAAGGTTCTTTAGTCCAACAAAATACAGGCGGATATTATTACACGTTTATTCGTTTGGGAGGTATGTATCTCGACTATGCTGAAATATGTAATGAATGCGGAGATATTTCAACAGCTATCCAATACGTAAATTATATTCGTAATAGAGCCGGTGTTCCTGAATATGGAACAGGAACAGATAGTAACGGACTAACGCGTATCTCTTATCCTAATAATATAGATGACGTTCGTAATCGTATATGGAGAGAACGGACAATAGAATTGGCTTTTGAAAACCAACGTTATTTTGATCTTCGTCGATGGAAAGTAATGTTAGGCGAAAGCCTGAAAGGTAGCGAACCAAATATTGGTTGGCTATATCCACTTTATCATCAAGGAGGTGAAAATGGAGCTATGCATGGACTGAATATACAGGCAAGTCAAACTCCTGCTTCAGGATATCAATTTTTCACACGAATTGTTTGTGAAAACTATTCATTTAGTTTGAAGGATTATTTTTATCCCATCCCGTACAATGAATGTAATATTGATCCCAATTTAGCACAGAATCTTGGGTGGTAGTTTTATAATTGATAATAAGAGGCTACTTCTATGAAAGTAGCCTCTTATTAGCTTCATTTCTTATATATTTTATTATGAAGAGGAAAATTCTTGTACTAATGTTTTGCATTTTTCACTTTGCGTTTGTTCAATCGCAGGAGAAAACATTATCGTTTATATCTGATTCTCATTTAGATACGCAATGGAATTGGGTAGTAAAATCTACCATAGATCAATTTATTCTGAATACTATGGTGCAAAATTTTGCTTTATTTGAAAAATATCCAGGATTTCGATTTAATTTTGAAGGGGCTATTAAATATATGTGGATGAAAGAATATTATCCAACGCAATATGCCACTTTAAAAAAATACATCCAGAGCGGACAATGGAGTATTAGCGGAGGAGCTATTGATGCCGATGATGTAATGCTGCCATCAGCCGAGTCTATTATCAGAAATTTTTTATTTGCACAGACTTATTACAAGAGAGAATTCGGAATAAAAGGAGGAAGCGATATCATGCTTCCCGATTGTTTCGGATTCCCGTATTCTTTACCTTCCTTGGGGAAACACTGTGGCGTTACCGGATTTCATTCCGCTAAATTAGCCTGGGGGTCTCCAAATTACGACATCCTGCCTCCGTTTGGAATATGGAAAGGAGTTGACGGATCGGAAATATATGCTATCCTTAAGCCCGGACCTTATGATCAACACGGAATATATAATAAGGATATGTCGAATGACGCGGGAACACTGAGTGAGATAAATAACAATTATTCAAATTACGGAATATATGCAGCTTTTCATTATGTTGGTCCCAGCGGAGACCAGGGAGGCGGATTGCAGGATAATCCTTTATCCACTACGGAAAATACGCCTTACTGGCTACAGACAAGCATGAATTCCAATGGTCCGGTAACTGTGAGAATGGAGACGCCAACTCAAATATTCCAACGAATGGATAGTCTCCGCAATCCCAAATATGTTGTGTGGGATAATGAATTGCCTATGACAACACATGGTACGGGATGTTACACCTCGCAAACAATTATGAAATACTGGAACCGAAAGAATGAATTATTAGCCGATAATACGGAAAAATCTTCTGTAATATCGGATTGGTTGGGCAGTTTGAAATATCCGATGGATATCATACGCGAATCCTGGATACGTATGCTTTGGAATCAGTTCCACGACGATGTGACGGGCACTTCTATCCCCACCGCTTATAATTTTTCTTATAATGATGAAGTATTGGCAAATTTGGATTTGTCGAAAACGCTCCTCAATTCTGTTGGTGCTGTTGCCAAACAAATGGATACCCAGGTGGATGGAATTCCTTTGGTGGTTTATAATCCATTATCTATTAAACGCACCGATATTGTGGAAGCTTCCATAACCACAAATTCAAAACCCACGGGAATCCGGGTGTTGGATGGAGATGGCAATGATGTTCTTGCACAAATACTGAACTATGATTCCAATACTGGAGCATTGTCATTTATCTTTCAGGCGACCGTTCCTTCTTTAGGATATGCCGCTTACGAAGTCCGGTTGAATGAAAGCAAAAATTTTGAATCTTCTTTATCTATTTCCGACAATTCACTTGAAAATGAATCATATCAAATAGGGATAAACAGTAAAGGCGATGTTGCTTCCATCTATGATAAGAAAAATGCTAAAGAACTTTTGCTGTCTCCAATGCGTTTGGCGATGTTGGACGACCATTCCGAAACATGGCCCTCCTGGGAAATTGCGTGGAATACCGTTAACACAGCCCCTGCCGCATACGTTGATGAAAATGTGAATATCTCTATCGCCGAAAACGGACCGTTACGGGCAAGCCTTAAAATCAGCCGCACCAAAAATGGCTCGGAATTTGTTCAATATATCAGGATAACCAATCCTGATATCAGTGACAGGATTGATTTTGTGAATGAAGTAAACTGGCAAAGTAGAGGCACTTTACTCAAAGCTATTTTCCCCTTGAGCGCGACAAATTCCAAAGCGACTTACGACATATCGTTAGGCGCTATTGAAAGGGGAACAAATACTTCCAGCCTGTATGAAGTGCAGGGACATCAATGGGCTGACCAATTATCTTCCGACAATACTTACGGCGTTTCTATTCTGAACGATTGCAAATACGGCTGGGATAAACCTAACAATATCATGCTTCGTTTAAGCCTCATACATACACCTGCGGTTGGCGGCAATTATGTTTATCAAAAAGATCAGGATTTAGGCTTAAATAAATTCACTTATTCATTTTACCGGCATGACGGTAAATGGAATGAGGCGACTCAATGGGAAGCAGCGAGGTTGAACCAGCCGCTGCTTGCATTTCAGGCTACAAAGCATAGCGGATCATTAGGTAAATCATACGGATTCGTGTCCCTGAATACGGATAAAGTATCGGTAAAAGCATTGAAGAAAGCGGAAGACTCTGATGAAATCGTAATCAGAGTATATGAATTAACCGGTAACGACCAGAATGACGTCAAAATAACTTTTCCAGCCAACATTATTTCAGCAAATGAAGTGAATGGAATTGAAGAAAAAGTAGGCGAAGCATCTTTTAACGGAAACAGTTTATCTTTTAATATAGGTAAATTCCAACCCAAAACATTTGCCGTCAAATTGGAAAACCCAGCCCCTGCTGTTGCTGATAATAATCCGTCTTCGATAAAGCTTGGTTTGGATTATAATATAGACGTGATGAGCAATGATTCAAGAAAGAATGACGTTACATCGGGAATTGCTTACGCCTATCCTGCAGAGCTGCTTTCCGACGTGATTACTACTGATGGAATAGACTTTGCAATTGGAAGCCGTGATGATGGAAACAATAATGCCGTATCTTGTAACGGACAAACAGTATCATTACCTGCGAACTCGAATGCTAAGAAGCTCTATATCTTGGCTGCAAGTAGAAATGTGAATGGTTCGGACGCCGTATTTACTGTCGATAAAACCGTATATCCTTTTACAATTCCATATTATGTTGGAAACGTGGGGTGCTGGGGAACCCAATATAACTTTGGTACTGAATACCGCCGTGAAAATATTGCATTTACGGCTACCCACAGGCACAATGTGAGCGTAAGCCAGAATGATTCATACAATTTTATGTATATGTATAAATATTGTATCCCCGTGAATGGGAATGTATCCACTCTTACTTTGCCAAATAACAGCGACCTTCTTGTATTTGCCGTTTCATTGTCGGATAATGCAAATGACGATGTAACTCCTGCCTCTGTAATTACTTCGCTTCCTGAAAGCAGTGATAGCGGTAGCGACGAGGAGGGGGGATGCAGCATGAAACTAACTCCTGTAGCGGTCAGCGCATCTAATCAAAACGGAAGCGCAGAAAGCGCCGATAAAGCGGTTGATGGAGATTTAAGCACAAAATGGTGCGTTGTCGATAGCAGTAACCCATGGTTAGAACTTACATTTAGTACGCCGGTTGAAATTTGTCGATGGTTAATATTGAATGCAGGAGTAGAAAGCGCCGATTATATCACGTCGGCTTTCCGACTCCAAGCATACGAAAACGGAAAATGGGTTGATATGGATGTTGTGACAAATAACACAGATAACAAAGTGGACAGAAATATTGAACCTTTTACTGCCGACCACATCCGTTTGCAAATTGATAAAGGTGAACAAAACGGCTATACTACCCGTATACTTGAATTTGCTGTATTTGGTATGAAAGGAGACGGAACTGCTATTCAAACTCCTCCAATCACAGAAAATAAGCTCTCTGTGATTGGAAACTATCCGAATCCATTCAACCAAAAGACTTCTATCCTGTGTCGGATTCCTGAAAATATAGCAAAAATAAATTTAAATGTGTATGATTTGCTTGGAAAACTTAATGATACGCAAAGTTATCCGATAACGACTCAAAATGGAATACAGGAGATAACATGGAACAGAAAAAATATAAGAGATGGTATTTATTTATATTCAATTTCCGCTTTAGAAAACGGAAAGTTTATCTGTTCCGGCATAAATAAAATGATAATTTATTCTAACTAAAAATGTACGTGTTTTATATTTATTTATTTATTTATTAACAATTATTAATTATACTTTTTATGAGGACAAAAATTACAAATTTTTTGAAAGTGACAATGATTGTCATAATGTATTTTTTCTCTGTACATGCATCAGGACAAACACAAATCACTGATGAAGCCGGTTTGAAAGCAATTACAAGTAACCTGGCTGGAAGCTATATCATTATGAATGATATAACTTTAACAGGAGATTGGACGCCTGTTGGCGATGACCAAAATCCGTTTACAGGAACAATTGATGGTAACGGAAAAACCATTTACGGTTTGAAATTCATCGATTCATCAATGGATGGCGTCGGTTTTATTGGCGTAGCCGATGGAGCTACAGTCGAAAACTTGAGCGTTATTGGGGTTCAATTCTATGGAGCGCAAGATGTAGGAGGAATTATTGGACGTGCTCATGCCCCTGTTACTGTAGAAAAATGTTATTCGTCAGGCGCTGTTAACGGCTATGACCACATTGGAGGGATTATCGGCGGTTCTTATGCATCAAGTCCGCAAGGTGATTTCAGCAAAATTAATAACTGTTTTTCCACAATTGCGGTTATAAGCTCTACATATCAAGCCGGCGGTATTGTTGGCGCCGCAGTGGACATAAACGTATTGAACACTTATTTTGCAGGAGTTGCCCAATGTACTGCTCAGAGAACAGGCGGTATTGTAGGCTTGATTGATGCAGGATCGGTGAGCATCTATAATTGTGTAGAGATGGCTGCCTGGTTGAAAGGAGCTAACGGCAACACAAACCGTATTCTGGGCGGTATTAACGGTAGCGGTTATGGCGATTTGAACAACAATTATTCATGGGAAAATACCGAAGTATATCAAAATGATGTTTTGTACACCGGCGGTCAAAGCAGTGATTTTGGTTGGGATGGCGAACATACGGACGCTGCTACCCTGAAATCGGCTTCTTTTTATACCGGAACTTTACAATGGACGGATCCCATTTGGAAAATTGCAGATGGAAATTATCCCATATTTTCATATCAAACTTATCCTCTTGATGGTGATGGTATCTATATTCCTGTTTTCCCAGATAGAGCGCTTCCTGGAAAAACTTTCAACGCTCAGGCTATTTCCGCTCTAAACCGGACTGTTGCTTATTCCAGTTCCGATCCGACCGTCGCAAGCATTGATGACCAGGGTTTGGTTTCTTTTATTAAAGACGGAACAACTACGATTACCTTCTCTACTCAGGGCGACGCCGATTATAAAGGCGCAACGGTTACGGTTGATCTGAAAGTGCAGAGTATTTCTTATCAAATCACTACGGAAGATGATTTGAGGAACATTCAATATGACTTGGCGGGTGATTTTACGTTAATGAACGATATTACGCTGACCCAAGACTGGGACCAACTTCCAGGAACTTTCACAGGAAAATTGAATGGAAATGGACATATCATCTACGGCTTGACATTTAGCGTTCCGGACCAAAACAATGTCGGTATGTTTGGGACTGCACAAGGCGCTGTAATTACAAAATTAGGCATCGAAAAAGCCAATATTACCGGTCGCCAGAATGTGGGCGTTCTTGTAGGAAACTCCCTCGGTTGTACAATCAGTGAATGTTATGCGGCAGATTCCTATATTGCCGGTTACGACCACGTCGGATCACTCGTTGGAGGTATGTACAGTTATAATGATTCTATACTAGGTCAGGTATATACAACCGTTGCGGATTGCTACTCCGGAGCGCAAGTCAATTCGAGAGAATATCAGGCTGGAGGTATTGCCGGCGTCATTGCCGGAGGCTCATTGAGAAATTGTTACTTCTCCGGTATAGTACAAGCTGTGACAGGTAGAGCTGCTGGAATTGTTTCTTTGGTTGATAGCGACGACCCGGGAGAAATTATTAACAATGTCAATCTCGCCGACGGAATTTATTGCCCTGCTGGCACTTATCGTATTTGCGACTGGGACACCCACCCCACTACAACTACATTTTCCAATAACTGGTCAGCTCTGAATTCTTATTGTGGAAGCAATTTTGATGCGGCTACTGTAAGAATAACGGATGATGTGACGAGTAAGGATGGAGGTTTACTTGCTGATGATAATCTGGCGCGTACGCAGAGTTTTTATACTACTACATTGGGTTGGGACTTTACGAATGTATGGAAATATATCGACGGTACTGATGGAAAAATGTACCCAATTTTGGAATGGCAGGAAGCGCCGCTCGTTACTAAAGTATATGGAATACCTGAATATCCGAGTTTAGTTTATCCTGATCCTCCCTTGTCTCCTCACAAAGTTGACTTGAACAGAATAATTCCAAGTTACGGACAAGCGCTTACATTTACGATTACCGAAGGCGCCGATAATGTGGTAAACTATGCCAATATTTTATATATTAACTCTATAAATCCTCCTACTGCGGGCGGATGGACAAAATTTGCACTTTCGCTGGATAGTAGTTTGGATGGCTTATTTAGTATGGACGTATCTGAAATGGATGTAGAAATTGTCCTTGCAAGTCAAGTCTTCGATGTTAAAACGCCCGACGATGTAATTAGTATGAGTGGTAAACCCTTTGCGAATTTCCGTTTAGTGAACGACATTGATATGTCAGGCATTGACTTTTCCGGTATTGGTTCCTTGAATTCGCCGTTTACCGGAACATTTGATGGTAATGGATTTTCCATAATCAATGCAAAAGTAAAAGTCACCTCCGACCAACAAACCGAAAGAGGTTTCTTCAATGCAACACAGGGCGCTACTATTAAGAATTTTGGATTGTCGAATTTCTCATTCGATGGTACCTCCTACGGGGTCGCCGACAACTCGAATTTAGGCGGCTTGATCGGCTCCTGTAACAGTACGAACATTGATCAATGCTATGTAACCGGTACTATTATCGGAGGCGACCACGTAGGTGGATTAATCGGCGGAAATTGCAATAACGATTCGATTAGCAATACATACGTGGATGTAACTATCAATTCCTATTCTCAAACCGGAGGATTTTTGGGAGTTACTGACGGAAATATTACGGTTACAAACAGCTATTTCAAAGGAAACATCTCTGCTACAGGACGTGGATGGGTTGGAGGCATTATCGGCTTGATAGATAAACAGGGAATTATTAAAGTGTCGAGTTGTGTATCAATTGGAGACGTGTCGTCCATAGAAGTGGCAGGACCTTTTATCGGAGAGAATGGAGCTTATAACGGCAATCTTGCGACAGTTTCACTGTTTTATAACAATATCTACAATACCGATGCGAATATCAATGGTCAAACAGGATGGAATGTCTCATCGCCAGTTCCAGGATCAGTAGAAAATCCAACCGGAAAATCATCCGCTCAATTGAAACAACAAGCTACCTACACCGGTATCGGTTGGGATTTCTCTAATATCTGGACTATTACGGAAGGACAAACTTATCCTCAATTAAAGAATGTTCCTTTCAAGCAAACTCCAGCAGAAAGTATTCAATCTGTGAAAGCTGATGAAAACGGTTATGTTGTATATGCCGAAAATAATAATATCCACATTTCAGGCATTCGGCAATCGGCAACAGTTGCCGTTTATAACTTAAACGGCCAAATGCTGTCTCTATCCGTAGTAAACAACAATGCAGTAGTGCCTGTTTCCAATAAAGGTATCTATATTGTTCGCATTACCGAAAACGACAAGACGAATGCTGTTAAGGTGATTAATAAATAAATTTTGATACTTCTTGCTCTTTTACTGAGGCTGTCTCAAAAGTCGAGGCAGCCTCTTTTATGGAGCAACAGTAAAACCCTGTGTTCGGAATAAGAAGTAGCCCGTTAGGACTTACATATCAATATGTTATAAAATTTCTTATCCCGAACTCAGGTTAAAAAACAGGTCGGGTGGCAGTAGAAAAGTTTAATTCATAATTCATAATTCATAATTGAACCATCGCCCCTCGTCACCTTCACAATCAACACCTGATTTTTCGGCAGCCCGCTGATAGTGATAAGGTTGCTTCCCCCCTTCGCCTGCTTCAGCATTTTCCCCGAAACATCGTACACTGCAACGCTTTGCACCG
>Ga0123357_10001792_pt1 | contig 23272 bp, 19 predicted proteins | sample TergutEmb28metaG_FD_89873 | JGI IMG/M metagenome (GOLD analysis project Ga0123357, IMG submission 89873) | Embiratermes neotenicus P4 segment gut microbial communities from Petit-Saut dam, French Guiana - Emb289 P4 | ecosystem: Host-associated > Arthropoda: Insects > Digestive system > Gut ... | reverse complement strand
GAATTGTGTGGCGACGGGAGCTGAATAGTTACTAATATTTGTATAAATTTATTTTTAAATATAATTTCTCTCCAATTTCATATCCTGATTATTCATTATTCTTAATTCGGAAACTTGTTGATAGATATTCCTGAAAATTTCAACTTGCTGAATATTGGTTGTTTTTGTAATCAACATCGAATTTCGTATCTTCGACTCAATCCATCTTTTTTGAATAAGGTTTGTTTGACAATCGTTTTTCATTTCCAATGGAATTTTGGGATATACCCAAACCTGTAATAAAGATTTATTGTCATATTCAAAAAAAACAATGCTTGATTCAATGTTAAAAAACGAGTAATAAAAAACATAATCTGAGCCGCTTCCGTTCTTTCCGTTACGCAACAGGTTTTCATATATTTCCACCAATTCAAGCAATTCTGCCTGCAAAATACGTAAATCTTCGTCGGAAATAAATTTCAGCCGGTAGTAATATTGTATCTTCTTTACAATGTTTGTGAATATCGTAGCGTCAATAACACAAGTGATATTACTCAGCCGGTTGAAGCATGATACCGCTTTATCATGTAAATAGTTAACAGCAGATGGAACTTCAACATCGGAATAGCCGGTTGAAATCAGTGAAATCTTTCCTGTGGAATAATACATACAGTGGTAATAATCCAATTTGAACAGCGATTTATAGGGCAAAAACCGAAAAGGCATTTGATTGATGGCAGCAGTAATTTTTAAATCTTTTGCAGCAAGCAACTTTTCCATTGTTTCAATTTCGTCGTTAAGCAAGTTCAAATAAATATCCAAAGGCGTCTCCTCAATATTTGAATCAATATTATTACCTAATTGAAAATCAATAAGTTCATCAATTGAAAGATTGAGATATTCTGCAATGGCAATCGCTTCTTCTATTGAAAATGGAATTTGATTTCTGATCCGACGGTAAGCTGATTCTTTACTCATTGGAACCATTTTCATCAGAGTATTCACCAGGCTTTTATTCTCTGATGAATGTTTGGTTATTGAATCAACTATTTTGGCGTTAAAATTTTGCATAAAAACAGTTTAATTGACAATTTATTTTCTTTCTCACTTTCTTATTTACTATTTTCATAATATGCAATTATTTTTATTAAATGAAACAAAAATACAGTTGTTGTCATTATTTGCATATTCAAAATGTTAGTTACTTCTGTAAGTAACTAACATTTTTTACGTCGTTTTTTATATTGTTGATAATCATAAAAATATATGCAGTGAAAAAACAGGAAAAAATGACTCTGAATAACATTTGTAAAACATTTTGAGAAATAAAACTTTCTTATGCCATAACGAGCACAAAAAAATCATGATGAAAACAAGGCTACAATACCTTAATTCACAAATATGTGTCTTTGTGGTATTTTGTTCTATGAATTTTTTGATTAAAATTGTGTATAACATTTGTAAAACATTTGGGTTATAATTTATTGAATATAAGCAATGTGAAAATTTAGTATTATTTTTATACCTCAAATTTGAAGCAAATTTTACGTCATTTGATGTTTGAAATTTTGCATGTTTTGTCTTCTTTTTTTCACATTTACATCAAATTATTATAAATATTCTTTACATTTAACTATATTTAACTAAATATATACCAATATTGACAAATAATACATTACCTTTGTGCGCTAAAATTTACACGTTAGTTACTTACAGAAGTAACTAACGTTTTTTTATAGGATCATCCACAACCCTGTATCGCAAAAACCCAATGAAGCGAAGCGATTGGTGGTTATTCATATTTAGTCGTTCAGGTTGTGTGTAAAACAGTGTTTTTTGAAATTTTTGAAAGGATTTTCCGGTTTGCGCGTCCCACGTCGGAAGAATCGAGTTGTGAGATATAAATCCTTGTTGTCTTTTCCGATTCGTGTCCCATTCCGCGACTGATAGTTGCAATAGGGATTCCAACCTGCGAAGCTATGCTCGCCCACGAATGACGCGCTACATGACTTGTGAGTTTTCCTCCGATACCTGCCAGGCGAGCTAATTTTTTCAAATTTTTGTTGTATATGGCTAAGGCTTCACACGTCTTCTTCCATTTGACTGATTTGTCACAATCCTGATACTCTCTGAGAATGGGGAAAATAAGGTCGGAACTTTCGTCGGAATAACGACCGATTATTTCTTTCATACAATTTTCCAGTTCTACAATAATTATTTGCCCTGTTTTCTTACGGTTATATTTTATAATATTTCCTTTGATATTCTCTCTCTTCAAATTAGCCATATCAGAGAAACTCATTCCTTGCGTATAGAAGCTAAACAGGAAGAGGTCGCGGGAAAAAGACAGGGATTGAGGGATTGAGGGATTGAAGGATTGGGTTGTCAACAGTGAAATATCTTCTTCGCTGATAGCCCGCTTCTCTGTTTTGGCATTGCCTGTGAATACTCCGGAAAACGGATTGAATTTTGCAAGCGCCTTCATATTATTTTCTTCCATAGCTTGATTATAAGCGGCACGAAGCGAACGTATGTAGCCCGAAATGGCGTTTTCGCTCTTGCCTTTCGCTTTCAGAAACTGCTCGTAGTTTTGAACCAAATCGTTATTGATTTTATTGATGCTGATATCCTTGCCTGCAAGAAATTTCCGAAAGCTGACTGCTGCGTATTTACATGCATGAGCTGTTCCAAACCGCTCATCATTTTTCAGGCGCTCAATTTTCCGGTTGATAAATTCAAAAAATGATTCTCCATGCTGCTGTTTGTTGAAAAGGTTCACGATGTCTTGTGAAGAGTAGTCGCCATATTTTTCGAGCGATTCGGCAACTTTAATAATTAATTGCAAGTCTTTTACAATTTTACCGTTTATTACAGCAACTTCCTTTTTCCGTTTAGAGGAACTTTTCACTGATGGATTTATCTTTTGCCGGTTATCATCCCACTCATCGGAAAATAATACATAAGGAGTTGAAATAATCCTTGTTACGCGGTGGCGAGTAATTCTTATCTGCAATTTTCCGATTCCTGACATACTTTTTGATACTTTCAGGGAAAGTTTGAATGTAGTTCTCATAATGTTTATTATTAAAAATATTTGCAAGTATAACAAAAACTTAATATCTTTGTTTTTTATTCAAAAAAATTGTTGAAAAAAAAATAATATGGCAAACACAATTTTAGATTTAAAACCAAAAAATGTTTGGAAACATTTTTTTGATTTGACACAAATTCCCCGTCCTTCGGGACAGAGTGAAGGAATTACCAATTTTATCGAAAATTTCGGTAAAAGTTTAGGCTTGGAAACTGTCCGCGATGCAGAAAACAATATCTGTATTCGCAAACCGGCGACTTCCGGCTATGAAAACCGGCAAACGCTTATTTTGCAGTCGCATCTTGATATGGTTCCTCAAGCCAATTCCGACTTGAATTTCGATTTTACCAAAGATGCTATTCAAGCGTATATTGACGGAGACTGGGTAAAAGCCAAAGGTACGACGCTTGGCGCTGATAACGGAATCGGAGTGGCTACGACTATGGCTATTCTGGAGGCAACCGATTTACAGCACGGTACGCTGGAAGGTTTGTTTACGACCGACGAAGAAACCGGTATGTACGGCGCATTGGCAGTCCGTCCGGGTTTTATCAACGGTAAAATTATGCTGAATCTCGATTCTGAATTAGACGGAGAACTGTATATCGGATGTGCAGGCGGCGAAGATGTAAGCGTTTCTTATCAGTATGAAAGCGAAGCTGTTGCATTTAAAAAAGCAATTGCGGTACAGATTTCTTTGAAAGGACTTAAAGGCGGTCACAGCGGAGTGGACATCCACTTGGGACGCGCCAATGCCAATAAACTGCTTTTCCGTTTGCTTAAAGATGCGATGTTGAACCAAAAAGCCCGATTGGTTTCGGTTCAGGGCGGTACGCTCCGCAATGCAATTCCCCGCGAAGCCTTTGCAACGGTTGTGGTAAGTAGCGAAGCAAATTATCAAGCGTTGTTATCGTTAGTCGCCTCCTATCGCCATGTCTTTATCGAAGAGTTTGACGGCATTGAAAACGCCATTGACTTAAAAGCCGAACGACTAAACGCTCCTGCCGATAGCTTCAAACTGATTCCGGCTGCAATACAACGCAAATTAACGCATGCAATCGTCGCTTGTCCGAATGGAGTTATCAATATGTTTGCAAAAATCCCCGACACAGTTGAAACTTCCGTTAATATGGCGATTGTGCAAGCCGGAGAAGGGACAATCGAAATTAAGTTCTTAGCTCGCAGTTCGTCTGAAACCAAAAAACGCGCGATTTGCAGCAGCGTAGAAAGCATATTCATCAATGCAGGCGCTAAAAAGGTTGCCAGCGGAAACGGCTATCCGGGTTGGAATCCGAATCCCGATTCCAATATTTTGCAAATTATGAAAAAAGTATTCGAAAAACAACGCGGATACGCTCCCAAAGTGGAAGTGATGCACGCCGGACTGGAATGCGGCATCATTTTATCGAATGTTCCCGGATTGGATACGGTTTCGTTTGGTCCTACCATTCAATTCCCGCATTCGCCGGATGAAAAATTAGAGATTGCTTCCGTTCAGAAATTTTGGGATTATCTGACGGAGATATTGAAAGAATTATGACTGAGTGTCATTGCGGGCTTGACCCGCAATCCCCTGACAATTTAGGGGATCCCGCGTCAAGCGCGGGATGACAATTCTTTGAAAGAATTACAAATTTTATAAATATTAGAATTATGCCAATTTTAAAAAAATGTACAATAGCTGCAGTCGCACTGATTGCATTGCTTTCTTCCTGTCAAACAAATGATCCTATTCAAAATGACCCTCCTGTAGAGTATTATGCAAATATCTTTACACAAGATTACATTGTAAAACAGAATGATTGGAAAATGGGAACAGATGATGCGTCCGGTATGTATTATTATTGTGAGTTCAGAGAGTCGAATCTGACACAATATATTTACGATAACGGTATCATGCAGGCTTTTTTATATACGAATAACGGGAATATCAGCCCCTTGCCATTCAATGATTATTGGACAGACAACGGTATGTACACAGAACAGATCACTTGCGAATTTGTTCCCGGTTATATTACTTTTATCGTGAAAGCCAGCGATCATGATGCAAATTTTCTGCCTTCTTACAGCGAATATGATTTCAATGTTCGGTTTATGTGGTATTAAGAAGCCGTTATTTTTTCAATTATTACCTCTAAGGCATTTGCTAATCCGGCGGTATTTTTGCCGCCGGCAGCAGCAAAATAAGCCTGTCCGCCGCCGCCGCCTTGAATTTGTTTGGCAGCTTCTCTGATTATCAGGGAAGCGTTTATTTCTTTAGTAACCAAATCGTCGCTAATCATCAACGTTAGCGCCGGTTTTTCGTCTGTTACGGTCGCGGCAATAAATGCCATTTTTTCGGTAAATTCACCCCGCAATTGAAAGGCGATGTCTTTCACGATTTCAGGAGGACAGTGTCCTTTGATTGTAAACAGGTTGATTCCATTGACTGTTCGTTTCTCGTCAATGATTTGCTTTTTTATCTGTTGGATTTTTTCTTTAAAAAATTCTTCCGCCTGTTTTTTCAATTCCTGATTTTCTTCAAAAAATTTGCGAATTGCCTGTCTCAAGTCGGGCATATTGTTGAACAGCGAGCGAACGTCGTGAATTAAGTCCTGTTGCGCATAGAAATAATTTTCGCAGGCTTCAGCCGATAAAGCTTCGATACGGCGCACGCCGGCGGCAATCGAGCTTTCGCCAATAATACGGAAAGTTCCGATACGTCCGGTAGAAGCGATATGCGTTCCTCCGCAGAGTTCTATGGATGAACCGAACCGGACAACGCGAACATCATCGCCGTATTTTTCGCCGAAAAGCGCCATAGCTCCCATTTTTTTCGCTTCGGCAATCGGAACGTGGCGCGATTCGTCAAGCGTGATGTCTTCTCGGATTTTTGCCGTTACGCGCTTTTCCACATCCCTGATTTCCTCATCCGTCAGTTTCTGAAAATGAGCAAAGTCGAAACGAAGTATTTCGGGAGAAACAAAAGAGCCTTTTTGTTCTACATGCGTTCCCAACACTTCCCGCAGGGCTTCGTGCAGCAAGTGCGTTGCCGTGTGATTACATTCGGTCGCCCGCCGTTTGGCAAGATTCACTTCCAAATAAAATTCGTCATTCGGGTCGGCAGGAAGCCGGTTGGTCAAATGGACAATCAGGTTATTCTCGCGGCGCGTATCATCAATGGCTATCGTTGCTCCTTCCGAATCGGTGAGAGCGCCGCTGTCGCCGACCTGCCCGCCCATTTCGGCATAAAAAGGCGTCTGGTCGAAAACGAGCTGGTAAAATTCCGTATTCTTTTGTTTCACTTTTCGATAACGAAGCAGTTTTGCATAAGCGGAAGTTTCATCATAACCGACAAATTGAACAGAATCAACCGAAGGCGATTCGGCGTTTTCACGAACGGCAATCCAATCGCCGGTTTCTACCGTAGCGGCATTTCGGGCGCGTTCTTTTTGTTTTTGCATTTCGGTTTCAAAACCTTCCTTATCCAATTGCAGTTGATTCTCGCGTAAAATCAACTCGGTCAAATCCAGCGGAAAACCATAAGTGTCATATAGCACAAAAGCGTCTTTTCCTGCAATTTGCGTTCGCTTGTCGGATTTTGCTTCCTGTATGATTTTATCCAATAATTTAATGCCGTTTTCCAATGTTCGTAAGAAAGATTCTTCTTCTTCTTTCATTACTTTTTCTATTAATGATTGTTGGGCAATCAGTTCGGGATAAGCGTCGCCCATTGTTTCAATCAACACCGGCAATAGCTTATACATGAATGCCTGTTTTCGCCCAAGAAAAGTGTAGCCGTAACGGACAGCGCGGCGCAGAATCCGGCGAATCACATAGCCGGCTTTAGCGTTGGAAGGCAATTGACCGTCGGTAATCGAAAAAGCAATGGTTCGGATATGATCGGCAATTACCCGCATGGCAATGTCTTTTTTCGGATCTTTTCCGTATTCACCGCCCGTCATTTTACCGATTTCCAAAATAACCGGTTGAAAAACATCGGTATCGTAATTGGATGTCTTTCCCTGAACAGCCATACACAGTCGTTCAAATCCCATACCGGTATCAATCACCTTGTTAGGCAAACCTTCAAGCGAGCCGTTGGCTTTCCGGTTGAATTGCATAAAAACGAGATTCCATATTTCAATCACTTGAGGATGACTTTGATTCACCAAAGTCAGTCCGTCAATTTTTGCCCGTTCTTCTTCGGAACGAATATCAATGTGAATTTCGGAACAGGGTCCGCAGGGACCGGTATCGCCCATTTCCCAAAAATTATCTTTTTTATTTCCATTTATAATACGATTTTGAGGCAAATATTTTTCCCAATAGGAAGCGGCTTCGTCGTCGCGGCTTAAATTTTCCGAAGGACTTCCTTCAAAAATTGTAACGTAAAGCCGGTTTTTATCTAATTTTAATACTTCCGTCAGATATTCCCAAGCATATTCGATGGCTTCTTTCTTGAAATAATCGCCAAACGACCAATTTCCCAACATCTCAAACATGGTATGATGGTAGGTATCGTGACCGACTTCCTCCAAATCGTTATGTTTTCCACTTACTCTCAGGCATTTTTGCGAATCGGCTATTCGTGGATATTGAATGGGAACATTTCCCAGAATCACGTCTTTGAACTGATTCATTCCTGCATTTGTAAACATAAGGGTTGGATCGCCTTTGATAACCATTGGGGCGGATGGGACGATTTTATGATTCTTTTTTTCAAAAAAATTGTTGAACGATTGACGAATTTCTTTAGCTGTCATTGCATTATTATATCAAAATATTTAAAATTTTATTTAAATAATTTGCAAAAGTACAACAAATAACTTATTTTTGTAGCATATATCATTAATATTCTATTTTCATGAGTAAAATTTTTTTCCATTATAATCCCAAAACGCTGACCTACGAGAGAGTTTATATTTCTATGAGTCAAAGAATTTGGATAGTTTTCAGGCAACTAATTATTGGTATCGGAATAGGTGTGATACTGTTTGGAATTGCAATTTATACATTTGACTCCCCACGCGAAAAACAATTAAAAACCGACAATAAACTTTTACTTACCCAATATGATGTGTTAAATAAACGTATCGCTGAAAATGAAAAAATTGTGTCTGACCTTCAGCAACGCGACGATCAGATCTACAGGGCTTTTTTCAATGCCGATCCTGTTCCTGCATCCATTCGCCGTCCTGGTTTCGGGGGAGCCAATCGTTATGAAGCGCTTATGAATATGCCCAGTTCCGATTTAATTATTTCGACCACCCGTAATTTGGATATAATGACAAAAGAACTCTATGTTCAATCCAATTCTTATGATGAATTAGTCGGATTAGTCAAGAAAAAAGATGAACGCATGAAATGTATTCCGGCGATACTTCCAATTACAGTAACAGATAACAAACAATTTTCGTCCGGATTCGGTTACAGGGTACATCCGCTTTGGCATGATGTGCGAATGCATACCGGTATTGATATTACTGCCGACGCCGGTACTCCGATTCATGCAACCGGCGACGGAATAGTTGAATCAGCCCAATGGGATGGGGGATATGGAAATTGCGTTGTTATTAATCATGGATTTGGTTATGAAACACGGTATGGACATTGCAGAGATTTACTGGTCAATTCGGGACAAAAGTAGTTCGCGGGCAAAAAATAGCTACGGTGGGCATGACAGGCGATGCTACCGGAAATCATGTTCATTATGAAGTTTTAGTAAAAGGAGTTTATGATAATCCTGCGAAATATTTCTATATGAATCTAAATCCGAAGGATTACGACGAAGTATTATATATTTCCGAAAGCAGATAAACTAATGTGGTTAATATGAAGTCTTTTAATCAGGAAAAAATTCTTTATTCCATTCAGGAAGTTGCGCAAATGTTTGATATAAAAACTTCCACGCTTCGCTATTGGGAAAAGGAATTTGATTCGATCCATCCTTTTAAATCGGAAAAGGGAACGCGGCAATACGGCGAAGAAAATATCAAAGCTATTCGTCGAGTATATCATCTGGTAAAGGAAAAAGGCTTAACTCTTGCAGGCGCCAAACAGAAAATGAAAGACAATAAAGGAGATGCAATCAATACTGAGGATGTAATATTTCGTTTGAAATCAATCCGTTCCGAACTGATGACTTTGAAAGAGGAAGTTGATGAAATGGAAAAACTTATCCTGTAATTTCCAAAATCATATCAAAGCAATTCCATGATTCAGTGCGTTTTCCCTCATTTCGGGGGGCCAGATACTTGCTTGAATTTCGCCGATATGCGCTTTGCGCAGGAGAAACATACATAAGCGCGATTGACCGATTCCCCCTCCGATAGTCTGAGGCAATTCATTATTTAACAATCGTTTATGGAAATACAGATCCCTTCGGTTTTCCGTTCCTGACAGGATCAGCTGTTTTTCGAGGACTTCCGCATTGACGCGAATACCCATGGATGAAAGTTCAACAGCCCGTCCCAAAACATCATTCCAAACGAGAATATCGCCGTTCAAGCCGGGTAATCCATCAGCGACTGTCGTCCAATCATCATAATCCGGAGCGCGTCCGTCGTGTTTTTCTCCATTGCTCAATCGCCCGCCAATACCAATAATAAATACGGCTTTCTTTTCTTTAGTAATCGCATCTTCCCTTTCTTTTCCCGTTGCTCCCGGATATTTTTGAAGCAATTCTTCAGCATGAATAAAATGAATATTTGAAGGAAGCTGAGGTTTAAATTCCGAATAAGTTTCATAAACCAGAAATTCGGTTCGAAGAATAGCTGCATAAATCCGACGGACAATATTCTTTAAAAATTCGATATTCCGCTCGTTCTCACGCATAACCAATTCCCAATCCCACTGATCAACATACAGCGAATGAAGGTTTCCCAGCTCTTCGTCGGCTCTGATAGCGTTCATATCCGTATAAATACCATAGCCCGGTTCAATGCCGAGATCAGCTAAAATCAATCGCTTCCACTTTGCCAAAGAATGTACGATTTCGGCTTGAGTATCATCCAAATCCTTGATAGGAAAAGTAACGGCTCGTTCTGTTCCGTTGAGATCGTCATTGATCCCTGTTCCTCTCAGAACAAAAAGCGGAGCGGTCGTTCTTCTCAACCGCAACTCGGAAGATAAATTTTGCTGAAAGAAGTCCTTAATTTTCTTTATACCGCTTTCTGTTTCAATTTTATTTAAAGGCGATGTATATGCTTTGGGCGTTATTAAATAGCTCATATTCTTATTTATTTGCTCGCAAAAATAAATAAAATCTTTCAAATTGCAAAAGAAATTTATGAATTAATATTGAAACGTCATTATTACAAAATCGTACAGACTGTCCGAAATCGGACAGTCTGTTTTTTTGTTATCTGTTCATTATCAAATAATTAATTTTTTGGTACGATTCTTGCTGTTTGTCATTGCGGGCTTGACCCGCAATCTCTTGTATAATTTCAGAAGATCCCGCGTCAAGCGCGGGATGACAATTAGAAAAATATTAAAAAAACAGCAAAAATGGACAGAGAAATACCTTTAAGCGAACAACGCAAGGAAAAACGAAATCAAATCATACGCTACGGAGCCGTGATTGCAGGAATAATCGCTGTGATTGTTATTGCCATCCACTTTCTGCAAAGCTCGATTTCTTCAAAAAACATTATCACAGGCACGGTGGACAAAGGCACGATAGAAATCACCGTCAATGCTTCGGGAAACGTGATTCCTTTGTCGGAAGAAATTATTGTTTCACCCATCAACAGCCGAATATTGGAAGTTTATAAAGAGGCGGGTGATTCCGTAAAAACTGGCGAACCCATTCTGAAATTGGAACTGGCTTCCGTAGAAACAGATTACAAGCAGAAATTGGATGAAAAAGAGATGAAAAAAAGCAAACTGATACAGTCGCAGGTGAGTCTCGACAATACATTATCCGACCTCCAAATGCAAATGCAGGTCAAGGATATGCGGTTGAAACAGTTAGAAACCGAAATGAAAAACGAAAGATACCTCGACAGCATCGGCGCCAGCACATCCGATAAAGTGCGGCAGGCTGAATTGAATTATGAAGTGTCGAAACTGGAACTTCAACAACTGAAGCAGCAGATAGAGAATCAAAAGAAAAATGCGGCTGCCGAAGTAAAAGTGCAGCAGTTAGACCTGAGTATCTTTGAAAAATCGTTAGCCGAAAGCGCCCGGTTGCTGAAAGATTCGCGAATCCTGTCGCCTCAAAAAGCCACGCTCACGTATGTGAACAACCAGATTGGCTCGCAAGTGTCGGCAGGAACGCAAATAGCCATTGTTTCTGATTTAAGCCACTTTAAGATTTTAGCGGAAATTGCCGACAGTTACGCCGAAAAACTCAGCGCCGGCGCTAAAGCCATTATCAAAATCGGACAGTTGCAATTGGAAGGAACTGTCGTCAATGTTACGCCTTCGGTAAAGAATGGCGTTATCAATTTCACGGTTATGCTGAAGGATTCGGGCAATTCGCGCCTCCGAAGCGGGCTGAAGACAGACGTATATGTTACTCACGGCATCAGGGACGAAGTCTTGCGGATTCCCAATGCTTCTTATTATATTGGAGCAGGCGAATACGAACTCTGGGTGGTAAAAAACGGCGAAGCGGAAAAAAGAAAAGTAAAGCTGGGCGAAAGCAGCTTCGAGTATGTGGAAGTGATTGGCGGTCTCAACATGGGCGAGCAGGTAATCATTTCGGATATGAGCCAATATAAGGATAAAGAGAAAATAAAAATAAATCAATAATTTAAAAAATTAAAATCATGTCAATCATTAATTTACAAAACATTACAAAAATTTACCGCACGCGGGAAATAGAAACGGTTGCATTGGAAAATGTCAATCTTGAGGTTGAAAAAGGAGATTTCCTGTCTGTCATGGGACCGTCGGGATGCGGGAAAAGCACGATGCTCAACATTATGGGATTGCTCGACATCGCATCCGAAGGGAAAATATTTATCGGCGGCGCCGAAACTAACAGGATGAAGGACAAAGAAATGGCGGAGTTCCGCAACAAAACGCTGGGATTTGTGTTCCAAAGTTTCCATTTGATAAATTCGTTAAACGTTCTCGACAATGTGGAACTTCCGCTTCTTTACCGTAAATCGGAGGACATCAGCCGCCGCGAAAAGGCGAAAAAGGTGTTGGAAAAAGTAGGACTTTCGCACCGCATGAAGCATTTCCCGTCGCAACTGTCGGGCGGACAATGCCAGCGCGTAGCGATTGCCCGCGCTTTAATAGGCAATCCCGCAATTATACTTGCCGACGAACCTACCGGTAACCTCGACAGTAAAATGGGAGCCGAAATCATGGACTTGCTGTTTGAGTTGAATAACGAAGGAACAACCATTGTTATGGTAACTCACGATGAACGCATTGCTAAAACAACAAAAAAGATTGTCCGGTTTTTTGATGGCAGGAGGATTGAATAAATTTATGTCATTGCGGGCTTGACCCGCAATCCCCTGCTATTGAAAAGGGGGTCCCGCGTCAAGCGCGGGATGACAAATAATTTATAATTTATAATTCATAATTTTTTTATGTATAAAGTATATCTAAAACAGGCATGGCAGATGCTGAAAGAAGATAAAGTAATCAGCATCATTACTATTTTGGGAACGGCATTGGCAATTACAATGACAATGGTCATTATTTTGACTCAACGAATAAAGACCACCAATATCGGACCCGAAGTGAATCGCGAGCGGACAATGTATATCCAGTATTATAAAGAAAAAAGTAAAAATTCTGTAAATATAAATCCGGTATCTATTAGCAATTACAAACAATATTTAAACCAATTGACTGTACCTGAAAAAGTATCGCTGATATCAAAAGGGCAAATTTATGTCTGCTTGGAAGGAAGCGATGTTTATTATAAGGCAGATATCAGATATACGGATGCGACATATTGGAATATTTATTCGTTTTCTTTCCTGACGGGAAAGCCTTTCAGCGTTGAAGAATTTCAATCCGGAGTTTCTGTAGTGGTTATAAGCCAAAGTATAGCGCAAAAATTATTTAACGGAACAAACGAGGCGCTGGGTAAAACATTAATTCTGAATAAAAAACCGTACAAAGTAATTGGTATAGTTAAAGATGTATCCACTCTTTGCAATAAGGCTTATGCTCAAATCTGGATTCCTTATACTTCCGATTCTCAATATAATGATCCGAATACGAATAGTTACGAAGTTGTAGTCTTAGCAAAAAACAAATCAGATTTTTCTAAAATTAAAACTGAAGTACGCAGAAGCGAAATGGCAAATAACCCTGAACGCAATAATAAAGAAGTAAGTTTTATCGGACCGTTTTCCGGTGAAGAGCTATTAATAAAAGTGGGCAATATGGATAACAGTGACCCTGATTTATTAAAAGGAAATCTTCGATATTATTTGACTTTAGCTGTTTTGTTGCTGATACCTGCAATCAACTTGTCGGGATTCAGTATGTTCAAGATTATCAGCCGGACTTCGGAAATAGGCATCCGGAAAGCGTATGGAGCCGGTAAAAAAACAATTTTGATGCAAGTTTTGTATGAAAACTTTTTGACCTCAATCATCGGCGGCATCATCGGATTGGCTTTGTCATCCGTAGCGGTTAATTTAGTCAAGGATAAGCTATTCGCACAAGACAGTTGGGAACTTCAATTTTTAGGAGAAAATACAATTCCGGTATCGGCATTTGTTTCGCCATGGATATTCTTCTACGTAATCCTTGCCTGTATTCTGCTGAATCTTCTTTCGTCGGGGATTCCGGCTTGGAGAGCGTCGCGGTTGGAGATTGCGGAAGCGATTTTGAGTTAATACCCCCAGCCCCCTAAAGGGGGAGTAAAGTCCCCTTTAGGGGATTTAGGGGTACAATAAATAATGAAATTAATTCTAATAACATCACCTCACTCAAGTCCCCTTTAGGGGATAGGGGTGTAATAAAAAAATAATAAATAATGAACGCAACTAATTCTAATCATATCGCCTCATTCAAGTCCCCTTTAGGGGATTTAGGGGTGCATAGTTTAAAAATGATTTGGGCTGAACGCAAAAGCAACATTTGGATATTGATCGAATTAATAGTGATATTCACTATCCTGTGGTTTTGTTCCGGCTTTATGTATGAAAAAGGAAAACAATTCTTTGAACCGGTAGGCTTTGATATTAATCATACATACCTGCTCCGTTTCGATATCCGGAAAAATGTAAATATAGATGATTATCCGCAAGATTATGATTACCCGCAAGACGGATTTACAATCATGGATCGGCTGAAGCAATATCCGGCTATCGAAAACGCTTGCTTTTCCACTTACTTTTCTACTCCCTACTCGGGAAGTTACCAAGGAAGAAGTATAGACAAGGATTCTATATCTTACGACTGTGCAAATCGTGATGTCAGTCCTGAATATTTTGATGTATTCAAAATCAAATTTCAAGCAGGCAGACCATTCGACGCCAATGAAGCCCTGTCTAAAAATTATGTAGTGGCAGCGCCTCAGGCGGATAATACGTTTTTCAAGGAAGATATTACTTCACTGAAAGAGATCATCAATAAGGAACTTGCTCCGGGCTATCATCCAAAGACAAGAGAAGAATACGAACAAGCTCCAAAGATTGATGTAGTCTGGAAAGTTACCGGCGTGGTAAATAAAATCAAATACAGTGAATTTGAACCAAGTGAACGCATATTATTTTTTCCGATGAGCCGGAATGATATGAATCCTAAACAGGCGAATATTTGTTTCAGGGTAAAACCGCAAGCCGATAAAAATTTTATCGAAACCTTCCGGAAAGAAATGAGCGAACGATTGAAAGTCGGACCTTTTGAGCTGGTTTCAATAACCCCGTTGAGTGAAAGTCGTACTTCACTTTTACATAATAATCAAGAAAATATTAATACCATTGGGGTAGTGATAGCATTTCTTTTAGTCAATGTATTTCTCGGCATAGTCGGCACTTTCCGCTTCAGGGCAAATGCCCGCCGGGGAGAAATCGGATTGCGCTGTGCGCTTGGCTCAAGCAAAAAGAAAATACAGCAACTGTTGCTTGGCGAAACGTTCATGATGCTTTTAATCGCAAGTATTCCCGCCACAATCCTGGCGCTGAACATTCAATTGTATGGAATAGTAACTAAATTAGGTATTTCCATTTTGTCGGATACTGTAACATCGAATCAAGCCAAGATTCTGCTCAATGTAATAACTTACCTGATTACATTTGTAACAATGCTTGTTATCATCTGGTTGGGAACCTGGTATCCGGCTCGCAAAGCGTCGAAGATACAGCCGGCGGAGGCGTTGCATAATGAATAATAACCTCTCCCCCAGCCCCTCCCCACAAGGGAGGGGGGAGTAACCCCTAAATCCCCTGAAGGGGACTTTGGCACAGTAATAATTTAAAATTTTAATAAAACAATAAATAATGAACTCAACAAATTCTAATAGAATAGCTTCACTCAAGTCCCCTTTAGGGGATTTAGGGGTGGTCTATTTCAAACAATCCATCGAAATGCTGAAACAAAACAAGTTCATCAGCATAATCACCATTGCGGGTACTGCCCTTGCCATTATGATGATTATGGTCATCATCGTATCCGAATCAATCAAGAACGCAAACATTCCGCCGGAAGCGAACAGGGACAGAACTTTGTACTTGACGGTAGAGCGAACGACGAAAAAAACAAAAACAGGTAATAACAGCAGTGGTTCCGTTGATTATAAAGTTTACAAATCCTACCTGTCCGACTTGAAAACTCCTGAATTGACAACGGTTGTATCTACGAGTTACGAAGAAAAAAGTATCATTACCACCCCCGAACACGAGATGGAACGGATGCCAATGAGTTTAAAAACCTCAGACGCCAATTTCTGGAAGTTGATGCAATTTTCTTTTATTGCAGGGAAAGCGTTTACGCAGGAAGATTTCGGTTCGGGACTGAAAAAAGCGGTGATAACCGAAAACACAGCCCGCGCATTATACGGAAATTCCAATGTTGTGGGCAAAACGATAAATATTAATTTCAAGCCCTATACAATTACAGGGGTTGTTAAAGATGTATCCCCGCTGTTCAAATATGCCTGCTCGGATGTGTATATTCCTTATACTTCCCGCGATGGCTATGAGAACAATTGGTTCCATATTCTGTTTTTGGCAAAAGATAAAAAAGACTTCGATAAAATAAGGGACGAAATTCGCACCGCCGAGAAAAAATTCAATGCTGCCGATCCGGAATGGAATTTGCAGTTGCCGGGTCCTTATGACCATGCTACGCAGTTACTGAATATATGGGCAAGCGAAGACCCTGATGTAAAGGGAAATACCCGCAGAATGATTTTTACGCTGTCCGTACTGTTACTGATACCGGCAGTCAATCTGGCGAGTTTCAGCCTCTCGCGAATCAAAAAGCGAACCGAAGAAATCGGAGTCAGAAAAGCGTTCGGAGCCAAAAAGTATATAATCTTGATACAGGTGTTGTACGAAAATCTGATTACATCGCTGATTGGCGGCATTATCGGCTTGATCCTTTCCTGGTTTGTAGTCATTTGGCTGAAACAATGGATGCTCGGCGTTGAATCGGGCAACATTCCTCTCAGAGCTTTAATATCAATTCCTGTATTTATTGCCGTATTCGTCGTCAGTCTGTTGCTGAATCTTCTTTCGGCAGGAATACCGGCATACAGGGCATCTCAGATTAATATTGTAGATTCGTTGAACAAAAATAATAATAATTCAAAGTCATGATAAAGCATATATTGAAAATAATTTGGAATGAAAGGAAATCCAATGCGTGGATTTTACTCGAGCTGACGCTGGTGTTCTGTGTTCTGTGGTTTTGTACCGATTATCTGTATTTCAATCTAAAACGATACATGGAACCCAAAGGTTTTGATATTGAGCATACCTACCGGATAGGTATCAATATGAAAGATGAAGGGCGGCAAACAGTCGCTTCGGGTACTGATGAGGAGAAAGACGCTATGCTTCAAAATCTCTGGACAATCTATGACCGGATTAAAAAATATCCTGCCACTGAAAATGTCAGCTATTCTCGCGCCGCTATCCTTTATACGGGAAACGCGAGATGCAGCAATTATTTTGTAGATTCGACGCAAATATTTTCATGGATTAAAGCAGTTACGCCCGAATTTTTTGATGTATTCAAAATAAACATTATTTCGGGCAGTTCATTCAATGAAACGAACAGCGTTGTAGATAACAACGTTATAATCAGTGGAGACAGAAATGACATGTTTGGTACAAAGAAAGCAAACGAGGTGAAAGAAATCCAAAATGGGATCAACACGACGAAGGATAATGTAATCGGCGTAGCGAATAAAGTAAAGCGGGATGAATACGATAATTATCAGGAAACCATATACTATCCGCTAAAAAAAGACGATAAATGGACAGTAACCGGCAACCTTGAAATCGCTGTCCGTGTAAAACCGGAAGCTGACCATGATTTCGCCAACCAATTTATCAAAGATATGCGAAACCAATTGGAAGTGGGTCCTTACTTTCTGTCATCGGTAATATCCCTTGAAAAAGACAGGGAAAGTTATATGAATTGGACTGGATTAAGCGGAAACTTCAAAAGTATTTTTTCCATAGCAACGTTTTTGATTGTCAATATCTTTCTGGGTATAATCGGTACTTTCTGGTTCAGAACGCAATCCCGAAGAAGCGAAATAGGGCTGCGCATTGCAACAGGCTCTTCCCGCGCAAACATACAAAAAATGTTCATTGGCGAAACGCTTCTCCTGCTATTCCTTGCAAGCGTCGTTGCCGCAGTGATATGTATTAATGTATCGCTCGCCGATATTTTGAAAGACATCAATGTTCCCGTTGTTGACAGCAAGCAAGGCGCTGAAATGCGGTATCTTATAAATTACGGACTTACGTTCCTCTTTCTGGCGCTTATCGCCATTCTTGCCGTTTGGTATCCAGCAAAACAGGCTTCGGAAATACCGCCGGCGGAAGCGTTGCATGATGAATAAGGGTGTCACTGTCATTGCGGGCTTGACCCGCAATCTCCTACCATTAAAAGGGGATCCCGCGTCAAGCGCGGGATGACAAATAATTTATAATTCATAATACTTATGTATAAACAAATTTGTCAGACAGTTTTATTTCTTTTGTGTCAAACAACGTTTGCTCAACAGGATACAATTCGTATTTCGTTGGAAGAAACTATTTTTGAAAGCGGACAGCGCTCGGTAGATGCTTTAGTCGCCAAAAATCAGTTCAGGGCAAGCTATTGGGAATATCGCACCTACAAGGCGGAACTGTTGCCGGAAGTCATGTTCAACGGATCGCTTCCGTCTTATTCCAAATCCTACAGTAAATATCAGAATGCGGATGGCTCCTATACTTTTGTAGGTAACAATAACAGTCAATGGGATGCAAGCATTTCTATCAATCAAAATATTCCATTGACTGGAGGAACGTTGTCAGCAACAACCGATCTGCAACGATTGGATCAGTTCGGCAGTAATGCAATGACGCAATACATGCTTCAGCCTGTCGCCATCACATTAACGCAACCCATTTTCGGATTCAACCAGATAAAATGGTCGCAAAAAATAGAGCCGGTAAAATACAAAGAAGCGAAAGCTCAGCTAATATCTCAATTAGAAGCTGTTACTATTACCGCAATCAACTATTATTTCAACCTGTTGCTGAGTAAAATAAATTTGGATATAGCTGTTCAGAATAATCAAAATTCGGAACGGTTATACACTTTTGCTCAAGCAAGACGAAATATCGGGCAAATCTCGGAAAACGATTTGATGCAATTGAAAGTATCCTGCCTGAATGCGGAAGGATACCTGACAGAAGCACAATCGGCATTGAAGGCAAGTATGTTTCAATTACGCTCTTATTTAGGCTATGGCGAAAATACGGTATTACTTCCTTCCATTCCTCAATCATTGATTGACTTGCAATTGAATTATGCAAAAGTGCTGGAACTGGCTATGCAAAACAGCGCTTTCACTCAAGACATCCGGCGGCGGCAATTGGAGGCTTCTCAGGCTGTCAGTCAGGCAAAAGCAGGGAGGTATAATATCAACCTCTATCTCTCTTTCGGCTTATCGGGGCAGGACAGCCACCTTCCGGAAATATACAACAATTTAATGGGTAATCAAGTAGTTACTATGGGTATTCAAGTTCCGATACTCGATTGGGGAAAGCGGAAAGGACAGGTAAAAATGGCTGAATCGAACCGCGAAGTAGCGCTATCGCAAATAGAAAAAGATAAACTCGATTTTAATCAGAATATTTTTTTACTGGTAGAAAATTTTAATAATCAATCGAAACAGTTGGATATAGCAAGCGAAACCGATACGATTGCGCAAAAACGCTATGAAACAAGCATTGAAGCTTTTACGCTGGGAAAAATTGACGTCTTGAATTTGAACGACGCTCAATCGTCCAAAGATGACGCCCGCCGCAATTACATCACACAGATGTCTTTGCTTTGGCTGTATTATTACAGTATTCGCAGCATTGCCCTGTATGATTTTGAAAACAATCGCGATTTATTTGCGGATTATGACGGGATAGTGAAATGATTGGGAATGTCGTCCCGCGCTTGATGCGGGATGACATTTTTCTTGCTTATGCGACTTCCGGTTTTATCCTTTCGATAATTTTGTAGGCTTCGTCAAAACCCTCTTTGACAATCGCTGCTTTTTCTATTCCATCATAATAACCCCACAAATGCAAAATCTGATATGCGCTATTCAGATTACTTAGTATTTTCTTGTCTTGAATACTGAGATTTTCTTGATAGTATTCGATAGATTTTCTCTCTTTGCCTTTAGGTTTATTTATGCCTTTCAGTTTAAGAAAATAGTCCAATGCTACAAGCACACCACTGTATGCTGTTCCACATGCCATTCTCACGTATTTTTTGTCAGCATAATAGCCATCTTCCTTTTTGGCATTTTTCAGACATTCCTTAGCGTTGTCCATGTATCGCATGGCTTCGCTGTAATACTTTTCTTTCAGTTTTTGTTGCTCTTGAATTAACATAATAATTTCAGTTTTGAATTAAATTTTGAGTTGCAAAAATAAGTCAAAAAATGGATTTTTCCAAATAATTTTTGTACTTTTCCCTATAAATTCTCTTGGAATATACAATAAAGCTGCGGTTTTTTCTTTATTATCCCTAAAAATCTCGTGATTCCGCAAATATTTTTATCTGTCTGTATGTTATTCCGTGTATTTCACGTAAATTTGTATAAGAATTATTATTATCCTGTTAGTAAAAAAGAATGATTATGACCTTAGAAAAATTTGAATTAAAGGAAGGGTTTATTTCCGATATTCGAAATATCATCGTATCTTCAAGAAACGTGGCAATAAGAAGCGTTGATTTTGAGAGAGTAATGATGTATTGGAAATTAGGAAAACGTATCACCACTGAAGAACAGGAAGGAAAGGAACGTGCAGAATACGGAACATATCTTTTGCAAAATCTTGCCGGTAAAATCGAATCGGAATTTGGCAGTGGGTTTTCATATCGCCAATTGGCATTTTGCAGACAATTTTATCGTACTTATCCAATTGTGAACGCAGTGCGTTCACAATTCAACTGGTCGCAGTACAGACTTCTTTTACAGATAGATAATGAAGACAAGCGAGAGTATTACGAACACGAAACACTAAACAATAACTGGACGGGAAGAGAATTGGAGAGACAGATAAACTCAGGTCTTTATGAGCGTTTATTAATGAGCAATGATAAAAAATCTGTTTTAGAAATCGCCCGTAAGGAACGTATCCCTGAAAAACCGTCTGAAATTATAAAAGACCCAATGGTTTTGGAATTTTTAGATTTGCAGCCTGAAGCATCTTATTATGAAAAAGATTTGGAAAGCGCTTTGATTACTCATTTGCAATCATTTTTGTTGGAACTCGGCAATGGTTTTTCATTTGTAGCTCGACAAAAAAGATTTTTACTCGAAGATGATGAATTTTTTGCAGATTTGATTTTTTATAATAGACTATTACGTTGCTTTGTTATCATAGACATTAAAACACATAAAATAACACACGAAGATATCGGACAATTACAAACGTATGTAAATTATTATGACAGAGAGGAAAAATTGCCGGATGAAAATCCAACCATAGGTATTTTGCTATGTGCTGAAAAAAACAATACTTTAGTTAAATACGCTCTTCCCAAGAATAATACGACAATTATGGCAAGTAAATATCAGCTTTATTTACCTACTGAAAAACAATTACTTATAGAATTAAAGCGAGAATTGAAATACACCGATTGATTATGATTCTTATTTCCGACGATGATTCCGCTGTCCGTTCTTCATTAACGCTGGTTCTCAACAGAGCCGGATACGAAACGGCAACTTCTTCCAGTCCAAAGGAAACTGTTGATTTTGTTCGACAGCAGGCTCCCGATTTGATCCTGATGGATATGAATTATACTATGGGTACAACCGGAGAGGAAGGACTTACTTTGTTGCGACAGGTGAAACTGTTTTGTCCTGCCGTGCCTGTGATTCTGATTACTGCATGGGGGTCTATCAACTTGGCAGTAAGAGGCATACAGTCAGGAGCATTTGATTTTATTACCAAACCATGGGACAATCACGCTTTGCTGAAAAGTATCGAAACAGCCATACACCTGAACAAAGAGGAAGTCAATGGCGCAGAACAATTCCGATACGATAAAATTATAGGGAAATCACCCTTGCTTACTCCTGTCTTTCATACAATTACGCGAATTGCCTCGACCAATGCTCCGGTATTGATTACAGGTGAAAGCGGCACAGGAAAGGAATTGATTGCAGAGGCAATTCATGCTCACAGCAACCGGAGAAAACAGCCTTTCGTCAAAGTGAACTTGGGCGGCATTTCTCAATCGCTGTTTGAAAGCGAGATGTTCGGACACAAAAAAGGCGCTTTCACCGATGCTCATTACGACCGCACCGGAAGATTCGAAATGGCGGATAAAGGAACAATTTTTCTCGATGAAATCGGAGAATTGGATGTCAATTGTCAGGTGAAACTTTTGCGCGTGCTTCAGGATCAAACATTTGAAGTCTTGGGCGACAGTAAGCCACGTCGGGTAGATGTCCGTATTATTAGCGCTACAAACAGGAGTTTGCAGGAAATGGTTGCAACCGGCGCTTTCCGTGAAGATTTGTTTTACCGCATCAATTTGATTACCATCCGCCTGCCTTCCCTGCGGGAGAGAACAGACGATATTCCGTTGCTGGTAAATCATTTTGCGCAACTTCAAGTTCAACAAAACAACTTGAAGCCGGTGGAAGTAACTCCCGATGCAATCCGGTTTTTGAAAACCTTGCCTTTTCCGGGTAATATCAGGGAGTTGAAAAATTTGGTGGATAGAACAATATTGGTTTCGGGTAAACCCATACTGACATCCGCCGACTTTGAACGGCAATACGAACAAAGTCCCGGAAAGGCGACTTCCGTGAAACCGGAATCATTACTGCCTTTGGAAGAAATGGAAAAAAACATGATTCGCAAAGCGTTGGAAATGTATGGCGACAATTATTCTAAAGTGGCGACGGCGCTTGGATTGACGCGGCAAGCGCTTTACCGGAGGTTTGAGAAATATGGAATTACTCACCCCTAAATCCCCTAAAGGGGACTTTGCCGCAGTTAAATAAATAGAATCACTGCCCAAACACCCCCTTTAGGGGGTCGGGGAGTAAAATTTATGGGGTATGAAACAAAAAGTATTATTTTGGCTGTTATTTATGTTGGTATTCGGCTTACTGATTACCTTAGGCTTCTTTTACTTCAAAACCAACCTCAAAATGTTTGTGTTTGTTGAAGGAATCACACTGTTAGCCGTCCTGCTTTTTATTTTGTTTTATAATCTGCTATTGAAGCCGTTTCGGACGATAATCAATGGAATGGATTTATTGAAACAGCAGGATTTTTCGTCTCGCCTCCGTCCCGTAGGACATGAAGAAACAAACCGGCTGATTGAAATTTTCAATAGAATGATGGATCAGCTCAAGGAAGAACGGCTGCATGTCAGGGAGCAAAATCACTTTCTGGACTTGTTGATTCAGGCATCGCCTTTAGGTCTGATAATTCTGGACTTTGACGATAAAATAAGTCAGATTAATCCGGCAGGGTTGCGATTGTTGAATCTGGATTCAGAAAACGCGGTTATTGGCAAACGATTGGATGAATCCGTCATTGAAAT
>Ga0123357_10001791_pt1 | contig 23275 bp, 17 predicted proteins | sample TergutEmb28metaG_FD_89873 | JGI IMG/M metagenome (GOLD analysis project Ga0123357, IMG submission 89873) | Embiratermes neotenicus P4 segment gut microbial communities from Petit-Saut dam, French Guiana - Emb289 P4 | ecosystem: Host-associated > Arthropoda: Insects > Digestive system > Gut ... | reverse complement strand
TTGCATGTGTTAAGCCTATCGCTAGCGTTCATCCTGAGCCAGGATCAAACTCTTCTTCCTTAATTTATTTTATTTTATCTATTTATTGTTCCTTTGCTCTTTTCTGATCACCTGTTTATCTCTAAGTTTTATTGACTTGTGTCTTTTTATATCATTTTTACCCGATACCTGCCTGTCACCTGATATAAATACACGGACTATATGCCCTGTATATTTATTCTTAAACCTGACGGTATCTTCTCTTGTACTACGTCTTTTGTATGAAATTATGCCAATGAACGCTATGCTTTTTCCTTTTTTCCACCTCCAAATTCATCAAAAATTTAGAGAAAGCGGGGTCAAAGGTAGATACTTTTTTTTTAATCTCAAAATGTTTACTGATATTTTATTCGAAAAAATTATAAATCTAAGGCAACCGGTATATTCCTCCAGGTAAACAACGAACAACTCCATTCATTTCCAACTCAAATAATAAAACAGAGAGTTTACTAACAGGCATATTTAATTCTATGGCAAGGATATTTAAATGCATACTTTCCGTTTTCGATAATATATCAACAACAATTTGTTCTTCCGATGATAAATCGTAGAATATTGTTCTTTGAATGGCGTGCGGTTTTTCTTCCTGCAACTTATTCCAGCACATTTCACGCATTATATCATCGGCGCTTTCCACTAATGCTGCTTTCTTTTCTTTTATTAATTGATTACATCCTCTTGAATATAAATCATTTACTTTTCCGGGTATTGCAAAAATATCTTTATTATATGAATTAGCAATATTAGCTGTAATCAATGCGCCTCCTTTCGAAGCTGATTCTATTATAATTGTACAATCGGATACTCCTGCCACAATACGGTTGCGTTTTACAAAGTTTTGACGATCGGGATTAGTACCACTTATAAAATCAGTTAACAAGCCCCCATTTTCAATCATTCGACAGGCGGTTTCCCTATGTTGATACGGATAAATACGGTCTAAGCCGTGAGCCAATACTCCAACAGTAGGAAGATTTTCCTGTAATGCTGCTTTGTGAGCGGCAATATCTATACCGTATGCTAATCCGCTAACAACCAATATATCAGGGTAAAGCGCAGCAAAATCTTTCAATAAAGCATACGTTATTTCTTTTCCGTAAGTTGTTGCATGACGAGTTCCTACAATACTAATTATTTTTGTTGTATTTAAATCGGCATTACCTCTAAAATATAGCATTACAGGGGAATCTATACATTCCTTTATTCTTTGAGGATAAGCAAGATCTGTTATGAAAAGGGGTTGTATTTTATTCTTCTCAATAAAAGCGATTTCTTTTTCCGCTTGCTTCAGGACTTGTGGATTTTTGATTTCCTGCACAACTTTGTTCGAAATACCCGGAATGCGTTCCAGTATTCGAGATTTTTCTTTGAAAAGGGATTCCGGTTCTCCCAAATTTTCAAGAATTTGTTTGGCTATGATATTACCAATTCCTTTAACAAGAGTTATTCCGATTTGGTAAATCAGATTTTGGTTTTGCATAATTTTATAATTGTTTATTGAAACACATAGGCACATAGGACACATAGCCATTCACATAGAAAATAATTATAAAAATCTATGTGAAACCTCTATGTGTCCTATGTGTCTATGTGTTTCAAAATAATATTTAACTATTAAGTAATTCGTCGAAATAATCGCCTCTTGTCAGTTTGCCGTTTTCCATGATGGCGACTTCGACTTTGGCTTTACAACACAATTTATTATCTCGTTTTCGGTATATTTCTTGAAAAAATACATTTTTTACCCCTTCTCTACTCCATTTCAATCTGGAGATAAAAACATCACTTCCCTTCAGTGATGCAAGATATTTTATATCTATCCTTGAAACGACAGGGTCTACATGCTGCTTTTGTAATTCAGTAAAAGATACGCCTAAGCTTTCCAAAAATTCGTGACGGGTATTTTCTATATAATGCAAATAATTAGCATTATTTACAATTCCTTGTGTATCACATTCATAATCACGAACTTTCATTTCGAATTCAAATACTTGATCTTTCATATTTTATCATTTCTCACTTTTGATTAATTTGAACAATTTATCCGACGGACGGATTTTTTCATTAGTTTTTATTGAAAATCTTTCTCCTTTTACAGTTTCATTTACCGGTTTCAATTCGACGCGAATTTCTTCTACATCCATAAAAATAGCTCCGGTAGTTGGGCCTGTAATCAGTATTTTGTCTCCAACCTTCAATGTTTGTGTTTCCATCAGAAATTCTGTAACTCCAAGTTTGGAAAAATGTTTGATGGCTTTCCCGATATATATTTTTCGTTCTGTTGCTTCGTTTCCATATTTATCGCTCCATTCGCCAAGCCGCTGTCCAAGATAATAGCCATCCCAAAAACCACGATTGAAAACCTGCTTTAGGCGTTCATTCCAATTTGCAATTTTTTCTTCCGAAAAGGTATTATTATAATATGCCTGAATAGCTTCTTTATAGCACTCTGTGACTATTTTCACGTATTCAGGGCCACGTGCCCGTCCTTCGATTTTGAAAACAGTGACACCTGCATCTAACATCTTATTTATAAAATGAATAGTTTTCAAATCTTTCGGAGACATGATGTATTGGTTATCAATCTCAAACTCAATGTCGGTTTCCTTGTCTTTAACAATATAGCCCCTCCTGCAAAGCTGGTTACAAGCTCCACGGTTAGCAGACGATGACATTTCATGCAAACTCAAATAACATTTACCGGAAACAGCCATACACAAAGCGCCATGACAGAACATTTCGATACGGATAAGCTCTCCTTTAGGTCCTTTTATTTGTTGGAGCTGTATTTGTTGGTGAATTTCTTTTACTTGCTCCAAATTTAATTCACGGGCAAGTACTACAACATCGGCAAATTGAGCGTAAAACTTCAACGCTTCTACATTGGAGATATTCAATTGAGTAGATAAATGTACTTCTACATCAATACTCCGGGCATACGTCATAGCAGCAACATCGGCGGCAATAATCGCTGATAAGTTGGCTTTTTTTGCTGCATCAATGATTTTTTTCATCAAGTCAATATCATTATCATAAATAATCGTATTGACGGTCAGATAACTTTTCACATGATGTTTTTTGCAAATGTCGGCTATTTTATGTAAATCGTCGATAGTGAAATTATTGGAAGATTTAGAACGCATATTCAATCCTTCTATACCAAAGTAAATTGAATTAGCCCCTCCTTGAATAGCAGCGGCAAGAGATTCGTAAGAACCAGCCGGCGCCATAATTTCATAGTTATTGATATCTCTCACTCAAATTTAAGTTTGTTGAATTTGCAAAATTAAACGTTTTTTCCATATTTTTGAACTAAATTTGCAGAAAATTATAGATAGTTGGAATTGAATCGGGTGTGTTAGTACAAACTTAATGATTATTTACTATGCAAAATATTAGACAAGACCACGAATTGCCTGAAGCGATTGACAGTTGGGGTTGGAAATATCATCATTTAGGGATTCCAACCAATGTAAGGTTCCCAAATGAAAAATATTTACCCCAATTCAAATTTTATGTTTCAGGTTTTGATACAAGCCCATTTGGAATAGAATGGATGCGATTTGAAGAAGATAGCCCAATTCATAAATTGGTACAAACAGTTCCACACATAGCTTTTGAGGTATTAGATTTGGATTATGAATTATCAACAAGAGGATTTAAAATAATAATAAACCCCAATCCACCATCAGACGGAGTGCGGGCTGCATTTATTGAACATAATGGATTTCCAATCGAGTTGATTGAATTTGAAAGGAATAAAAGTCAAGATGAAGCAAAATAACTTCATGCAAATAGGTAATATTATATTTGATAAATATCCTGTTTTTCTTGCTCCCATGGAAGATGTGACCGACATTGCTTTCCGTTTGATGTGTAAGCAATTCGGGGCAGATATGGTTTATACGGAATTTGTTTCGAGTGATGCCTTGATTCGTCATGTTAATAAAACCAAAGTCAAGCTGGAAGTAGCTGGTGAAGAACGCCCTGTTGCTATTCAAATTTATGGCAAAAATGTAGATTCAATGGCTGAAGCAGCTAAAATTTGCGAAGAATCTAAGCCTGATATTTTAGATATTAATTTCGGTTGTCCTGTTAAAAAAGTTGCAGGAAAAGGCGCCGGAGCCGGTATGCTACGTAATCCCGAATTGATGCTGGAAATTACAAAAGCGGTAGTTAATGCTGTGAAAATTCCCGTTACAGTAAAAACCCGCTTAGGTTGGGATAACGATTCTAAAATTATCGTTGATTTAGCTGAAAAACTTCAGGATTGTGGTATTGCCGCGTTAACAATTCATGGTCGCACCCGCGCCCAGATGTACACAGGAGAGGCCGATTGGACTCTAATCGGTGAAGTGAAAAATAATCCTCGAATGCACATACCCATTATTGGAAACGGAGATATTACTTCTGCCGAAAAATGTAAAAATGCTTTCGACAAGTATGGCGTAGATGCCGTAATGATAGGAAGAGGAAGTATTGGCTGTCCTTGGATATTCGAAGAAGTGAAATATTATTTGAATAGCGGAGAGTTATTACAAAAAAAATCTCCCGATTGGTATTTGGATGTGCTAAAAAAACAGGTTCTGCAAAGTGTGGAACGATTAGATGAACGTCGTGGCATTTTGCATATCCGCCGACATTTGGCTGTTACACCATTATTTAAAGGAATTCCGGATTTTAAGCCTACACGTGTAGCAATGTTAAGAGCCGAGACGGTTTCTCAGTTGTTTGAAATTATGGATAAAGCGAATGAATGTTTTTAAACACGGAGTAAAAGGAGTTTGTGTCACGGAGTAACACGGAGTTTATTTTTAAAAAGACTCTGTGTTACTCCGTGAACAATTACTCCGTGAAACTCTGTGTTTAAAATCTACATTTTATTTGTGCATAAAAAAAATATATTATCTTTGTAGCTGCAAATGCGAAAGTAGCTCAGTTGGTAGAGCATAACCTTGCCAAGGTTAGGGTCGCGGGTTCGAGTCCCGTCTTTCGCTCAGGAAATTCTAAGAGCGGCGTTGATCGCTTTTTTCTTCAGTAAATACAATTTTGAAATGCGCGGGTGGTGGAATTGGTAGACACGCCACTTTGAGGGGGTGGTGCCGGTTACGGTGTGTGGGTTCAAATCCCGTCCCGCGTACAAGACGGGACTTTTCGGTATTTTTACAGGAAAGTCCCGTTTTTTCATTTTCGTAACTCATTGAAAAATTTGGGTTTATAATGAAAAACAGATTAACGGTAAGAGGTTCAATCAAAGAAGTAAAACTTAATTCGATGGATATATATTTTCGTCTATCAAATCTGACTTTATTTCATTGATATTATACCCCGCGCTACGCTTGCACGGGGTATAAACATACTTGCTTCCTATTTGCACCCTTTATAATAAATGCGGAATTTTGAGAGTTAGTTCACAATGACTTTATATACTGCAGACGAAATGCCGTCAGTAATTTTAATCAGGTATAAACCGGCGCTTGCATTATTCAAGTCGAGTAACTGTCCGTTTTTGGCGGCAGTAATAGTTTGCAATAAAGCTCCCTGAATGTTGAATACATGGATAGCGGCGTTTTCAACGTTGTTTACTTTGAACAAGTTTTTTCCTGCCGCAAGAATTTCAATTTTTCTTTCTTGCGCCGGCTTCTTCAACGATGATAGGTCTTTCACAATGCTGATAGTCATATTCGTCAAATCCACAGTAACGTCATAGCTTCCGGCTTCCGAAATCGTCCATTTACGGTCGTCCGTATCATCTTCACTGACTTTTCCTTCATCGGAATTATCCCTGAAATAATTTTTGGTATTCCAACCGAGGTCGTTAGCCGTAATAAGTTTGAACACACCTGCTGTGAGCGCTATTCCTTGGGCTGAATAGGTATTATCGCCATTGGAATGAAGTTTAACCGCCAAAGAAGGGAAAACGTTGAAATCTTCATTATCCGGCGTTGCCGTACCCACCATATACAAGGCGGAATATTGGATTTGCTCAGCCTGATATGGAATTTTTTCCACAGTAACTGTCATTGTATTCAAGTTGCAGGTAATTTTATAGTTGCCTGCTTCGGCAAGCATGAATTTATAATCGCCATTCAATTCCACGTTAGGCATCAAGGTTCCCGTTTCGCCCGTAATATAGCCGGTTGAACCTGCTCCGTTTTGAAGTTGAAGGCCATTATTTGTAAGAAAGCGCTGTGTGCTGAACTTAAATTCTTGGTCGGCGGCAAACCAACCTATATAAGTGAAGATATTGGCGCTTTCGACATTCATCATTGGCGCTTTACCGCTATCCCAACCGCTGAATACGGCGTTTCCAAACACATAGAGTTTGCTGTAATCTGTTTTCTGAATGGAAATTGTTTTTGTGTCCAAATCTACTGTAACAGTATATAAACCTGTTTCGCTGACAGACCATTGACGGTCGTCCGTAGCATCGGAACTGATTTTCCCTGCATCGGAATCATCCCTGTAATACCACCAGCGTGTATCGTTAAATGTCTCACTCGGAGCTGTGGTAAGTTTAAAAGTTCCGCCCGCAAATAGGTAAATATCGCCGGAATATAGCCTGCCTTCTTGTTTTTCGAAGCGTTGCGCATTGCCGCAAGTCCAACTCGTAAACGTGGCACTACCAACCGCATAAAGCGCCTGATACAGATAGGGTTGCTCATCATTTGAGGTTTTAGCCTCTGCCGTAATGGTAAGATTAGTTAAGTCGCAGGTAATTTTGTAGTAACCTGCAGTTTGCATCATGAATTTCGGATCGCCGGTACCATCCTCAGTCAGCGTTCCGCTCGTCGAAAGATACCCTGTCGAACCGGCTCCATTGCAGTACTCATCACCCCAAGCGGGTTGTTTCAAAAACTTAAACTCCTGATCAGCTTCAAAATAGCCGGTAAAAGAGAACACATCACTGCCTTCGGAATACATGAGGAGAGCCTCATTCGGGTCCCAAGTGAATACTGCAGGGCCTACGATATAAAGTTTATCGACGGCTTGCGCTGAAAACGTAAAAGCTGCCAGCACACAAATTGTAAAGAAAAACTTTTTCATGATTTTTTTAATTTTAAATTGTTGATAATCATATTTTATTTAATAAACTCTTTTATACTAATCGCATAACCACCGCCCGAAGCCGCTTGAATCTTCAAAGCCGTTTTTTTTGTAACTTTCTGTTTTGTAATCTGATAGGCTTGCGGATTGCTTTTATAATCGGCATCTTTCGCATCGGCGTAAACGGTAGCTACATATTGCTTGCCGCTTTCCAAAAAATCGAGCTTGATGGTGGATGTACGTACATCATAGCCGTTAGTGGAGCCGATAAACCATTGTTTGCCGTTTTTTGATTTCCGGGCAACAGTCAAATATTTACCCGGCTCGGCTTCGAGATAAACGGATTTTTCCCAATCAACAGCCACGTCTTTGATAAACTGAAAAGCATCGGGAAAACGCTCGTAATTTTCAGGTAAATCGGCCGCCATTTGCAAAGGCGAATACATTGTAACGTACAGCGATAATTGATTGCAAATCGTTGTATTACAGCGAGAATTGTTATTCGGATTGAGTTTGGAAATATCCATTTCAAAAATGCCAGGCGTATAATCCATCGGGCCACCCACAAGGCGCGTAAATGGCAAAATAGTTGTGTGACTGGGTTTGCTGCCACCGAATGCCTGATATTCGGTCCCTCGCGCCGATTCGTTGCCGATAAGATTCGGATAGGTGCGACAAATTCCGGTCGGACGAACCGCCTCGTGCGCATTGATCATGATCTTGTGCTGCGCGGCTTTTTCAAGTGCATATTGGTAATGATTGACCATCCATTGACCGTAATGATGCTCGCCGCGTGGCAGAATATTGCCTACATAACCGCTTTTTACGGCATCGTAACCGTATTTGTTCATCAAATCGTAGGCAGCATCCAAATGTCTTTCGTAATTCCTCACGGACGAAGAGGTTTCGTGATGCATAATCAACTTAATTCCTTTATTGTGGGCGTATTCATTAAGCGCTTGAATATTGAAATCGGGATAGGGCGTAACGAAATCGAAGACATAATCTTTCATTCCGCCGAACCAGTCTTCCCAACCGGTATTCCAACCTTCGACCAAAACGGCATCGAAACCGTTTTTAGCAGCAAAATCAATATAACGGCGTACATTTTCGTTGTTTGCTCCGTGCCGGCCGTGCGGTTTTGCTTTTGAATAGTCGGTTGCGCCAAGATGAATGGAAGGAAAATCCGATGTGTAAGACCAATCGCTTTTGCCGGTAATCATTTCCCACCAAACGCCTACGTATTTACAAGGCTTAATCCAATCGGTATCAGTAAGTTTGCAAGGTTCGTTCAAATTGAGCGTGAGACGTGAAGCAAGCATTTGGCGAGCGTCTCCGGCGACTTCAACCGTGCGCCACGGCGTGTTGCAAGCTGCTTGCATATAGCCTTTTAAGCCTTGCGCATCGGGGGTAAGCCAACTTTCAAAAATCAGATTTTTGTCGTCCAAATTCAGGTGCATACAGGCGTAATTGATAAGCGCAGCTTCGTGGATACGCAGATAAACGTCGTCATCGGTTTTCATGATGAGCGCAGTTTGTACACCTGTGGGCGAGAATACGGTTTGCGACGAATTGCTGCAAATGGCCGAGCGCATCAATCCACTGATTTCGGATAAGCGAGAGGTCGTGTAATCATATTCCTGCGTGTCGTAATCGCCCGGAATCCACAGTGCGGTGTGGTCGCCGGTCATGGCAAACTGCGTGCGTTCTTCCTTGATGGTAAAATACGCAAAATGCTGTTGTTCGGGAAATTCGTATCGAAAGCCTAAACCACTATCGAACAAGCGAAAACGGATAATCATCGTGCGGTTAGTCGTCGGTTGATTGAGCGTAACAGCCAATTCGTTGTAATGATTTCGGATTTCGGATTCTTCACCCCAAACGGGTTGCCACGTTTCGTCGAAAGCAGCGGTTTGCATGTTGCTAACGACAAAGTTTTTCAGCAACGAAACGCGGTCATCGTCTGCTTGCGCAAGGTTTTTGACGACCGTATTGAACTCAGCGTGGTCGTTGGTGTTGTACAATTCCAAGCCCAACGTAGAGGGTTTAATCACTTCTTTTCCTTTGTACGAAAGCGAATAGGATGGTTTTCCACCGTTTTGGAGTTCAAAACGCATTTCGAGATTGCCGTCGGGCGATTTCAGGGTTTGTGCGTTCAAATTGAAAATTGAAAATTGAAAATTGAAAATTATTAATGCCGCAATAAATATTTTTGAGCGTTTCATCATTATCTTGTCAGTTTTACAATTTTACAACTATGCGGATTGAGTTTGACTGTAACGTTATCCGCTTCGCCTTCATCAGCGTGTTTCCACAAGTCTCGGATTTTCAGGTTGCCTTCAATACCCAAATCGTCGCGGAAATTAATGGAGCGAAACTGTGCATTGTCTTCGCGGTTGAACAATCCGACAATCCAGTCGCCGTTTTGCATCTGCCCGTACCAAACTTGGCTTTTTGACAAATTGTTGAAATCGTCCGACAGCGGTTTGCCTACGAAACCGTCTGTATTCAGCGCCAACAGTTCTTCGTTGGTGTAGAATTTCAAGTAATTACCAATGGTGTTGTATTGGTCGGCAATCGAAACCGGGCCGCCGGCGACGAGTTGCAAGGAAACGGAAAATTCGCGTTCGTCGTCGCTTGCAAGCGTGTTCAGGCGCAGGAAATCGCCGTCTTTGATGACTTTTCCGCGTCCCGAAATATGCGACCAGTGAAGAAAACCGTCGAATTGATTGTTGCAATTCGGCCAACCGTTATTTACTTGGCCGCGCAAACGTTCCGAAATATGTCCCCAGCCGCCTTCAAACGTGTCTGCAACGATGCGTACCATGTTGCCGTATTTTTTTTCAAGTTCGGCATCGTTGAAAAGATTCGGCATGACAAGCGAAGTGAAAATACCGTATTTTTTAGCCGATTCGCAGATATATTGTAAGGCGAGTTCGTATTCCTTGCGACCGTAGCCGCGTCCCGCCATTCCACCTGCGCCTTCGGCGTTTTCAAACAGGCAAAGGAAATCCATACGGATATATTCCACGCCGAGATTTTTATAGTGTTTGAAAAAACCGTCAATATATTCCTTGCAGCCCTTGTGCGAGGGAATTGCCCAAGGGAACGCATCGCCGCGGTCGGGATACATCACATTGTCGCGGTCGCTATCGTTGTAACGCAAATCACCAAAAGTTTGAGAGGTTCCTTCGATAGGAGTGTTGTCGCTACCGTGAATCCACAGCGGATTGTCGTAAATGCCCAATCGCAAGCCTTTTGCTTTGCATTTGGCGATTAATTTACGCAAATCCATACTGCCATATTGCGTCATATAGCCGCTTTCGTCGGTGGCAAGCATGGCCATAAAGCCGTCGGTGCAAAGCATATCGTAGCCGTATGGCAACAATTCTTTCGACACCCACTCAATCACCCTGTCCCACTCGGTTTCGGCCATATCAATGGTTCCAGCGCCCGACTGTTCGGCCACATAAGCATATTCATACACACTCCAATAGAGCGGAGCGCGGAAATGGTGTATGCCCAAACTGTCGGCGGGCTGTTCCACTATGGGATCGTCGGGGAGATTATCGGGCGTCCAACCGGTACCTTCTTTGCCGTTACAACTGATGCAGAGAAGCATCAGGGACAAAATAAATAATTGCGATTTCATTGTTTTTCAAATTTAATTGTCATACTGATTACATTCAAACTGATTTTATAACTTCCGGCTTCGATGGTCGAAATGTTCCATTTTTTATCGGGATTGCCGCCAGCAACAAATTCGACATTAGTTTCTGCAAGCGTTGCCAAATAGTTTACACCTGTGTTTTTCGGCATCAGGTAATCACATTCGAAGCCTTGCGTGTTGCTCAACGGGAATTTCAGTTCGCCGGAGGTCAAGTTTCCTTCCCAAGTGAAAGTGCCTTTTACGGCCAACATATCGTAAGCCATTTCCAGGGTAAAGGGCGTATACCATCCGGTCGGGGTAGCGCTTCCTGTAAGCCAAATCTTTTTGTAAGGAAGATCGTCGGGGATTACCGGCGCCAATTGTTTGTCGAACTTAACGGTCATCTTTCTGACATCGAGCGTGATAATGTATTTACCGGCTTGATCTTCAAGGACTTTCCATTTATGGTCGGGCATATTTTCCGTCCGGTAAGCGACATATTCCATCGCCGTTTCGGAAAGCGGAGCCAGATTATCGCTACCGTAGTTTTTCGGCATCAGGTAATCACATTCGAAGCCTTGCGTGGCGCTCAACGGGAATTTCAGTTCGCCGGAGGTCAAGTTTCCTTCCCAAGTGAAAATGCCTTTGGTGGCCGATTCCGTCATTTTCAGGGTAAAGGGCGTATACCATCCGGTCGAGGTGGCGCTTCCCGTAAGCCAAACACTGGTAACCGTCGGACCTGTTGCGTAGCCGGTTACACTCAGTTCTACGGTGGATATTTCCGGCTTCAAATATTTATCGGAGTTGGATACTTCGGCAATGATTTCGGCCTGTAAACGGACGGTGTTTCCGGCTTCAACATTCCAATCAAGTAACATATCGTTCAATTCTTTGTATGTGAAACCAATCGTTTTCACTTCTGCCGGAATTTCCATTTTGGCAATAGAGGTTTCAAAATTGTTGTCGGCAATATCCATTTTGAACCAATAGGTTAATTTGGCGCCTGCACCACGATTGGCGGCAGCGTCCCATGAGAACGATACGGCTTCTTCATTTTCCTTATCGGCATTCAGTGTAATATCTTCCGCGGAGACCGACAAGTGCATGGTATCTTCGGGCGTTTCCAATGTATAACGTTCCTGTTCCTTCTGGCAGCCCACCAATGCGATAAGTAGCGCCGGCAGTATATATTTCATTTTATTTTTCATAAATTTTAAATTTTATTATTTCCAATATGGATTCTGAACCAATTTGTCATTCTTATCTATTTCTGATTGAGGAATCGGGAACCAATAGTAGGATTTTTTGTAAACGCGGTGTTGATAAGCCGTGCGTACATAAAATTCGCTGTCGTTTTTACCATTGAAATTCATACCGTAAAAATCGCCATTGAGGACGGTTTCGGCTTCCCGCCAACGGCGCAGGTCGTCGTAACGGATGCCTTCGGTGCAAAGTTCGACACGGCGTTCGGCACGGATCAGTTTTCTCATTTCTTCTTGATCGCTTAAATTGACGTGGATAAAATCGTTGTCCGTTACGCCGGTGGTATATTGACGAATGCCGGCACGCTCACGTATCTTATTCAAATACAGTAGAATATCGGCATTTCCCGGATCTGATTCGTTTAGCGCTTCGGCATAATTCAAATAGGCTTCGCCCAAACGGTAAACTATTCCCGGACGATATTGATGGTTGCCTTCCTTGATATTCGATTTCGGCGACACTTTTTTACGCAGCAGATAACCGTTTTGCGGGGCATCGTGCGTATGATTATTGTCTTGCCCGCCGTTGAAGAAATTGAACGGCCGGTTTTCGGTCGGAAAATATTGATTATTGAAATTAACCGTGATATAAAAACGCGGTTCGCGGTTGCAATACATCTTGTAAGTTCCTGATATTGTGATTGTTCCGCCGTTCACTTCTTCGTCCCAAACGGTATTATCACGTTTTTCATCGGAGGTTGAAAAGCCGTTTTCCTCATAACCCGAATAATCGGTGTCGGTAATCGGAAGGCCATTCTTCATAGAAAACGCATCAACCAAAGACTGCGTAACGCCCTCACCGCCGTTTCCGCCGCTACCGTTGGGCGTTGCGAGGCGTTCATATTCCACATAATTGCACCATGGACGGGCAAACAGAATTTCCGTGTTCCCTTCGTCATAACGTTTAAAAAACAGATTTTGATATGACATGAAGGGGTCGATGGTTCCGTTGGCGTTTTTTTCGACATACAATTCGTGCGCTGCATCGTGAGCGGCGTCGATCAATTCTTTGCAGGCTTGTGCAGCGTAAGTCCAGCGGTTTTTGTCTTCGGTTGTTGAGAACAGATTTTCGCCGTTTTTATTTTTGAATCCAACATAATCGGGATTTCCGTTTACGAGCGGACTTGCTGCGAAAAGCAGCATCCGGGCACGGACAGCCAAGCACATAATCGACGTGGCGCGACCGTATTTCCGGGCTTCGGAATATTTCGGCGGAAGAATTTTTGCAACAGCCTGTAATTCCTTATCCACCCAATCAATCACCTCATAATAAGGACTTTGTCCCACCATCAAATCGGAAAGACTGTAATCGGTCGGAGCAACGTAATCGGGTTGGAAAGGAATAGCGCCGTAAGTGTTCGCCAACAAATAGTAGTAATAGGCAATCAGAAAGCGACATTCGGCCTTCATGTATTCCGCTTCTTTGGCGCTAATTCCTTGGTCGGGCAAAGCGTGAATATTTTGGATAAAAATATGCGCTTCGCGGATGCGTTGGGGCAGCACAACCCAATAATTGCCATTCCAGTCGCTCGCCGGCGTCCATTCGCCCAAAATCCAAGGAATCACTTTGGAACCCCATTCCCGCCAGCGTTCGGACGGGGTTTGGTCGTCACCCAAAATTTCCCAACCCAAATCGTCGGTGTAGCCCATATACGGGTCGGGAATGGCCGAATAAGCATTGGCCAACCAGCCTTCTACTCGGGTTTTATCTTCAAACACCATCGGGAGAGTCAGTTCCGTATCGGGTTCTTTGTCCAAAAAATCGGCGCAGGAAGTCAAACATTGCAGCCCCACGAAAACAACTGCTATATATTTTATCATTTTCATATTCATCAATTTTTAAAAGTTTAAATCAAGACCAAGCATTACCGAACGCATCGATGGATAGCGTAAACCATCGGAAGTGGAGAGTTCCGGATCCCAAAGTTTGAATTTCGAGAAACAAAAGAGATTGTTTCCGCTTGCAAACAGGCGTATGTTCTTGAGATGCAGTCTGCGAATCACCGATTCGGGCATGCTGTAACCCAATTCGATGGATTTGAGGCGCAGGAAACTCATGTCTTTTTTCCACCAGGTGGAAGCGCGGTTGTTGTTGGTGTTCGTACTTTCCGACAAACGCGGCCAAAACACGTTTTGAGAGGGATTCTCTTCCGTCCAACGGTCGGTGTAGTTGGTATAAACATTGCCTAAAACGCCTTGCCCGCTACCCGGAATGAAATAATCGGAGCCGCCGATGATGCGGTAAGTATCGGCCGCACCTTGAAAAAAGAAGCTGAAATCCCATTGGCGGAAGTTGAGATTGCCGCCGAAACCGTAAATCATTCGCGGGTCGGTGGTGCCGCCGATATAGCCCTCATCTTCGCTGGTAATAAAGCCGTCGCCATTTTTATCCACGTATTTTATATCGCCGGGACGCACATCAAAACCCAGTTCCGGCACTGGGATACCCGGTTTTAGTTGGCCGTTTACAAAATCATCTTCCGTAAAAAGGCGTTCGGCCTCCAATCCCCATAAGGTATTGATGGATTGTCCGGTAATAGAGCGATAAGTGCCTTTGATAGTGTTCGGTTCGTCGCATTCAACGATGGTATTTTTGGCGTAAGTTACTGTTCCGCGCAAAGCCAAAGCCCAATCTTTGTTGAAGCGTTTGTTGTAGTTCAAAGAGATTTCATAGCCTTGATTATCAACGATTCCGTAGTTGGCGTATGGATTCGTAACAAAACCCGCCTGCGACGGAATGGTAGTGCGCTGCATAAAGATATTGGTGCGGTGTTCCTTGAAGAAATCCACTTGCAGGTCGAGGGCGTTCCACAAACCCAGTTCCAATCCGATATTGGTTTTCAGAGAGGTTTCCCAACTTAAATCCAATACGCCTGTTTCGCCTTCCTGCACGCCCTGAAGGTAGGTATCGCCCGAATAGCCCCAATTATAGCCGTTAGCGCCGGTATTTATCGTTGTAATGTAGGCGAAACGCCGCCCGCCGATGTTGTCGTTGCCCACCTTGCCAATCGAAGCGCGAAGTTTCAACTTGGTGACGGTTTGCTGTAGAGGCTCCATAAACGCTTCTTCCGAAACGAGCCAACCGGCGGCAATGGATGGGAAAAATCCGAAGCGGCGGCCTTTAGCAAAGTTTTCCGAACCGTTATAGCCGAAGTTAAATTCGGAAATGTAACGACGGTCGAAAGTATAAGATAACCGCCCCGCAATGCCTTGCGTGCGGTTGGGTTGAATATCTCCCCAATCGTAACTCCTTTGGTTGTATAAGAATAAAGCGTCAACGGCGTGTTTGTCGAAAGTGCGGTTATAAGTGAGCGCGGCTTCGAAATAAGTGCTTTGATTGCCGTAATTGGCGCTGCTCGAATGGTCGAGAAACTCGCTACCGTAAGTCAAAATGTTGTGTATCAGTTCGCCTTCATCGTTTCGCGATTTGGCTACGCTGTAATAATCCGGGGTTTTTCCGCGGATAACGTCATTTTCGTTGTAAGTGTCGAACGCAAAAGTGGCTCTGACTTTCAAACCTTCGGTAAGCATTTTCAGATTTTGTTCCCAAGTGAAAAGCGACTCCAATTTACTGTTGCCGCCGCGATCATAGCCCTGTTGCGTACTCATCGCCCAAGGATTTTTGCGTTGCGCCGATGCAACGGGAATCGTTCCGTCTGAATAAATGGTGGGATGAACGAAAGGCGGCGTTTCAAAAGCGGCAGAAAAAACCTCATCGGTGCTACTCCGGGATTTGCGCAGATTCTGCAGGTAACCGCCGACATTAAAGCGTAACAGGGTGGTTTTCGTCAAATCCAAATCTACATTGGCACGCATATTATAGCGAGTTAACGAAGTGCCGGTGTTGTAATCGAGCTGCGGATCAACTCTCATAATACCGTTTTCATTGTAAACCGAAGCCGTGAGCGAATAGCGCAAGATTTCCGTACCGCCACTAACGGTCATATTGGCGCGGGTGGAATTGGCATAATCTTTCGTAATTGCATCAATCCAGTTCACATCGGGATACAAATCTTTGTCGTAACCGTAGTAGGTTTTCAAGATTTGGTCTTTGGTAAAAAGACGCTTGTTCGGGTCGGGTTGCAACTCGTTAAGCAGAGCCATATATTCCGGCGCTCCGATGAATTGCGGCAATTTGGTCGGAGCCGAAAGAGCGCGTTCGACACGAAAATTGACCGAAGGCGCCGCTATCGTTCCGCGTTTGGTGTTAATCAAAATCACACCATTGGCGCCGCGCACACCGTACATGGCGCTTGCCGAAGCGTCTTTCAAAACGGAAAACGATTCGATTTCTGCCGGGTCAATATCATTTAAACTGCGCTCCACGCCATCGACCAAAACGAGCGGAGATTGGTTTCCACTGAACGATGCGATGCCTCGAATCCAGAAATTGGAATTGTCGTAACCCGGTTCACCCGATGGCTGCACGGCTATCACACCGGCCAGCTGTCCCGCCAAATTGTTCGACATTGATCGCGACGAGCCGACTTGCAATAGCTTCGGCTCCAAAGTTTGAATGGCACCGACCACCGAAAGTTTCTTTTGGTTGCCGTATCCCGTAACCACCACTTCGTCAAGAGCTTCCACATCTTTCTCCATGGTTACATTAAAATTAATGTTGTTTCCTACTTCGATTTTTTGAGATTTAAATCCCAAATAAGAGAGGCTGAGTACCGCATTTTTATCGGGGACTTCCAAATAGAAATGACCGTCTATGTCGGTAATTGTTCCGACCGTTGTGTTTTCTACTGCGACGGAAACGCCGGTCAGCGAGTTTTTCTCTTTGTCGATGACCGTACCGCTAATACGGATATTTTCTGCGTTATTTCCGGCGATTAGCGGAATACCGGATATTCCGTAGAGCATGAAAAAAAGTAACAGTTTTTTTACATTCATGATATTAATGTTAAATTTGACTAAATTTGATTTTACAATGTAAAGTTAGACAAAAAAAGGAAAGTATTTTTTAGTTGACTAAAAATACAAATAATAATTTCAGTTAATCAGGTTGTTATCAGGCTTTTGCTAAAAAATGAATATGCTAAAAATCCAAATGAAATACAAAAGAATAGTTCTTAAAAAGCGGTTATCCCCATAATCCGTTCTTCAAATGTTTCGGGGAACTTTGATTTGAGGCGAAAACGCGAACGGTAAGAATAAACCGTAGCTTTGGAACAGCGTAGAAAAAAAGCGATGCGCTCGCTGTCGGTAAATCCCAAGCGGATAAGGGCGAAAATGCGCAATTCGGTAGTAAGACATTTTTCTTTTTTGGGAGTGATTTTATCGTTATCGAAAAGAAGTTCGTTGAATTTTTGAATAAATGATGAAAACAAATGCAGAAAGGTTTCGTCGAAAGTCTTGTAGAAATATTCAATTTCGTCGTCAATAAAACTGTTGGATTTCAGCATTTTATATAAAGCTTCGATTTTTCCTGCGGTAGCTATCCGGCTCAGTGTTTTGCGGTAATCGTCCATTTTGCTGATATAGGCCGAACATTCCGTCATGAATTTAGCAATGTAAATCTCTTTAATCCGGTCGGTTTCCGTGAGCGATTGGTTGGTTTCACTCAGCAGCCAATTGCTCGTTTGGAGTTGCTCATTTATTGTATTCAGTTCTGTATTAAACTGCTGTAGTTGTTTGTTGGCATCGTTCAGCTGGTTTTTCATTTTCGACAGTTTTTGGTATGCCCGACGAATGTAAACCACGAAAAAAATAAAAAAGACCGCTAAAACGCTGACACAAACCAATGCAATTTTGGTTCGTCGCTGCGTTGCTTTTACTTGTATTTGGTAGGCCTTTTCTATTATCGGAAGCGTTTGAGTTATTTCTATGGTGCGCAGGCGGGCATTGCAGAATGTTGCATCAACCAATGAACGGTTCATATAGGTATAAGCGCGGTTGAAATCACCTTCTTCGTATAAAATAACTGCCAAACGCCGCAACGAAATGTATTCCTTGATGCCACTTTTCATATCGGAAATCGACGAAACAATTAAATATTTTTTCTCTTCTTCGCGATTACCGAGCCGTCGGTAAATATCGGACAAAACATAAGAGGAAATAGCTACATCGTGGCTTCCCTCATCGAGATTGTAAAAATATTGCCGCACAAGCTTCAATGCCTGCTCATTTTTGTCTGCTTCCAACAGCTTGTCGGTTTGCAGGTAAATATCCGGATTGCGCAACAAAATCGAATCTTTATACAACAAGGCTTTGATGTGATATTCTTTTTTCTGCTTTTCTACAATCGTATATTTCTGCATCGCTTCGTATAAGCTGTTATACGTGCGATAGTAATAATCCAAGTAATAATCCGGAATCAACGAACGATTGATCTTTTGCAGAATATCACTCGATTCCTTATACATTCCGGCAACAATCAGTATACGAGCCATATTCATCCACGAATCAATTATAAAATCGTCGCGATTCAGTCTTTGCGCTAAAATCAGTTTTTCCTGTGCATAATGCAAAGCCGAATCAACGACAAAATAAGTATATTTATCGAAAAGGTAACTTTTGATGGTGTAAAGCTCTTCTTCCGACCGGGTTTTTTTTAATTCCCGTTTCAATGTATCAATTTGCGCCTCGTATCTGTCGGCGTATTTTTGCTGATCGGCCACAACTTTATCCAAATCCGACAGTGTCGGAAAAACAAATTTCAGGATAGCGCCATTGTCGTTTTGACCGAAAGTGATACCTGAAAATAGAAGGAAAAAGACAAAAATAGAGTTTTTCATATTCGAGCATTTTTGTTTATAAGGTACGAAATTATATTTTACAAGTACCGCAAATGTACGATATAATTCAATACATTTGGGCGAAATCTTAATTTGATGGGTTAATTCTTTTTTTGAGGTGCTATGAAAAATATTTTGCAGTACGGTACAGGAAAAACTATAATTATATAGGTGTATTTTTTAGATAATTATTCAATCTGTCTGTATTATTTCAGATAAAATCTCTCAAAATAAGCGGATTCGTTTATTTTTATGTATTTTTGCAGAAAGTTTTGTATATGATGGATAAATTTGAAATATTGAAAGGTATTCATCCCGGCAAAATCATAGAACGGGACTTGAAGAAAAGACATATTACCCAAAGGGCTTTGGCCGAGAAGTCCGGTATTTATTTTCAAACCATAAATGCGATTATTTCAGGCAGAAGGGATATAACTTTGGAGACTTCTTTAAAACTTGAAAATGCACTTGGGTATGACGAAGGTTTTTTATTGGTTTTACAAGATTATTATCACATTGCTGTTTATAAAAAACAAAAGTCAAAAGAACAATACTCAACTGCGCCCAAGATTCGGAAATCGATCTTTTGGGATACTGAATTTCATAAAATTGATTGGGATAAATATAAAAAGACTGTTATCAACAGGGTTTGGGAACGAGGCAGTCAAGAAGAAAAAAAAGAGATTGCCCGCTTTTACAATATAAAAACAACTGAACTTAAAGATTTTATTTCAACAAAAAATCATCCTCTCCATACTACTAACAGAAAATATAAAAATGAAAGAATTCCGGTCACATAAAGGACTTTGTTATGAAACAGTGACACCACTGTTAAAAAAGACACTTGTAGAATTGATGGCAAATCCGATTTTTGACCCATTTTGTTTAGTTGGCGGTACATCTTTAAGCCTTAGGTTAGGACATCGCATGTCAGCAGATATTAATTTGTTTACAAACGCTTCTTATGGCAGCCTTGATTTCAATGTTTTTGAAGAATTTTTCAAAGAAAATTATCCCTACTATTTCCGTCCGGATAAGATCAATATTGTAGGATTTGGCAGGAGTTATTTTATTGGCAATTCTCCTGATGAAAATGTTAAAGTAGACTTGTATTATCATGACGAAATAACCGATTCTTTCGACACGATTGATAATATCAGGATTGCCGGCATTCATGATGTTTTGGCCATGAAAGTTGATGTTATTTCAAGAGGCGGAAGGAAAAAAGACTTTTGGGATTTACATGCATTATTGGAAACCTCCTCCATTACTGAAATGCTGGAATTTCACCGACAACGTTTTGGATATACCCATGACAGGGATAAAATCATCGACAATTTTACCAATTTTGAAATTGCCGATGAAGAATTAGATCCGATCTGCTTGAGAGGAAAGATATGGGAACTGATAAAGTTAGATTTTGTTGAAGAAATAGAAAAACTGAAATAAACTACACTCCAAATCTACATCAGCCTTCCGAACTTCCGTTTTTTCTTCCTTTTCTTAACAGAACAGTTATTGTCGTTGGAATTACCGGCAGGATTGGGCAATAAAAATGCAAACAAATTTTCATAACCAAATATTTTACCGAACAGAGAAGATTAAATTGCCGTTTTTGTTAATTTGATTCCTCTTGACATAAAAGAGGGTGTTAAAAGTACTTCTCATTTTCGTTCATTTTTGATGTTACAAAATTTGTCCGGAAGTTTTCTTTTTATTCCCGTGTCCTCGCAGGTGACGGAACAATCTTATTAATTTGTTCTAATAATGACACTTACATTTTTACAAAGAAAAGAAAATCACTTCAAAGCCACCATTTTGCTGCAACGTTTTGCGCTACTCTGCTTTTGAATTATTCCGAAAACAAAAGTATAGAGTTTTTGGGAAATAGCAAAGATTTTTTCCGTAAATCAAGAATATTTTAATACTTTTATGCAAGCAAAAAGGAAAGTATGACGCAATCGCAACTTCAAAATATCATACAAAACGGGGAAAACATTTCCGTTGAGTTCAAGAAATGTACAACTGAATTGAATCATTCCGTTTATGAAACGGTGTGTTCCTTTCTGAATCGTACAGGTGGACACTTGATTTTGGGAGTTGCCAATAATGGAGATATTATTGGAGTAAATGTGAATAGCATTGATTCTATGATTAAAAACTTCATCAATACGGTCAATAATCCGGAGTCGCTGAATCCGACATTTTATTTCTCACCGGAAGTTTTTACGATTGACAATAAGAGAGTTATCTATATTTATATCCCCGAAAGTTCGCAAGTGCATCGTTACAAAGGCAAAGTTTACGACCGCGTAGGCGATGCAGATAATGACATAACCAACAATCATTATTTGATTAACAATATTTACCTGCGGAAAAACAAGGAGTTTACAGAAAACGACGTTTTACCGTTTCTGGAAGTTGCCGATTTGGATACTGATACTTTCAAAAAGGCGCGGCGGTTAGCCGGAGTTTGGGATGACAATCATCCATGGCTGACAATGGATGATGCCGAAATACTTCATTCCTGCGGACTTTGGCGAAAGGATAACCAAACCGGAAAAGAAGGTTATACTTTGGCGGCTGCTCTACTGTTCGGAAAAGAAAATACCGTTTTAAGTCGCTGTCCGGCTTACAAAACCGATGCCATTTACCGAAACATGACTTACGATAGATTCTTGCATCCGCTTCCTTCCGACCCTGATGTTCGATATGACGACAGGGATGATATACGTGTCAATTTGATTGAGGCTTACCAACGACTGATAACTTTTATCAACCGGAATTTACCGGACAAGTTTCATTTAGAAGGGATTCAACGGGTTGACTTGCGCGATAAAATTTTCAGGGAAATAGCTGCAAACTGTCTTATTCACAGAGAATTTGTTCATTCTTTTCCTGCAAAGTTTTTGATTTTCTCTGATAGGGTAATTACTGAAAACTGGACAAAACCATCCGGTCAAAATCCGGTTACACTTGAAAATCTCGAAACACATCCCAAGAATCCGATGATTGCCCGCGTATTCAAGGAATTGGGTTGGGTGGAAGAACTCGGTTCGGGCAGGAAAAATATTAGAAAGTATGCGCCATTTTATTATCCTGATTACCGGATTGAGATTGAAAATGAAGAAAAGTTTGTTTTCTCAATGACTTATCGGAATGTGGATGAGAATGTAAATGATAAAGTAAATGAGAATGTAAATAATATGAAAATATCTGAAAATCAATCAGATAAAATTTACATACTCATTGATGAGAATGTAAATGAGAATGTAAATGAGAATGTAAAAGAAAGCCTGTACTTGATAATAAACTTTTTGTATAACCGTCCCAATCAAAACAGGACAGACTTGATTAAGCAAGCACAAAAGAAAAGGGCGACTACGGATAGATATATCAAAATTTTGAAAGATGCGAATATAATAGAATTTATCGGCTCCGACAAGACTGGGGGATATTACCTGACAAAAGAAGCGAAGGAAAAGTTGCATATACTCTGAAATAGTGAACAAAAAAAGAACAACCTTTAAAGCGACCTTTAAATAATGGTAAGCGACCTTTAAAACGACCTTTAATTGGATAATATTTGAAATTTTATCTTACTCAAACTTCATTTCTGGTAAACCCTTCACTATCTCCACCGTTTGCACACTTACATTTATCACGCTCAATAACAAATCCAAAATATAGCGTGGATTATTGTTTTCCCTTGCCCAATCGTTGGGGTCGTTTCGGATTCCGCTTTCCTTGTGCGTAGTAATTTGGTAGCGTTCCATTATCCATTCGATTGCCGATTTTCCGTTCACAATATATTGATATGCCGTTTCAGGAATGTTTTCTATGATTATTCGGCTGTTATAAATGATTTTCGTTTTGTCCGTTTTTGACGGAAAACGCATTTTTTCTACACGATAATGCTCAAAATCAGCTTTTGTAATGTATCTTGCTTCAGGCTCGGCAGCAATCAAATAACCAAAATTTACCTTTTCTACAGTCGGATACTTGCTGTCAATTACTTTGACGCTTTCACAAGACGATATACTTTCGTAATTCAAATGCAAATTTGCCAACTTTCGTCCCGCTTTGCTGAATGCCCAAAAATCGCGGACATCTTCGGGCAAAGGCAGGCGGGGCAACATCTTTTTCAAATCGGCAGCAAAAGTTTCTCGGTATTGCGGACTGTGTAGAAAACCATAGACGAAATAGAATATGTCTTCTTTGGTAACGTTTTTGCCGTATTGTGTTTGGCAACGTTTCAAGATAAAATCGCTTATTGCATCGTGGCGGATGTAGTCATTATTGCTTTCCGTATTGAATAAACTTTTTTGTTTAGCATTGTTTTCTTCGTAATAATAGAGGGGAAAACATTGTCCTGCACTTATCAACCCTAAATCTGACACATTATTAATTATCAAAGTTGAAAATGGAACTGTACCTCCTATTCCGCTAACACTTATCAGAATATTTGATAAATCTTTATTTGGAAACAATTTTTTATTTTGATATAACATTGCGTTAAAATCTTTATCAAAATATAT
>Ga0123357_10001790_pt1 | contig 23282 bp, 15 predicted proteins | sample TergutEmb28metaG_FD_89873 | JGI IMG/M metagenome (GOLD analysis project Ga0123357, IMG submission 89873) | Embiratermes neotenicus P4 segment gut microbial communities from Petit-Saut dam, French Guiana - Emb289 P4 | ecosystem: Host-associated > Arthropoda: Insects > Digestive system > Gut ... | reverse complement strand
CTCTCTCTCTCTCTCTCTCTCTCTCTCACACACACACACACACACACACACACACACACACACACTATTAAGGTATGAATGTGGTATGCCTTCTGTACCTCAGCATTATCTGTTTGAGTGGATTATTAGGCCAGTGGAGTTTTCATGTCTCACCTACTCGTTGTGTTGGAAGACTAGATAAGCCAGATGTGTGCAACATGTGAGTTTCATGGTCTTAGCATCTTTTGTATTATCATCACCAACCTTGCACCGTGTATCAGAGGGTTAGGTCACTGCATAACAGAGCTGAATCCACTAATTTTTTTATAGATCTACATCTTTGTAGTGCAGTCCCCAGATTTGGAAATATTTACTCTTGACAGTTTTTATAGTGTATACTTTTATGGACACTCAACTTCATTTTGATTTCATACTGCAAGACTTTAGAAAGTTTTTTTGTCTTATGTTTTTTTGCAATAGTCATTGTTTGAATCAAATACCGATTGTGAATAATGAACAAGGCTTGGCAGTGAGATGTGGGTATTTGACCTTCCATCTGTATTGTATACTAGCAGAAGTACTTGTTCTATGCCCAGATTTTTCATAACATGACATGTATGGAAATGGTGAAATTGTGTGTGCTGTTTATTTTGAATGTATTATGAATTCATATTTTTTACCAAAACAGAACTTTCCAGATGTGCTCCCCTTCACTAAGGTCTTCTTTAAAATAAACTGTACTCTTATAATGTACTTGTTTATTTATTACAATGTTCCACGGTTGAGCCCATTTTTCGACATGGTAATGCTTCTTATCTCAGTAGTTGGTTGTCATATATGTTATACAGTTTCTTTAAACAAACAGTTTACTCTCTGTGGCACTGGGATTGTGCTGATAATGTGGTGTCACACATTGTGCAAAGCACTTTTCGCACTGTTACCACACACTACTCTGTTGTTTTGGTATATGTAAATAGAAAGTATGAGTGTGGTGTAATGAATGTGGTGTGTATGTTTGTGTGTTTACAGCATAGTAGCCTTCACAGAGTTAAAAACGTTATCAATATGTAAGCTGTGCTATTCATTGTTTTTTCATATATTGAACAGCAAATTGTGTATATATGTTTTTATTGTATACTCCGACTTTGTGTTGGCAGTCAGAGAAACAGTTCCCTGATTATGGCATTGGGACAATTACATTTTCATGCAATTTTAAACATTGTAAAGATTAGAAAAAAATTAAAGCATGGTTATTAATTAAGAAAACTAGGGATGAAGAAACTCTAATGCAGTGTACTTGCAGATTGCTTATAACCCTTTAACCTTTGGAGTGGGTATTTAAATTTTAGTGTTTGCTTTATGGAAGATGTGACTATTATTTGGACAGAAAGAGACAAAATTATGGATTGAACTGAACAGCATTTTGTAGAAAATAAAAAAAGAGTAGAGATTGTGTAGTGTATCTTAAATTACAATATCATTGTTGTCTAAATATATAAAATGAGTTTCTGGGGTTTTTTCCTGTGTGCGGCTTAGTGTAATATGCACATAGGATAAAGTTTAAACCATGGTATTTATTATATGTTCTGTCTGTTTCAGCGTCAAAGAATGCATTTCAGCCACAGTGTGTAATTATGCATTTTGTATGATCTGTAATATAAACAGAAGTTGTTTACCTAAACACCATTCAGAGACTGATCTTTGTAATGGAGACAAAATTTATTTTCCAGGAGTCTGGAACTGAAGATATTAACACTTAGCTTCCTAGACTTTCTATGTATATATAGGATGCAAGCAGGGTTACAGCCCAAGAAGGCAACAAGGACTCTTTACTGCATTTTTTGAGACATGCTGCACAATTTCTGTTCCTTTTCCCACAAAATGCCTGGTACAAGGGGGGACCCAAAAATAACCGGAATTTAAATGTGGCATGCCAAGTAGAAGTAGTTGTGTGATGCGCCACTGGGTGTCATGAGTCAACACAATACTCTAGCAGTCTGCTGTATGGCATCAATCTAGGCTGACTGTTATTGTTGTTTTGGATTTTTTTTTTTTTAAGTGCCTGCTAGGAAGTTTAGTGATTTTTATGATGGCTGATGATAAAGAACAAACAGTGTGTGAGAAGTTTTGTTTTCTGTTAGGGAAATCAGCTGCTGAAACTGTTCTAATGCTGCAAGAAGCTTTTAAGGAAGACGTTTTAAGTAAGACTCAAGTGTACGAGTGGTATTCACATTTCAAAGGGGGTGAAATGTTGTTTGAGGACCAGCCAAGATCTGGCCGACCTTCAATCTGCTGAAATGATGAAAATATTGATAAAGTTTGCAACACAATCAATGCAGATTGTCATCTGACCATTGATGAGATTTCTGAGATAACTGGTTTGCCCTGGAGTTCATGTCAGCGAATGTCAACGGAAGATTTGAATATGAAATGTGTTTCTGCAAAATTCATTCCTCGGTTGTTGACAGAGGATAAAAAAAAACAAACGTTTGAATGTTTGTTATGATTTAAGGGAACAAGTTGGAAATGACCCACAGATTCTTTCTAACGTTGTGACCGGAGATGAGACTTGGTACTACGGTTACAACCCGGAAAAAAACAAGCATGGAGCCAATGGAAAACTCCTAATTCACCAAAAGCAAAGAAGGCCTGACAGGTTCGATCAAATATTAAAATCATGTTGGTTAGTTTTTTTGATGCTAATGGAATTGTGCACAAGGAATTTGTTCCTCCTGGACAAACTGTGAATCAACAATTTTATTTGAAGTTGTTGAAAAGATTACATAATAGTGTACAGAATAAAATGACCAGAAATGTGGAGCGGCAGTGATTGGTTCCTTCACCACGACAATGCCCATGCCCACATGGCCTTGAGTGTGCAGCAGTTTTTGTCAAAAAACAACATGACCATTATCCCTCATCCTCCCTATTCACCCAACCTTGTGCCATGCGACTTTTTCCTGTTCCCTCGTATGAAGGCCCAGATGAAAGGGAAACATTTTGCTGATGTCAGCGAAGTGAATAAGAAAATGCTGGAAGTCTTGAACAACAAGAGCATTGAAGAGTTCCAGAAATGTTTTCAGCAGTGGGAAAAACTGTGGTACAAGTGTATCAAATCAAAAGGAGAGTACTTTTTAAGGAGACTAGAGTTGTAATAGTATAAAACCTAATAAACCATTTAAAAAGAAATAATTCCTGTTGTTTTTGGGTCCCCCCTCATATGTCATAATGTTTTTGATTCATATAATATTCATGTTTCACATAAAGGGCAAGTTTATACTTTACTGTCCAGCCCCAGTGGTTGAAGGTTATATAAAATGTCATTTTATCAGATGTTCATAGTGCAGAAAGGGTACATTTCCATGCACGCGCGCACGCACGCGCGCGCGCACACACACACACACACACACACACACACACACACACACACACACACACACACACACGTGCGGATACACATGATATATTTGTACTACTTGGCAAATATCATTATGATTATCAAGTCAAGAGGTGTATATGGGAGGGCTTGAAGAAATGCATACAAATTTTTGGTGGAAAGACCTGAAGGGATGAGGCCCTGATGCAGGCATAGATGGGAGGATAATTCTAGAATGGTTGTTATGTTGTTATAGAAATGGAATGGGAGGTTGTCAGTTGGGCTCTAAAACAACTGTAGTTGACCAAATTGGATCCAATTCCTTGATGCCAAGGGAAAGAGGAGGAAATGATGTGTTCTTATTTTCATATAGTTACTTAAAATTTGTGATTTAGGCTTTGATGAGTGATTTTAATTGTGTAATTTATGCTTGCAGTCAGGTGCTAAAATCAACATCTCTGATGGCTCTTGCCCTGAACGCATTGTTACAGTCACAGGACCAACAAATGCCATTTTCAAGGCATTCACACTCATCTGCAAGAAATTTGAAGAGGTAAGGCTCACACTTTTATCTGTGGTTTTCTTTCCACATTGCTTTCTTCTCTTCTTCTTCGCTACTACAGTGTTCCAGTTGGATAAAATTGATATACTGCATTTTCCACTATAAAATGACAGTTTACCCGCGGATGACTCATGAGAAACCAGGCAGTTATTTATATGCTCATGCATTGACATTGAAATGAATGAGATTACAGGCTGCACATTTTTGTGTTCATGAAGTGTTTAGTGTTGCAAACTGATGTTACTAACAGCACAGCAGCATCAGCAACAACAAAATAAGTGACAGCATCAAAAGTAATCATGCTTGTATTGCAGTTGTGTCCCAAGTAATGGAATTTAGTAGACACCTATGGTGATGCTAGATTAATGCAAGCATGTAAGGGCAAAGGAAAGTGGATGCATGTCAGCAGTACTCTCATAAGCCAAGATTTTGGCAAACTGCTATGACTGTCATGATTGTCATGCTCATCATTATCATTCTAATTACCATAACAACATATAGTAACTTAAGTGTATTGCACTAAACTGCATGGACCCTGACCCTGACACATGGTACAGTGGAGCAGTAATAATTGCGGCATTGCCTTCCATCTACCTGAGTGGCCCATGTGTAGAATTATGGTGTGTGATATAATTTTAAAATATACTTCTATATAAAGTGATTTTTGAAGGGATGGTGTTTTAACGTACAATATCAGGTGACGTTTACTGTGTCCCACTATGTCCACTCCAGTAAAGAAGTTGTGTCACTATGCCCATCACAGACAAATACATATTATTGAAGTTCCATTGATCTACATGTTGATTATCTTGACAATGGAGACTGACTGCAGAGGCAAGAGCTGCTGAGATCAAATAATATCCCTCCTCTAACCTGCAACTTTGTTTTGCACCCCAAGTCTGCTGAATAGACTGAAACAGAGAGACATGCATAGCAGGTTGTGCAGTGTCATGTCAACTTTCTCCTGGTTCCATAGGAAGGATGTGCAAGAAATGCTTGGGGTGGAATAATGTGCTTATACTTAGAAGAATGTCCTCGTTTCATGCAGATCTTTCTGGTGTTAATAACATTGAGAAATTTACTGTGCCACTGATATTTTGTTATTAATGACGTTTTGTTATGTTGTGTTAAGGTTTTGTTACACTTTTTCTGGACAGCTTGTGTGTAGTGTTTCCATAAAATCTTGTTTGAAGCATTGTAAAACTGCATAGATGTATGTAAACAAATTGAGTCAGTGGAATTTTAACCTAATGTGAAATTTAATACTGCAATTTATACGTATTTCAAACAAGAAATTATATGAATAAAACTTCTGGAAGTATGTTTGTAAAATAAATTTCCACAAAACAATTAAGAGTAGTGTTTTGCACCTTCACTTTCAATATTGTGCAAATTCATTGTAAGAGATTAGCATGCATAGGTGTAATAAATGACACCTATGGAGGAGGATGATTGAACACCTTTCTAAATATCAGTAGAACTTTATTGTGAAAGATAAAAGAATGCACTGTAAAAAGATGACATTGGAATTCTTGGTTGTTTTTTTTTTAATTCTTGTTTTTAAAGAGAGTACAGTGTGTAGAAATTGACCCAAAATAATGGATTAAAATTTTATTGTTTTTAAATCTGAAATGAAATTAATTGTGTTTCAAACAGTAAGCAAAATCATATGAAAACTGTATAGGATAAGTATGTAGTTTGTTCCAGGATTTTGGAGGGAAAAAACTGGCCATTCAAAGCTCAATAGCTTTGATATGCCGCAATCATTGCAATCGTTGTATGTAATTGACACATTTCCTCCTTCAAATCACTTAAGCATCCTGAAACAAATTTTCTTCCTGGATACCAAGGCAACATGCTGTTCTCGTATGCTGGAATGGACTGGTTGCTTTACACAGTATAATAACCCCAAAGACTAATTTGAATAACTTGTGCAGTGAAAGCCTGAAAACTTGTAGTTTCACACCTGTTGTGTAAAATAAGTTGTAAGTAGAGATTTTGTTCTTGGGGCTTTTGTAGATGGCATGGTAATTTAGGATGTCCTGCTTCTAGAGGCTGTCATTAAAGAAGTTAAGAACAGGGGAAATTTCATTTCTAGTGTCCCTGGTATATAGAACCTTGCACCGCATACCAAGGACCAGAGTGGTACATTATGCCACACTGGTAACAGAGAGGTGCCAAATTAATATGAAAATGTGCAGAGCTGCTTATGGAATTTATAAATATGTAGCTTTGAATGTTTTGTACATTTTTGGTTATAGAATTCATCAAAATTTTGCATTGTGCTTTGGCAGTAGTTCCAGATGTGCTTGGATAGGGGCATAACTGTCTTGTATTCACTTTATTTGATTTTGAGGTGAAAAAAAAAGTTGTATACCTGTAAAAGTATGCTCTACAGAGATACCTGTATGTTGTCAGTGAAGTTGTGAAGAATTTGTCCTTTTGTATGTGTGTCTCGTATTTGAATTGATTTTAAGCATCACATATTTCATTATCAGTATGTCTGTGCTTATTTCTTCTTATTTTGAAAGTATGAATTTTAATTGCTTTTATTGACAGTATTTTCTGTTTAGGTTCATTGTTAAGGATGTGTGAATTGTGTGCTTCATGACTAAATATAATTGATCTGTCTCTAAATAAACCATAAACAGTTAAATAAGAACACGTGGGAGAACTGTTTATAGCCTGCTAGTTTACTGTCTTTATTTCAACCTTTCAAGCACTGTTGAGCGGGTGGTGATCCTGTTTAAAATGTATTGTTACCAGAAGACGTCTGTGAATGGGCCTAAATCTTCTTGAAATTCAGTGGGCGATCTTTTAACATGATTTCATCAAAAACCTCCAACCTCAGTAACTTCAAAAGTTATGAAAGTAATTCTTAAACTTTTATACTAAATGTATTAGTTGGGACTGATAACCTGGAGACACTATTTTGGCATAGGCTCACACTGATACCAATACCTGGTACACCCCTTCCACTTTTGGCATATTTTGTCCCAGTTCGTAACTATTTGATGACATACATAACAGAAGAGCTAAGTTTAACATTTTATTTATGGGAGCATAGAGTAAAATGGAAAGTTATGTGCAGGGACTTTGTGACAAAACAGACTGTTTAATGTTCTTAGTGTCTCCTTTTTGTAGGCCCAGTTGATCTGATGTTGGTGTACATATTTAGAGCAATGATAGGGGTGTAGTTGGACAGCACTTGTTATGAAGAGGCTTCCTACACTGCATAACAGGTGGCATTTATTGTAAATGTTGTACAGGTGCAGGGAAATCAACAACATTGCTTGTTCATAGATTAGCACGAGCTTGGAATGGCTAACACCCTGTTGCTGCTGCTGATGAATGTTCATGGTGCTTCTTTGAGAAATTGTGTCATGGGTTCATTACATTATATTGACTTCTGGAAATTTTTTGAGCTACCTTTGCACATTGATTGATTTTAACATTTCCTGCTGTTCACATATGTCCAGTAGAATGTTCGGGATTATTTTACCCAGCCACCTCAAGCTTTCATGCCATACTCATTACTGAATGTTTGTGGAGCATTGTGGACATTAAAGTGCTGTTGGCAGTTTTTTTACAGTTGCACACCAAGATATTTTCACCATAATCTCCTGCTATTCTGTAGTGTAATGTAGGATGCTATTATCACAGCTGAAATCATTCTGAACACCCAGTGGTAGTTCATGCAAGTGTATGAACATAGAGCAGATGCTCCTACCAAAAAAAATCATTCATTAAAGTAATCTGTTCTTTCATGAAGGGGTATGTGCACTGAACAGTTGTTCTGTATTCGGTAACAGAAGGTCACAAGATATGAACATGTAGTAGATTATCCCATCCACTGTCTGATGAGCAGTGCTGTTGGTTGTGTGTTAGGATCTTGATAAATAATGACAGATACACCCACATATCCCTGTGTGACTTTTTCCTTTTTCTAAAACTCAGGTTGGCACCCAAGGTGAGGAGACTTTTTTTTTGTCATCATGACTCATGAACAGTTGCATGTTGGAATGGCTGTATTAAGTCACATAATTAAGTTGAAGGGGATTGACTAGAATAAATGGTAAATGCAACTGTGACAAAGAAAAAAGTAAATTGGAAATTGTTTTTATCATGTGCTTGTGTGTTGTGAAATGAGACACTTGGGAAATGTTGTAGATTGATGGGCTTGTTAGATTAAATAAATTTTACTGTCAAGAAAAATTCTTCATTGGTATGTTTTACTATACTCTGTTAAATATTCAACTGAGACTGTGTACTTAGCATTGCCAGTTGCCACACTGCTACTTTCAGTATAAAAACATTGGCTGTTCTGTGGCATTTGAGATGTAACAAAGGAAATTAGTTTCTTCCAAAGATTGGTTGATTCTAACTGATCTGCTGGTGGGAATCATATCCCAGAAGACTGGGCTGTATGTCAGCATCACTGCGGCAACCGCAAATCTTGGGTAGTACCCATTGTTTGCAGCACAGCAGCTACAGTGACTGCATTCGTCTTTGTAAGTGGCCTCAACTCAACACTGAACCAGGTTTAGTGAAATGTCTAGGAAATCCACAGTGAAAGCCTCGGGAATTTAGAATAAGTTAATATTGAGCCAGAGTGAGTTTATTTAATTTCTGTCTTGCATACCAGATGGGTTTCCGCATATTGCAGCCTGCATGTGCTATTTGCTGTAGTGCTGCACAGTCTTAAAGTATTCTGGTAAACACTAGCAATACTGTACATGGTGCTGTCAGTTTGTTAGCTGGTCTGAACTTCCTGTGCCTTTTGTTATGAAGCTAGAAATTTGATTGTGGTATGAGCTTGTGCTAATAGGTGATCGGAATGTCTGCTGCTGTTAACAGTTTCAGGAGATGCAGGGAGCCCCCAATGGTTCAGGTATCCCACGTCCTCCAATCACTCTACGTCTCATTGTGCCTGCATCGCAGTGTGGTTCCCTTATTGGCAAGGGTGGGTCTAAGATCAAGGAGATTCGTGAGGTGACTGGAGCATCAATACAGGTGGCATCAGAGATGCTGCCCAACTCAACAGAACGTGCAGTAACCATCTCTGGCACCAGTGAGGCCATCACACAGTGCATCTACCACATCTGTTGTGTTATGCTCGAGGTAAGAAGAGATGCATTTTTGCATTGAGTTGAGTCAGTTTATGCTTTCGTAATATGTATTGAGTTATGTCAAGTTGTTCATTGGAACCACACAGTTGATGTTTTGTTGTTATGCAGTATGGAAGGAGTTGCAGTTGATTATTATACGTATGTAGGTATAGTCTGTATTTTTGAGTTATATACCAACCCTCCTTCAGAGGCTTCAGTTTTTTGGGAAATTTTTATATGAACATCCCTAGCTTTGTGTGTAATTATAAAGTGGCTGTCCCAATTTTTAGATGATAAGGAAAAAGTTCTGGTATAAGTCTGGGTAAATGTGGGTTAATAGCATCACAGTTTGTTAGAGATGTCAGTTACTGATTTAACTCTGCAAGAGGAGTGGCTGAATGAAATTAACTTCATACCAGTTGCTGTCCCTTTGTAAATATATCAACAGGTCTCCAATTATAAGAGCATCATAACATATTTGGATAGAAATCTTGTTTGCTAACATTTCCTCAGAATTTTTTACCCTTCTTATTCCTGTGTACTTTGGCCTTGATGAGATTGATGAATCTTGTTTTTAAGTAGCCCATATAAAATACATATTTACACAGGGTCATACTGAGCCACATGAACTTGGTTCACATTCTAACCTCCACTAAGTTGCATGAAGATAGCAGGTATCTTAGGTTTCATGGTTGTATATGCCCATAACAGTTTGGATGTTAATAGTTTCAAAATGTTGGTGATCTGAAATTTTCAAAGTTCAGGAATTGTAGTCAAAAGTTGTTGCCTAATGATGGCCTTAGCTTCACTGTGTTAATCCTAGAGAGCAAAACCAGTGTGTGTTGCAAATCTGATTATATGCTGTTTCCAGTCATGTGCCCCATGGATTTATTGTTGGGTGGGGGGGATAGTTGTAGAAGTCAGTTAATGTTGCCTTTTAACATAAGTTCATAAGCATTTATTTTGGGTTCTTGAATTCCACGTGTAATAATAAGAGTTCAGATTTAGTTCTGTGGATATCCCACTGCTTCTGCAAGTAGTCCCCGCCACAGTTGAGGCATTTATCATGTCATGGATTGAGCTGTTCCATATTGTGTTTGTAAGAAGTTTATGGCATTTACTGCCAGCCATCATGTCACAGCTGTTGCTTTGTTGCTATTGTTTTAACTCTTTAGTTGCCTAACGTGAAGTGTACCCCTCATGCAAAGTGATACTCATATTGCCAAAAATTAGGTTTAGCTGACAGCATTTAATGACCTTCCTTCTTTAGATCTAATTTAAATTTCCAGTGTTCCACAGTTCCCACAAGACACTTAATTCTGGCAGCCAAGGGGCAAAATTCGTGGCTGCCAAGATTTTGCTTCATCACTGGAAACAGGTGGTAATTGCTGGGTGACAGGTTCCACAAATATAATTGTGGTCATTTGTGTTATTGAGTAATGAAATTATGTGCTACCTAATCTTAATTTCTGATTGACTCACATATATTTCATGCACCATTTAATATCCCAGCAGTGCACCAAATTTCAATTGGACCACCTTGTGATCAGAAGTAATGAATTGTGAAAATATATATATTTAGACATTTGCACTTTTCACAAGCCAGAAAGAATGTTAGTAGGAGGGTGGAAGACTACCTGCAAGTCCTTGCTGTAGCTGTGGAGGTAAATGCATATTGTCTCCCTGTTACATGTTTGATCACTTTGTTGTTCATAACACTATCTGAGTGGGTGAATCACCATCAGAGTTTGTCACTGGCTGTCTTGGCCTTAGCATTAATCATTGCATGTGAACATCCCACTGCAGTTCTTGGGTCCACTTTATTGTAACTGCTGTGTGAGGAATGTGTAGGATGCTGGGGCATAAAGGATAGATGAAAGATTGTGATAGGTCATGGGACTAAATGAAGTAAAGTAATTTTCACTTCATTTGTGATCCCATTTACAGACGGCACACAATCTAAGCCCCATGAGGAACAATTGATGCATGTAGCAAATCCAGTAACTTCAAAAATATTTTTAAGAATGCCTCTTCCATTTGTCATTTGAAGTGTTTTATAGATCTTACTCAGTTCTGTTCGCGAGACTTCAAAACTTGTCATGAAGTTTTAAATTTGTGTATATTGATTAGAGTATAGTGTGCATAACACTGCAAATGGGCTTTTAACAGATGTAGGAAGTTAACTGGTTTTTGTTTCTTTGTTCCGATTTTTAAGCAAACATAATGAAATGTTGAGAATACCTTTGGTAATATTGTATGCTATGTTATGAAGTACACCCCTTTGAATCTTGTTACACTTGTGTGCACATTGCATTATGTTTTTTGTTCTGTTGCAGTCCCCTCCTAAAGGTGCCACGATTCCCTATCGTCCCAAACCCCAAGTGGCTGGGCCAGTGATCCTAGCTGGCGGACAAGCTTACACTATCCAGGGTAACTATGCCGTGCCTGCCCATGCCGACGTAAGTACAATGCCCTTGTTCCCGGGCTTGGCTCCGGTTGCCGCCGGACACACCCCGTTGGGCCTGCCCCCCTCCCCACTCCTCCATACCGCAGGGCTGGCGGCAGATCCGCTGCTGAAGAACGGACACTTGCAAGCTGCGTTACCGCCCGCGCATCTGGCGGCTGCCGACGTAAGTCTTTGGGTGCAGCTAACCCCCTCCCCCACATACACATGTACACATCTATTCTGTTAATAATCCCCCACCCCACCCAATCTTTGTGGGCATGCATAATGAAGGAAAAGCTTGTGAGTATTAATACTGTGTGAACTTATTGATAATATTGAGGTGTATGCTTAACTGCAGTGATCTGGCATGCCAAGTTTTTCCTTCAGGTTTATGTTGCTGCAGCTTCCAGGGTGTGGTGCAACTAACATCTGCTTGCTATTCCTTTGTTGCCCTGGGACCTGGAGCTTGTTAACTTATTAGTTCGAGGTGCCAATTCCTATCTATCAGCTTGTTGGATTTTCATCTCTCTGTGTTGGGTGGTACTGATGTCAAGAATCTTGTCTTAGGCGGGAATTTGAGATATGAAGCAAACAATTTCATATTATATAACAATTGTCATGAAATATTGTGGACTGAGAGACATGTTTCAAGATTATGGCTACTGGTTGTGTGGCATTCTTACCAAACAAGAATGTAATTTTCTGGAGAGCTTTCTTTGAACAAGAAAACAAGATGTGTTTCTTCTGCCAGAAAGTATGGTTTGAACTTGCTTCGCTCATGTATATATATATACACGTTGCATTTCATATGGTAACAGTTTTTTTCATCCGTGATATCTACTTGTTTTGAATAAAATAAGTATGCTTATAAATTCGGAGCAGTATTGTAGCATGAAAGCTCAGGTCATGCTAATGAAATTCAGTTTGGGAGTTTGCACCTCTTTTCACACATATCTTCCTTTCTGCCCTCATGTTTGTATAGTTTGAAGGGATGCCAGACTAACAAGCAATAGGATCTGGTTTGTTATGTATTTTAATATTTGGAAGGAAATACATGTGAAAATGGACATGTTCTGTTGGTGTTGGTGTGGCATCCATGAATACTCTGTCTCACTGAAACATCCCTAGTTTGGTATGGTAGTGTGAGACTGATGTGTTTTAAGTTAGCTTACTGTGGTGTCATGTCAGCATAAGGAAGCTTATGAATCTTTTTTCTTGCAATGAACATTTTCTAGTTACAAATTCTGCTGCTTTGTTGGAGCTCCTCTTCTGGCACTCAATTGACCCAATCCATGCAGGTCCACCTCTGTATTCCCATGACTGAAAAATTGATACATCGGGAAACAAATAACATACATTGTGCATGGCTTTGTTTTCCATGATATTTATTGCACACCATCTCTTGTTTGTTCAGTGGCACAAGAAATTAAGTGGGGTAAAGTCTGTATACCTGTTCGGTAAGGTGATTGCACTGACCTCAGAGGGGAGGGGTCACCCAACGGGGTTGCCCAATGAGCAGCCTGTGCAGGCCAGGATATGACTGACTCTAGTTTTCTAGTTTCTGCTCATGTAAGTGTCCACACTTCTGTTTGTTGTGTCACCTTTACACCCACTGCCCTTCCCTTTGTAGATTTGTTTTTAACTCCCCTGTAAGTGCATATGTGAACCAGGTAAGCGTAGGCAAGTACATGTTCTCATCTTTATAATTTACATTCCATATTAGATGGTGGAGCTGTTGTGGGTAAGGTGTGCACATATATTTTAGCAAGTGAGATTCAGTGACCTTGTTACATGAAAGAATGAATGTGTGGGTGACCATGTTACATTTAGTAAAACCTTTCCGGTCCACTGTTGATGTGATGCAGGTTTGTCATGATGAGAGAATTTGTATCATCTGATAGAAACATATTGCCTGTAGTCCTTGAGCCATTTGTGCCTTTCATAAGTAAAGTTGAGCATTGTGTGTGTGTGTTCCATTGCTGTTATGTAAGAAGAAATTGTTATTGTGTGTGTTAATTATATGTTAAGAATTGATTGATTGGTTTTGAGCCTTGCGTAGTTCTCTTCATAGTGTACAAGGGTGTTGGTTGTGAAGTACACATCTGTCATGAATGAACCAAAGTTGAAGTATTCACATTTTTACAATTTAAATTCAAGCTACAATTTATCATAAGGGTATGGAATATGAAATTTTGTTTTCACTGTTTGGAGTAATGGGGTTTGTCAGTATGATCAGTCCCAAATTTTCCCTTATGTTGCAGCCAGTAAAAAGTAGTTTAATATGTGTGAACTTTGCACACATCATTTGAATAAAAACAAGATGTTAAAGGACTTAACTCCTATTTTGAAGATTGTTGTTCTTAATCCTATACCAGTTTGACCATCACTTTTTAAAATGTGCTGATCCATAGTTTGAACATGCCTTGGGTTCTTTAGGCATGTCCAAACATGTAAAACTTTACCCATTGTTTACCTTATGATCAGCATGCTGTCTAACCAAACCTATTTTATTCCATGTTTAATGTGTATTAATTAGAGAGCTAGACACAGAAATATGTATTGTTTGTACATAATACAAGTTTTTTGGTGAATGAACCATTGTATAGCAAACATTTAACTGTGAATACTACAGGACACACCTGTTGCACCCCTTGATTGAAGCTGGTTCACAGTGATCAGTGTTTTCAAGTTTCCAAGGCCATCATAAAATCCATAATAATACATGCCCATATCATTATTACATGATATTGAGTGCTTCAGTTATGTGGAAAATGTTGATCTTGAAACTTAAAATACTGTACTGCAGCCACAACTGTAATGACATTGTGATGTTTATACAGTCTCATTTGCAAGTAAAGCTAAATGAATGTATGTATTATATTTCACCTTCAAAATGGCATTGTTCACATTGTGGATCAGTCTTCTTAAGAAACTGCTGCTCATCAGAAATAAAGCATTTGTTTGTGGGGTTCAGAGAATATGAAGAGGGAACTGGTTTTGTTACAAATCCTACCCAGTACAAACTTAACGAACTCTCTTCTCTTAACATCATTGCAACCCAGATACTTTTTTTTTTATTTGTGCAAGTGTGGACATTTACATGGTTGTGTTATTTTAATATTATGATGTAGTGTGGAACTTTTCTAGCCCTAGCCTTGGTTTTTATCCGCCGAGAACCTCTCCTTACTGCCAGAAGCCAGTGGATAGATAACTAGGTTGTTGAAGTTAAGAAAATATAACATTCTGCACCGACACTATGAGAAGAGTGGGAAAGAAGTAAAGGTTGTCATCTGCAATTTTATTGGCATTCCCTAGTTTTCTTACCTTTATTGGTTTCTGACTTTATTTACAGATTGTGTACTTGTGTCATGGAGTGTTCATGATTTTTTAAAATTAATTTGCAGTAAGAGTGTCATCATGTGTGTGTGAAAAGAATAAGTATAAATTCGTAAGAGCATTGCAATGTTGAGCTGTATTATACCTGCAGCTGGAGGAAATTTGGTAGATGTACTGTTCAGAATTGCAGTATTAGATGTCACAGAAAGGGCCATTAATTTCAAAATGTCACAATATACTGCTTGATAATAGCAAGACTTTGGTGTTTATCTGGGGGAAGTGCATAAGGATTTGTAAATTTCTGACCATGGCTTTATGCCATACATATTCAGTTTATGGTCTTACTTTATATGCTGGGTGACAGGAAAGTCATTTTAGGAGTTAGTGATTTAATGCAAACTTCCAGTTGCAACTTATTGTAGTTCATTGGTTGTATTAGACTGTGTGCAGTTCATATGCTGTTCTTCAAGGCTTCCATATGTGCATTTTTTATTGTGCGTGAACTTGAATAGTGGTAGTAGTAGCAACAGGAGTATAAGATGATTGAGGTTAGTATGACTGTGTTTTAAATTCTGGTGAAGAGATTTCACTGTTCTGCAGTTGGAATGGGGAGTGGACACATAACAGTGTTTATATATTTTTAACCAGCCACTGCTTCACACCTGATTGTCCTATTTTCAGTTTTGAAACAACACAGGGACTTGGTAACTTTTCTGACTATTATTTTATTTGTAGGCACGGAGGGTTGTTGCTGGAGGATTGTAGATAGAATTTACAGCGGTAACCACAATTGCAGTTTTTCATTTTCCCATGCTCACTCAGACATAATAGTTATTGGCTTTACGTTCATGTCAGGCACAGGTTATCTCTCTCCCTGTCACACAGATCTCGCCCTGCTTTTTCTGTTCATGTTCCATTCTTGGTCTTAGAAGTCCTTGTTTAGTACAGTATATGTGGCTGTGCTATGTTCTCTCCTCAGTGACCAGATTCACACTCAGGGTGATTTGTATGGGATTAGCAGCAGACTAAGTGGACAGATTTTACTCAGAGTGCTGTGGTTTTCCTCTGCCTGCATCCTTTGCCAAAATCTTTTGTGATTTGAGGGACAGAGAAACAGTCACACTGAGCCAGTTCCATTGAATAGGTAGGCTGTGTCAGTGGCATATTATGGTATTTATCAACATACAGCTCTCAGACTGGTGTAAGTGGATAGGTGTTATCTTGGTGAATTACTTCTATGATGCAGTGTGTCACAGGAATGTCTTAGCACGTTGAAATGTTGGTTAATATTCTGGTCTTTTGAAGTATTCTTGAAGACAACAACACCCTGGTGATAAAAGAGAACATTCTGCACCACCTTAGTTTTTCTAGTGCATTTGACAAACTTATTTTGCTTGTTGCAAAGTAAGATATTGCCACTGGAGTTACTACTGATGTGGGTCTGTAGTTGTAATCCCTAGGCTGATATTGCATTGCCTACTACATAGTTCTTAAAGAAGTCTGTATTGGTTCATGCATACTAGTTACATTTTCACAGAGAAACGGGTTTTCTTCTATGCCTGTGTCAGCAGTCTTGGAATGACTATGATAGAGACAGTTCTTATTCCACAATCTACAGTGAAAATGGTGGCTTGACATAAGCTATAAGAAATGCTTGCTTGTTCAGCTGTCTCCCAAAGAGGCAGTCTCCTGCAACTTAGTATTAAATTGCGTGCACGTGCATGCGCGCGCACACACTCACTCACTCACTCACTCACTCACTCACTCACTCACTCACTCACTCACTCACTCACTCTTGAAATATCAGTTCATCCTTTATGCTGATTTAAATTGTGTCGAGGATGCTAATTTTTTTGACATATTCATCCATCTTTCAACTAACAATACCCACTTGTGCCCAGTTCACTTTTGCATCAGGTGAACACCATATTCTCATGTTTTATCATCCTTCTGTTCTAACCTGCAGAATGTAACGAACATACCATCTGTAATCAAGGACATTGTTAAAACAAAAATATGACGAGCAGACTCTGTGGGCTGTACATGCTGACCATGAATGACCGCGAATGTGGAATGAAGTTTAAGCACACCTGGTCATGCATTAGATGTCTGGGCTCAATCATATCTCTTTGCAGTTCGATATTTTCTGTGTTCAGTCTTGATACTTGTGATCACACCTCAGGTTGTTGTTAATCAAGTATTATTTATAAGTTTATTATATTTTTTAAATTTTTTATAACCTTTACAAACATAATGTTTTCCCATGAAATGTGCATCCTTTTCGCCTGGGAGAGAAAACACTTTCCCACAGTGGGCATTTAAATTGAATTGTGCTCTGGTGACAGATACCGGGCATTTGAAGTGCTGTACACTGAAGGCTAACTAATGGAAATGCTCATTGAAATTCAACAGGGAATTATTTCATTTGTATCTTCATCCTTCATCACTTTATTCCTTTATCCTGTTTCCTCTTTCTCCCTTAACCTTTAGGGTATGACTTATTAAATGCCAGATTTCTGCTGTGACCAGAGCATAGTGCAATATAATTGCCCACTGTGGGACACTGGTTTCTCATTCAGAGAAAAAGGATATACATTTAATGGGATGATGTTCTGTTGATCCCTAAAGGTTAACACATTTAAGTTAAATCTTTATCCTTGGCACAGTTTTGAACCAAGTGTTATCAAGACTACTACTGGTGGAGCAATGTAATGTACTTGCATAGTCAGATAACTTACTTGCCAGACTCAGTCCTTCAGTGAAATGTACAAATCACACTATTTCTTTTTTGTATCATTCCTCCTCTTTACCCCTTTCAGTCTTTGATTTTTTATTTCATTCACTTTTGATTGAGCAAGCCAATTGAAGGAAGGTTGAATTCAAAGAAACTCTTTTATTAATCATATTTTTTCAGTCCTTGACAGAATTTTGATATGATTGTTGTATTTGCCAGTTGTACCTCTCAAGTGAGGTGTATCGTGTCCTTTTTTGCTTAATTTAAATTTAGCCCTTCATTCCGTGGGATAGACACCCTGTGTCCATACCTTGTTCCTGTGGACCAATTTTGATTATGTTTTGCATAACATATCCCATAATAATCCTAAAATTCCTGCCAGAATTTCATGTTGTCTTTGTTTTTTGAAGAGTTATGGCTCCCACAAGCACACATGGTAGATATTCTTAATGAGTAATTTGATTGTCTCTCTCTCTCTCTCACTCACAGAGAGACACACACACACAGGCACACATACATGTGCAGAATCAAACATACTCCTGAGCATGAGTTGTTTTATTTGACATTATTATTTATTATGGTGAACCAGGTCCTGAGTTGTCTTTTTATTGGGCGATGCTTCGTTTCATCAGAATTGCAGATAACAGAGTACAGGGATTCACATGTAATACATTATGTGAAAGTTGATGTTCCATGCATCCTACATAGGACAATTATGTTTGATGTTTTGGTGCCAGTGAAATTAATACTGCAATGTGTCTAGAGCAGGTACTGTAAGATAGGCCAATGACCTACATTGTAAGGTAGTGTTTAGTCTCACTACTGCTTTGGCATACTGACTTTGAGAGGTGGCAGTCAGTTCAGTGACATTATCTAGGTGAAAGATGTTGCCCCCACACAGGCACCAAATAAAATGGTGATAATGACGATGATGGAGGAATGGTGGAATCTCTGTTTAACCTTTATTGTCCATGAATAGATTGAAGTGCCACCATTGTCCCAGGGCCAGATTTTAACTCTGAAATAATGGTATTGGTGTAGAAAATGTGGTAGAGTCAGGCAGCTGGACAGCTTGTACCCTTACAACAGTGGAGTATGCAGCCATTGAAGGTTAATGTGCCATTTAAGTTACAGTATCTGCAGTTTGAACACACTGTACAGTCTAGGTTAATATTATGTTCTGTCCTCCAAAGAACCATTTCACTGTAGTGTCCTTGAGATGCCTGTAGAGGTGTAGTTTTGCATTACATTGATTGTGGTGTGTATCTTGAACACATTATTTCAAATTCTTAGTTGGTAGGCCATGTTCTTGACATTCAGCCATGGAACTGTTACTGTGCTATAAGAAATGAGGTCTCAGTATTTGATGAGTGTCGGTGCAGATGTTTGCCTTAAAGGCAGAGATGTATGGAGGTGCGCCATATTTGAATATTTCCAGAAGATGGGGATGGGCAATTCTCCATTGGCCGGCTTGGCAGCTCTTGGTTTGGGAGGCCTGAACACTGGCAACACCGGTGGCCTGAATCCTGCAGGTAATTGTGATTCTTGAAGCATGTTGCATGCATTCTCTTCCCCTGTTTTGAAGAATACAAATGGACAGGAATGCTCGATAAGACCAAGTGCCAAAATTTTTATCTGTTTTATGACCCAAAAAGTACGCAAGGCAGGTATTCAAATTTAATTCCCACTGTACACTTGTTAGTCATATAACTGTTTAATACTTACCATATTTATACATTGTCTTTTTTTCTGGCTTGTATACCTGCAAAATTGTGTGCGTGCGCGCCACATAGTTGGGTGAATCCCCAGAACTGTTGTACACACAACGTCCTTTCCCATCTTTTCAAAGAAGGTGTCTCAGTAACCTATGCAAGGAACGGTCATACTTGGTGTAGCACTGGCATCTTAACACCTGCCCTGCTTGTGCATTAATTTTTCTTGAGGCAATAAATTGGCGGTTCATTTACGTAATAGCAGTGCTGATTCTCCGCTCCAACTTAACCAATTTGCCCATTTCTCTGACAGACATAACTTTGTTTTAATCCGTATATTTTTCATGAACACTTTACCACACGTGGTGGAAACATAATGGCAACAGTTATTTTTAAAAATTGTGGAAAGTACAGTCCAAAGTACATTTCATATTGCACATTGTCTAGGTAGCTGCTCTGTGAGACAGGCAAGCCTCTGTAGCCTGTTGTGTATTATTCTGCTTGCATATGCAAGCACAACCACAAATGAGTGAGGTTTCCACGTCAGGATGCATGAGGTTGCCAAAATAATTCTTCTATGTATAAGCAAAGGTGTGTGAACCTACATACTAGGAGGATGTGCTATATTTTGTTTCAGTATATTGACACTTTGGAGCCAGAATTAAGTCACCATTATAGCTACTCTGCAAAATACCCAGAATTTACATGGCTCTCCATTACTCTGCGTGGTTTTTTGCTGATGACTTCAGTGCAGTGTTTGATTTTCTCAGCATCACACTGTACGTTCGTTGACTGTAGTCAGTTTCGGCGCCAAAGATTACAGGCACACATAGTGTTGGGAATTTGTATTTCTAGGCGGGGGATTAAGCCAGTATACTTCTGCTTGTGACACTATATTTTTATTTATATTTGTAGAAAGTCACAAATTGTTCCCATTGGAAGCATTCCAAATTGTAGATTTAACATATATGATATTTCTTTGAGCAGTTTTATCTGTTGGCACAGCTCTTGCTGCCCTTGCTGGTAGTCAGCTGCGAACAAACAACCAAAACCGTAATCAGCCTGGAGCAAATCAGCAGACACATGAAATGACAGTTCCAAATGAATTGATTGGTTGCATCATTGGCAAGGGTGGCACAAAGATTGCAGAGATCAGGTATGTGTAGTTGGTAAATTCAGCTTTCTTGGAGTAGTTATGGGATGCATATGGTAAAAGTGAAAACTTACCATCCTATGGTGCTTGAAATGAGCGATAAAACTGGACAAAGGACAGGTTTTGTTTGTGTGATGTCTGGTGGAAAAAGAATGAGTTTTTAGAATTTAATTGTTTTATATATTAATATTGTCATTTTGTGATAATGCTGTGCAATAAGAGAAAGTTTTTCTTTTGTTGGTGGGTGTCCAGTTATAGTATTTAACTGTCTGTAGTGATTGATAAAAATAATTATCATCTTCATTGTTGTTTGAATGGCTTGTGCATGTCTTTGAAGGCCAAAAATTCATTATTGAGGGTACTAGAAGTAGTGCACTACCCACTCTTGTCACTGATACAAGCGTTTATCATATCAGGTTATGTCCCATGACATAGTTCTTAATCAAATGGCTGGGAAGTGCTTTGTAACACATTTCTTATAATCCAGACTTGGTTTCAAGTGGTTTTCTTTTCTTTGGGTGGCCTAAGGAATGAGTGGAAGACTAGAAGTTTGAATGCAATGAGTGAGAATGGCTGTGTGTTAGTAATTTCTTTTGCAGGAACATCTTAAATTTTTGTATGCAGTGGTGGATTTACAGAATTTATACAGCAAAGCAAAGTGTGCGAAATTGAAGGGCTGTTCCAAAGAAACTGACATCCAAAACACAGAATTTGTGTGCAGTACAAAATTTAATTAAGCTCTTTAGTTTATTGGTGTGTTCCTAGTAAGACTGGCATTTTCAGTGTTGGGAGGCTGTTTTTGTCAGTGGCTAATGAATTTCATATTTCAAGCCAAATTCTTGGAAGCTGAATTGTGGTTCCCTGTTGTGGAATTGAGTAAAAATCTGTTAAGAGAAGATTTGATGTAATGCGTGTACGTGTGTAAATTTTGGCTTCTAATGCGTATTCATGACAGCCTGCCACAGCACTTTGTATGTGAGACTAATCAGAGTGTGTCTGATAAATGTAACTTACTTTGGACATGCTTCATTGCTTCATATTTTTTTCAGAACAATCTCTTCAAAACTTCATCTGTTTCATTAATTGCATGTTGGGAAGTCAGGGTTTTTGCTCATTTTGGGCTAATTAGAAGTGGCTAGTCTTGATCAGTAGACATGCTGAAGGAAATAACATCAAATATCACCATGTAGAGGTCAGAATGGAGAAGCAGTGTGTATTTTATTTTATATTCGCTGACAGTTCTGTTGTTGAATAAATAGGCACTGTTTACCATCTAAGACAACCACTGTATTTGTTGTAGTCTATTACACCACGCCCAACTTCTTTCATAATGTATGGTTTGTTATGGCTTCCTCAGGTTTCAGTGGGATTTTTTTTTACAGCTTTGCCCAACTTTATTTTATGTTGCTTATGAAGTCCTGGAAATATACATATCTCCAACTCAGTTGCCATCACAGTAGTCTATTGTCATAGTAACTTAGTTGAATTTTGAGACTATGCCCAGCAGTAATTAAGCTATTAGTTTTTCTGTTGAATATTTTGCACAAGTAATGTATAAACAGAAAGTTCTTTTTTCATGTGTTATCTTTTAGCAGATGGCTTCGGTGGTCTAGGGTTAGTGTGCTGGCCTTTAGTACCGAAGTTTGCGGGTTCAAACCCAGCCGAAGCCATCAGATTTTTAGGGCAAAAAAATCCTCAGCACGCCTTCCTTCGGAGGGGAAGTAAAGCCGTCGGTCCCATGTCATAGATTTGCGACTGTAAAAGATCCCCAAATTTACGTGGAAGTCTGAATTTAGGCAAAATTACGACCGGACATTTCTCGCCCACAGTTCAACCTTTCACTGCTAGGATCTCTCGTATCGTTGCGGACAGAGGCACCTGGCGGCTAAAGTGGGAACGTCTAAAGGCGGGGAAAGCAATGGGAAACTACCCCCAAGAACTTGCCCAGGATGCAGTGTGCCAGAGTCATACCGGTCACATGACTGGGCTCTGGTTCCTGCCAAGCCCGGCCTTCAAGGCTGAATACTAATGAATGAATGAATCTTTTAGCACAGGGTTTATGTTACTGATTGTTGGCATTTTCCTAGAGTGGTAGTTTTCATCTCAGGATATTTATAAATTTCTGGGGTTGTATGGAGGTCTTTCAGTGGAGATTGTTTTGACTGTGTGATCACCATTTTTTAAGGGCGTGAAGTATATGCTTATTTAATTTCTGTGGGAATAATTAGTGCCTCAGTTTTGTATTTCAGCATTAATTTTCTGTTTGTACTAAGTGAAATAAAAGTACACACTGTATCTTTGTTGCTGAGTTTGTTGTATGTAAATGTGGCACTACCAAGAATGGGAACTTGGCTTTGGTTACAACCACATATAATTATTTTACACAGGACGTGAGAAAAGTGATGCACAGAAAATGGCAGAGACAGGTAGGAAACCTCAAAAGAAAGGAAAACTTAAAAGGAATAATTATAGAAGAAATAATTACAAACCATTCAGTGGAAAAAGAGAATGGCACACACAAACAACAGAAATTTGTAGAAAACAAAAAAATGCAATGGAATATAAGAGCCACAGATTCTTAGAATGAATCATTATATTACTATAAAATGGAGCAAAAAGTATGCACGTGAATGGTGAATGGAACAAAACATGAAATGAACCTAGGCTGAGACCACTGCCACCAGGTTCTGTACTACTTTGATTGTCCCATTTAACATTCCTTCTTACAATGTTATTTCAATTATGATTCCTTCAAGGGGGGAGGGTCCCCCCCCCCCCCCCTTTCCCCCTCTCCCCCCCCTATTTGGGGTTTGCCTTTTTTTTTTTACGCTTTTTTTTTTTTATATGTTTTTTTTTTTTTTGTTCTGGGGGGTGTT
>Ga0123357_10001789_pt1 | contig 23285 bp, 26 predicted proteins | sample TergutEmb28metaG_FD_89873 | JGI IMG/M metagenome (GOLD analysis project Ga0123357, IMG submission 89873) | Embiratermes neotenicus P4 segment gut microbial communities from Petit-Saut dam, French Guiana - Emb289 P4 | ecosystem: Host-associated > Arthropoda: Insects > Digestive system > Gut ... | reverse complement strand
ATTTGTCAAGTCTTGCCGTGGCTTTGGCTATTTTTGTGCGCGATTCTTTTATTGATCTGTTCAGATCGATAATCCATTTGGTAAGCATCGCCGTTGCGATAACAACGCACGCAAGAATGGCAAAGCTCATTGTGACTAATTTTACTACAAATAAAGCCTTTGAGTTTGCAAAATCATATCTGCCGTTATTTTTTCCGTTCATAATATTATTACCTAAATCCTTTCTGTAATTCTGTAAATTTTGCGCTTTTATTTTTCACTTGGCAAGGTTGTCTCCCCATACTATTATAACATAATCTATAAGCATAATCAATGGGAAAGGGATAAAAAGTATCAAAAAATATTTTGATTTCTTTTGACGGGCTTTCAGTTTATCGATAAACTTGCAGAATTCGTCGTATCCCATATCGTCTGGCTTTTCATATTTTTCCAAATCAGGTTTTTTAAAGCCGCCGTTAAACACAAGCCAGACGAAGAACAATATAATTCCCAAGCCTTCATATACAGGAAGTATGTACTTGAATTCAAGTTTTACGCACGTCATATATATTCCTGCTGTGATTATAACCCAGCCTATCAGATATAACATTAGTTTGCGGTATTCGCGTTTTTCTTCGGCGGTATGTTCTTTTTTCGGCGATTCCCCGTATTTATATTTTTTCACGACTGACGCTTCTTCCGCCTGTTCTTTTTTTTTCTTGAATCTTCTGTATTTTTTTGGCAATTTTTCACCTTCTTAATAAATTTGGGAGTGATTAAAAGTAGATAGATAGGTACATCGTAGGGGCGGATGGTAATCCGCCCGTGAACCATCGTAAAATTATTGTTTCCTCGGGACGATTACTAAAATTCAACGAAGTTGAATTTATGTCCCCTACGAATCCATCTATCTGATATTAATCACTCCCATAAATTTTTATTTTCTGTGTATTATCCCCCTATTGATAATTTGAAATTTGCAATAAAGTAACATATGAAAAATATAAAATAAACAACGTACATCATAATGATTATTAACAAAATACGCTCAGTTATTTTCTTCATTTTTTCAGTTTTATAATGTTTATCAAATAACATAGCAACAATAAAGATAAGAAAATGGTTCATTATTACTTCGTAAATTTAAACTTCTTATGCTCGTAGCTTACGGCAAACGGTCCGACTTTGACGCTTAACGCTTCTTTATTTGGGTTAATAATATGTTTCCAGCATACTATTAAACTTATGATAAGTGCCGCGATTTTTATTTCAGGCAAAGGCTCCGTGAGCATAAGTATCATACTCGAAATCGCAAACCCCGCTATAACTTTTGAAGAATTGGGATTTATTACAATAACGAACGTAAAAATCGCCGTTATTAAAGCAAATAATAACACCGCTTTGCTTATCTGTATAACGCCCAATAAAGACCCGAATGACGCCGCCACCGCTTTCCCGCCCCTGAATTTCAGAAACGGCGAAAACGCGTGCCCTATAACAGCAGCCGCCGCCACGGGGATTACATAATAACCTGCGATCTGCAGAATGGAAACCGCGACATAAACCGGAACAAACGCCTTTATTACGTCGAGAGCCATACAGATAAGTCCTATAGGCTTTCCGGCGGAGTTTACGGCGTTCATACTTCCGGGGTTGCCGTCTTCGTTTTTTTTGCGTATGTCAATATTGCACACTAATTTGGGGATTATGTATGAATACATAACGGAGCCTGAGATAAAGCCAATTAAAGTCATGAATATGCACATAACCATATTATTTATTGCACCGTTCTTTCAGCTAATTTTATTATTAAATTCCCTATATCTTCGGCGGCGTTGATATTGCAGTATTTTTTCTGAGCGTCAGTCATCTTTGCGCACTCGTCCGGATTTGATATAAGCCGGCATGCCGCGTCCGCCGCTGTTTTGACTGTATTTGCCGATACTGCCATGCCCATTTTTGCGATAAAATCGGAATTTATTACTTCCACTCCGGGTATAGGCAGCGTCAAAACAAGAGGAACCTGTTTTGACATGGCTTCGGTTGCCGACAACCCGCCCGGTTTTGTCAGTAAAACGTCCGCGGCGTCCATCAGAACGTCTATATTGTCAAGAAACTGCAATGGGATTATATTGTTTAATTTCTCCGCCGATTTTTTTGTTTTGTCAAATATTTTGCGGTTATTCCCGCATACTGTCAAAATCTGCGCGTCGGGCATTCTTTTTGCCAATTCGTCCGCGATTTTAGGAATTCTGCCATATCCCATGCTTCCGCCCATCAGCGCAAAAACTTTTCCTTCCCTTTTTTCTTCCGGTATACCGAAAACGGCTCTTGCCTCCTGTTTTGTATGCTTTACTTTAAATTTTTTGCATACCGGCAATCCGAACGGAAATATTTTATCTTTATCCATGCCTTTTAATATACACTGTTTGGCGACTTCATCAGTTGCCGCAATATAACAGTCAAGTTTTGTCTCCTCCCAAAATGGGGTGCATGTATAGTCCGTTATTATTCCCATCGTGGGGATATTCAGATTATATTTTTCAATAAGTTTCGTTATGGCTTGCGCGCTGAACGTGTGCGGACATACGATTACCTGCGGATTAAGCTCCGTGATTTTTTTATAAAGCGAATCGGCATATAACGAATTTAACCAGTAAATCGGCGAATGATGCGTACTTGATGTGATTAATTCTCCGAGACGGTACAACATGCCGAACGACCACGGCGCGCGGGTCACCATGCCGTTATACAGTCCGGACACAAATTTTGACTTGTTTTTCTTTCCTGAATTTAACACGTCCAATATCAGAGTTTCAACTTCATAATTTTTATATCCGTCAAGATATTCTTTTACAGCCCGAGCCGTATAATTATGTCCCTGACCCGTATCTGTGCTGAAAATCAAAACTCTCATTTTCATAAAATTAAATTACCCGCCTAATTTACCGAATCTGTTATTTATAGCGAGCGCGGGGTCTTGCGGAACCGGCGCGCCGACCGTGCCTGCCGGCACGTGTATATCGCTTATTTTATGCAGAGCTTTTTTGCCGAACTCCGGCATCCATTTAGCTTCCGCCTCGAACATTTCAATTGTCATATTTCTGATTTCAGTCAGGTTAAGCACAGCCGAAGTGAGAGGGTCCATAGACACAGCCGCAAACGCGAGTTCAGGGTCAACGTTGATTGCCGCTTCGACCGCCAAATTCTGCACGGTTATATTTGATTGATTCATCGCGGCAAGCTGAACGGGCAGATTGCCTACTGTAAGCGGGTGAAGTCCCTCTCTGTCAACATATATTGGGATTTCTACGCAGACGTTATTCGGTAAGTTTGTGATATAGTTTTTATTCAGCACGTTGCCGTTGAGTTTAAACGGTCTGTTTGTTTCAGCCGCTTCGATTATGTACGAACAGTACTCTTTGCTTCGCGGCTCAAGTTCGCCCGTCTCGATTGACAGCGGGTCGATTCTTGTAAACTTTTCCTGCACCGCGACGGAGAATTTATAGTACGCGCCGCTTGCTCCGCCGAAATCCGGCTGGTCGCAGTATAAGTCGAGCGACTTCTGATTTTTCCTGAACCATGGCAGATATTCTGATAAATGCCCCGTCGATTCCGTCATGAAATACCCGTAGTGGCGCATTACTTCGCCGCGCACTTTCTCGTTGATATAATACTCCGTTTTTTCCATGTTTTCGCGGAGCAGAGGATATAAGTCTTTGCCGTTGTGTTCGAGTTTCAGAAACCATGCCATATGATTTATCCCCGCCGCGACAAAATCAATCTCGCTTTTCGGCACGTTTGTGTATCCCGAAATCAAATCCATCGTAGTCTGAACTCCGTGGCACAAGCCGATATATTTCATGCTTGTCTCTCTGCCGAGATACGAGCATACCATTCCCATAGGATTTACATAGTTTAAAACAATCGCGCCGGGGCACAATTCGTTTATATCGCTGTCAATGTCGCGCATAACGTTGTATGTGCGCAGGAACCTGAATATGCCGCCGGGACCCATAGAGTCTCCGATACACTGGTCTACGCCGTATTTCAGCGGGATTTCATAGTCGAATTTATACGCGTCGTTGCCGCCTATCTGGAACATCAAGATAACGTACTTCGCGTCTTTGAGTGCGTCGCGTCTGTCGGTTGTGGCGTAAACTTTGGCTTTTAGGCTGTTTTTGTCGATGATTTTCTGCGCGTAATTTTTCATCTTTTCGATTTTTGTCATAGTCGGGGACATGAGAGCGTACTCGAAATCCGCGAGAGCGGGAGTGTTGAACATATCGTTCAGGAGAGTTTTGCAGAAAACTATGCTTCCCGCTCCGATAAGAGCTATTTTGTTCTTTTTCATAACTTAATATACCTCCGTTTTTTGGTGTTTTTTATATTTATATAGATTTTTTATTGTGTGAAAATAACAACTTCTATTTTCTTTGAGACTTATTTATAGGTTTTGGACTGTATTGTTCTTTATCATTCAATAAAATAATTGAATCTGCCGGATAAGACCCATTCGCGCTGCTGTATTTTGTTTTTGCATTTTCAGTAAATTTACCCGTATAAGTTCCCGTCTGTTTTGGAGGTAGAATGAACGTTTTTACTTCTCCGTTATAATCTTTGATAAGCACATCCGGAAAATCATCATATTCGGTAAGTTTGACGCTGAATTCCACTGTTTTATTACTGCAATTTTTAAATGTCAAATAATATGAATATGTTTGAATATTTTCTGTATAATTAAAGCTGAAATCGTTATAGCTATCAGAATAATATACTATTGACTGCAATCCGCCCCGCAGACCGATTACAGTATAATATATACTGTTTATATTTGCCGAAAACAAAAAAACAAGAACAATTATAAATCCGGGTAAAAATCGCAAAAATACGTTATATTCTTTAAATTTTATACCGTAGCTCCGCCAGTATGCCAATACTTTTCTGATGCTTAAGATGCCGGCTATAAGAGGTATCAGCATATAAATATACAATGTAGCGTTATTGCCTATATTAATGCCCGGCTTGATGCCAAACAACCCCAGAAATTTATAAAAAAGGGTATCTCTGTCAGGAGTCGTGAAAAATAAGCATATACAAATCATTAAACAGGCGAAATATAATAAGCCTCTACGATAATCAGATTTTTCTTTATTCATTTTATTCACCCATATAGATTTTTATTGTGTGCAAAAATGTAAAATTACTTAATATAAAAAGCCATATCGCCTTTCTCATCTTTGAATCCGTACTTTTCATATAACGGTCTGCCCATATCTGTGGCATTTAACGTTATTTTTTTATAGCCGCGATTTTTAGCTTCTTCGACAATCCTTTTAAAAAGTTCTGAGCCAATGTCTTGTTTACGGTAATCCGGAAAAGTAAACATATTCATTATATATGCCACTCTGCCGTCAGGGCATCTAAAAGACGGCGGAACAACTGAAAAAGATAACCCGCTTGTCGCTATAATCTTATCGTCGTCAAGGGCAAGCCATGCCGCAAAACTGTCATCTGCAAGAGCAGTTTCAAAATATATTTTGTTTGCGGTTTCCATTTTCTCGCGTTCTGTTTCCGAATGTACATCATTTGCTTCAAGTAAAAATATACTTCTGATTTTCGCAAGATTGTCGGCATCGTTTATAGTCGCTTTTCTATAAATAACCATTTAATTGTTTACCTCATAACCTTATTAAAAACTTAACCTGCATTCTGAAAAATCTATTTCGAAGTTATCCGAAAACGAAATTTTGATTTTGTCGTCGAAAGTGAAAATCTCTGCGCTTTTTATTTTTTTATCTTCCGTAAATACATATTTCAATATTAGTTTGCTGTCGGGATTTATAATCCAATACTCTTTTACGCCGCTTGTCATATATTTGTGTAATTTGTGAAAATAATCCCTATCTGTATTTTCTTTATTTGATAAACTTGCAATTTCTATGATAAAATCGGGCGCACCGTGGCATCCGTCGGATTGTATTTTATCTTTGTCGCATATAACCATTAAGTCAGGCTGTACAACGGTGCCTTTAACTCTTTTATTTTTTTTAAATTTACCATTTTCATCTCTGGGACTTTCATTTAAAAATACATCATACGGAGCCGCAAAAACTCTGCATTTTTTCCCTTTTAACAAATTAGACAGTTCAACACTTAAAAACATACTTATTGCCTGATGGTCAGTATTGCCCGCCGCCATCATATAAGCAATTCCGTCGATTAATTCGTATCTTTCATTTTTTTCGCCGTAAATAGCAAAAAATTCTTCAACCGTTAAAGGCTGTATATTTTGATTATCTGGGTTATTCATATGTTTTTTCACCTCGCTATTTATTCATCATCAAAGATTTGTTTCTCATACAGCTTAACCTGTTCAATCATATGACCGATATTTCCTTCGCCCGCGTATGTATTCATGTCAAAGAAATTTTGGCTTAAATCTGACCAGAACAATTCGTTTTCGTCGCCGGTTACGGTTACGTCGCGTTTTAATCTGCCGACATAAACCTCTACGTAACATGGTTGCAAATAGTATTTGAAATCCATCAGGTGTAATAATTTAACATCGTTTTTTGTGATGCCCGTTTCCTCATACAATTCCCTGTATGCGGCGGAAAATCCGTCCTCACCAGTTTCAATTTTTCCGCCGACGAGATTATATAGTCCCAAATACGGCTCTTTTTTGCGTTTGCACATTAAAATACAGTCTTTTTCTTTGCCGTAAAGCATTATGACATTATACCCCTGCATAATTTTTATCCCCGCGATTTATACTTTTCTTAAATCTAATATAATTATAGTATAATATTTACCTTAAATTATGTCAAGTATATTTATAAAAATATAAAAATTTTATTTTATTATTGACAAAACCAAAATATATTGTTATAATAAAAATATGGCAACTTAACAAATTTTAATTTACGAGGTGAACGCTGTCCGGCATATCTGATATTATATAATCGTTAGTATGGGTATCCGCGGAAATGATTGATAAAATTTAATAGCATGACAAACTGGGGAAAACTTGTCCAAAAACAAGTTTATTTGTTGTGCGTTATAATTTTATACATTCAGTCAATTCCGCGTTAATATTTATTAAAATATAAGCTGTGGAATTTCCACGGCTTTTTTGTTTTGTTAAGCTGCCGTAAAGTTATTAAGTAAATTTAAATCAAAATTTAAAGGAGAAATTTTATGCTAAAAAAATTTGAAGAATACCTCGTAAAACCCCAATTAGACGCGCCCGGTAACAATAACATCTGGACCGACGAATATGTCTCGAAAGGGATGCTTGAATCTCATCTTGACAGAGATGGGGACGGCGCAAGCAGACCGTTCGCGTTTATGGATAAATCTGTCGAATGGATATATTCCATAGCTCCGCCGGAGAAATATAAAAATGTGCTGGACTTAGGCTGCGGTCCCGGTCTTTACTGCGAAAGGTTCTATGACAAAGGTTATAACGTCACAGGCGTCGACTGGTCTGAACGGTCAATAGAATACGCCAAAGACCATGCCGTATCAACAGGAAGAAAAATAGATTATGTTCTGAAAAATTATCTGACGATGGATTATGAAAATGTCTTTGACATAGCGGTTATCATATCATATGATTTTTGCGTATTGTCGAAAAACGACAGAAGATTGTTACTCGAAAAAATATATAAAGCATTGAGACCCGGCGGAAAATTCATTTTTGACGTTACCACAACAAAACTTTTGTCAACAGAAGAATCGCGTAAATGGGATTATCATCCCAACGGCTGTTTTTCAAGCGAAAAACCGCATATTTGCTTTAATTTATATTACTGTTATCCTGAAGATGAGACAAATCTGACGCAGACGATTATACTGTCTGACGGCGACTGCGACTGTTTTCACATATGGCATCATTATTTTACAGAAGAAAAACTTCTCGCAGAATTAAACGCCGCGGGATTTTCAGATGACAAATTATACGGCGACGTTGCTGGAAAAAGCTATATAAAAGACGACGATTTTATAACTGTCGCCGCAACAAAAACAAATTTATAATTCCGTCCTATTTACTGTTGACAAAACTGCAAAAATAAGTATAATTATTACTGTAATTAACAAGTAATTGCAATGAAAGGGGTCTGATATTTATGAAAAATAAAATAAAATTCGCGTTTATCGGCGCAGGAAGTATCTCGTTCTGTCCCGCTACTATAACTGATATACTCAAAAGCAAAAAATTTGAGACTGTGGAAAATCTAGAGATTTATCTGATGGATATTTTACAGGAACCATTGGATTTAAGCTGCGCTTATTGCCGCGAAGTCGCGGAGTTCTTCGGCAGGAAGCCGGTCATTCGCGCCTCAACCAATCTGCGGGAAGCCGTCGAGGGCGCGGATTTCGTCATCACGGCAATAGAAGTCGAGAGGTATCACTACTGGTCGCAGGATTTTCATATTCCGCGCCGTTTTGGTTTCAGACAAATCTACGGCGAAAACGGCGGTCCGGGCGGAATGTTCCACTTTCTGCGCAACGTCGGACCTATGCTCGAAATAGCCCGCGCTATGGAAAAAGGCTGTCCCGATGCATGGATGCTGAACTATACGAATCCCGAAGCCAAACTTGTCGAAGCCGTCGCAAAACTGACAAATATCAAAGTCGTAGGCTTATGCCACGGCGAACAGATGGGTATGGACCAACTCAGCAAATTCATGGAAATCCCGAAAGATGAATTTGCCGCCGAAATCGGCGGGTTGAATCATTTCGGCTGGGTTACAAAAGTCTGGCGCAAATCAACTGGCGAAGACCTCTATCCATTGCTCAGGGAAAAAGAGCGGCAAATAGACTGGCTTGCTCACTGGGACGAATTCGCCCTGTCGCGGCTTATGCTGCGCACTTACGGGTTTTGGCCTCACCCGGGAGCAAATCATATCGGCGAGTATATCGCGTGGAGCGACGAACTTTTGGCGAGCGCTAAAATACAGTATTTCTATGACCCCGCGGAACTTGACCCGTGGAAAACAAAAAAAACGCCGGAATTTGTTTATTCATTCTCATCAAATCCGACGTCGCGCCCATTGTTTTCGGAAGTTCGGCAAAACGCCGGAGATCCAGCATATGTGCAGACTTTCAGGCTCAACGGGCGCGAACCTTGGGGGTCGGGCGAATACGGCATACCGATTGCGGAGGCTATCGCCTCGGATATTCCGGCGTCAATCGGCGCGGTGAATGTATTGAATCACAGTTATATTCCCAATGTGCTTGATAAAATGGCGGTCGAAGTTCCGGCGGTTGTAGACGGTAAAGGCGTGCACCCAAAGACAATTTCGCCTCTGCCGACAGCCGTCGCCGCAATGATTTCGCTTCAGGGCACTATTCATCAGCTTTTGATAGAGACATATGAGGAGAAGTCGAGACGAAAACTGTTGCAGGCGATGCTTCTGGATCCTACAATATCCAACTATAACAACGCAGTCGCCTTGATTAATACTATGTGCGAAATGCAATCGGAAATTCTGCCTGCTATGAAATGGTAAAAAATCAATTTAAACAAGGCTGTTTTATTATGAAAACAGCCTTGTTTGTTAATTAAATATTATCTTTTTATATATGGATTATCAACATGCCTGAATGCATCATATCCTGCATATACGGCGGTATCTCCCAATTCTTCTTCGATGCGGATTAGTCTGTTATACTTTGACACCCTGTCAGTTCTCGACGGCGCGCCGGTTTTTATCTGCCCGCTGTTTGTCGCCACAACAATGTCCGCTATCGTTGTATCCTCGGTTTCTCCGGATCTGTGTGAAACAACAGAAGCATATCCGGCGTTCTGCGCCGTTGAAATAGCGTCTAAAGTCTCTGTCAATGTCCCGATCTGATTTATTTTAATGAGAACGGCATTGGCTGTTTTTGCCGATATTGCCTGCTCAATTCTACGCGTATTGGTCACTAACAAATCATCGCCGACTAACTGTGTATATGCCCCGATTTCTTTTGTGAGGTTATTCCAGCTTTCCCATTCGTTTTCCGCCAACGGGTCTTCAAGTGATATTATAGGATATTGCCTGCACAAATCTTTTAAGAAAACTATCATTTCATCCGACGTTTTTAACCGCCCTGTTTTCCAGAAAAGATAACTGTCATTTTTACCGGAATCTTTGGCTGCGTCGAATAGTTCCGTCGCCGCGGAATCCAGAGCCAGCATAAACTCGCTGCCAATCTTGAAGCCCGCTTTAGTAACGGCTTCAAGTATTAACTCTACAGCTTCTTCTTCGCCTGATAAATTCGGGGCAAATCCGCCCTCGTCTCCCACAGTAGTGCTTAACCCTTTGCTTTTAAGCAATCCCTTCAGCGCGTGATACACTTCGGCTCCCCACTGAACGCACTCGCTGAAGCTGTCAGCCCCGACTGGCATTATCATAAATTCCTGAAACGATATATTATTGTCCGCATGTCTTCCGCCGTTGATAATATTCATCATGGGAACCGGCAGAACATGAGCGTTTACGCCGCCTACATATCTGTATAGCGGCAGAGAGTGAACAGAAGCCGCGGCTTTGGCGTTTGCTAAAGAAACGGCTAAAATTGCATTAGCTCCCAAACGGGCTTTTGCGTCGGTTCCGTCAAGCGCGATTATTAATTTATCTATTTTTCTCTGTTCGGCGACATCATTTGAAATCAATAATTTCTTGATTTCACCGTTAATATTGCTGACCGCTTTTTGCACGCCCATACCGTTATATCTTTTTTTGTTCCCGTCGCGCAGTTCGACGGCTTCATATGCTCCCGTCGAAGCTCCCGACGGCACGGAGGCAGTGCCGATTATATCGTTATCTGTTATAATATCGGCCTCTACTGTAGGATTGCCCCTTGAATCTAAAATTTCACGCGCTTTAATTTCTTTGATTATATTACTCATAATAACTTCATCCCTGACTTTCTATTTTAAGGCTTTCCGCGAATTCCTTGCCAAACCGGACGGCTTCGGCAAGCTCCGATTTAGACGGTATGAACTGGCAGCGGCACGGCGTCTCGCCCACTTTTAGTTTGAGCCCCTGCAGTCGGCTGATGAGATTTCCGCAGCCCTCGCCGCTCCACCCGTATGAGCCGAATACCGCGCACGCACGCCCTTTCATTGAAACTGCGTCGATTGTGTTTATCAGATTCCACGCCGGCAGCACCGCGTCGCGGTTTATCGTCGGCGATCCGATCAGAAATGCGTCCGAATCGTGCATTATCTGCGACAGTTTACCCATGTCAAAGCAGTTCAAATCGTAAATCTCAACGTTCGCGTTGGGTTTCACTTCTGTTATGCCGGATTTGATGTGATTTGCGAGAGCAGCCGTATTGCCGTATGCAGAGCAGAAAAATATGGGTATCTGCTCAACCTCGTTTTTGTGCGTCTGGCTCCATTCCGCATACATCTCTTTCGCGTGCTCTATACCGCCGCCCTTTTTCGTCAACACCGGTCCGTGGCTTGTGCAGACCGTGTCAAAATCTATATCTTTTATTTTGTCGAGCCCTGCAAGAACATACGGCTTAAACGGGCCGAATATAGCCGCGTAATAATGCGCGAACTCCGCCTCGTACTCTTTGCGGTATTTTATGTTATAGTCGAACACCTTAGGTTCGCAGAAATGCGCGCCGAGAAAGTCGCATGTGAACAACACTCTGTCTTTCGCAAAATACGTGAACATTGTGTCGGGCCAATGCAGAAACGGCGCGATGATGAATTTTAACTCGTCTTCGCCCAAATCAAATGTTTCGCTGTCAACGACAGTCTTGACTTTCAGCTCCTTGTTGACGATGTTTTTCAGATAAATCGCCCCGGCTTTTGATTCTATCACGGTGATTTCAGGGTATATTTCAGTCAGTTTCGCGACGGAACCGGAATGGTCCGGTTCGTTGTGATTCATTATGAGATAGTCCGGCGGAGTATCTCCGAGCACATCTTTTATGTTTTCGAGATACTCGTCGAAAAACCTTACGTGAACCGTATCAACAAGTGCAGATTTACCATTATTTTTGATAATATATGCGTTGTATGTCGTGCCGTATTCTGTTTTCACAATAATATCGCAAATCCTTACGCAGGGATTCAATACCCCGACGGAATATACGTTTTCGCTTATCTTTTTTACTCTCATTATATAATATCCCCTCGCTTTAATTACGCTTTTTCGAACATATCTTTTGCCGCGCCGCAGGCGGGGCATACAAAATCGTCGGGAATATCTTCCCATTTTGTGCCGGGTTTTATTCCTTCTTCGGGGACGCCTTTTTCTTCATCGTACACATATCCGCAGACGGTACATATATATTTTTCCATTTTTCCATAACTCCTTTTATTTTTATTAAAATATGGTTTAAGTTTCATCTATTTCAATGACAGACACTGGGCAGGATTCTGCCGCTTCTTTCGCTTTGTCTGCGGTTTCATCTGTGATATCGCCGTATACTTCCGCAAGGTCGTTGTCCGCCATACGGAATACTTCCGGACAAGTGTCCGCGCACAGTCCACAGCCGATACATCCTTCTATAATACGTGCTTTCATTCTGGATTCTCCTTTCATTTCATTTATCTTGGGAAAACAACTGTAAGAAACATCTTAAAAGGTTCTGCCGCATAAACGGCGTGCGGCTTCCGCGCAGGCATCACAATGGATTCGCCGCCATGCAATGTGTATTTTTCATCCCCGATGGAAATTTCTCCCGTGCCCTCAAGCACAGTGATCATAGCATCGCCTTCCGATTCATGGGAACTGATTTCCTCTCCTTTATCAAAGGCAAATAACGTCAGGCTTAACGCTTGGTTTTGCGCCAGTGTCTTGCTGACAATCTGCCCGGATTGGTATTCCACTTCATTTCCCATTATAAAAACAGACTCTGAATTTATATTTTTTATAAGTTTATCCATACTGATTATTCCTCACTTTCATCATTAGATTTCATTTTTTACATTTTCATTATATCATATCGGCACATAATTCATATATGATTACTATGGTATAGTATATACCAATACTATATTTTTGTCAACACATTTAAGAAAAATATTTTAAAACATGTGAAAATATTAACCGATAAGCTCTGAATGATTATAGATGGCCATATTTCGGGGAAAACAGCCATCTATAATTTCGGTTTTGCCGAACTCTATACCCGCCTTACAGGACTCGAACCTGCAACCGCCAGAATCGGAATCTGATACTCTATCCAAATTGAGCTAAAGACGGATTTCTATTTCTGTTTATAATTAATTATATCACATGTATAATACAAAATCAATATAAATTTTTCTTATGCGAATTATTTGAAATAATTATATATGATGCGCAGATTAAAGGCTTGCATTTTTATGCAATATATAGTATAATAATACAAATATATTGATTTTAAAATAAAGATTTATCTGGGAGATTTTTAATATGAATAATATAAAAAAAATTGTTTTGGCATACTCGGGAGGACTTGACACATCTATTATAATACCTTGGCTTAAAGAAAATTACAAAGGCTGCGAGGTTATCGCCGTATCCGGCGACGTCGGACAGGGCGCGGAACTCGACGGACTCGAGGAAAAAGCAATTAAAACCGGCGCGTCTAAATTGTATATCGAGGATTTGAGAAAAGAATTCGTCGAGGATTTTATATTCCCGACACTCAAAGCCGGAGCAAAATACGAGGGGATGTATCTTCTCGGCACGTCGTTTGCCCGTCCGATTATCGCAAAAAGAATAGTTGAGATTGCGCTGAAAGAAGGCGCGGACGCTATCGCTCACGGCTGTACGGGCAAAGGTAACGACCAGGTAAGGTTTGAACTGACGATAAAAGCGTTTGCGCCGAACATGAAGATTATCGCTCCGTGGCGCGAGTGGGCGATAAAATCGCGTGATGAAGAAATTGATTACGCCGAAGCGCACAATGTGCCTCTCAAAATTTCAAGGGAAACAAACTATTCAAAAGACAAGAACTTATGGCATCTATCTCACGAGGGTTTGGACTTGGAAGACCCTGCCAATGAACCGAAATATGATAAAATTTTGGAGATGGGCGTCACTCCCGAAAATGCGCCGAATAAACCCGAATATATAAAGATTTCTTTCAAACAGGGCATACCGTATAAATTAAACGGGAAAAAAGTCGGCGTCGTCGAACTTGTTGAGGAGTTAAACAAACTCGGCGGCAAACACGGTATCGGCATAGAAGACATAGTCGAAAACCGGCTCGTCGGAATGAAGAGCAGGGGAGTATATGAAACGCCGGGCGGAACGATTTTATACAAAGCGCACGAAGTTCTCGAAACTCTCACTCTCGACAGGGACACCCTGCACTTGAAACAGGAATTATCCGGCAAATTCGCGGATTTAGTCTATTTCGGACAGTGGTTCACTCCGGCGAGGGAAGCTCTCTCGGCGTTTGTCGATAAAACGCAGGAGAATGTGAACGGCGACGTGAAATTGAAACTATACAAAGGCAACATAATTCCCGCAGGCGTAACTTCTCCCAATTCGCTCTACGACGCGGATATTGCGGCATTCGGCGACGACGGCGGCGTATATAATCAGAAAGATTCGGAGGGATTTATAAACCTGTTCGGACTGCCTGTAAAAGTTCAGGCGTTGGCGAAAGAGAAGGGTAAGAAATAAGTAAAGATATGAACACAATAAAAAATATTCTCGGCGAGATAATCGGCGGCAAAATTTTAGATGTCGCGACCGGGGACGGGTCGTTTATAGATCTGCTGACAAACAACTTGAAGAGTTATGACGAAGTTATCGGTATAGATGTAGATGAAGAAGCGATTAAGTCGTCGTCTGCGGGTAACACGAATGAAAAAGTGGCATACCGCATAATGTCCGGCGATAATATAGATTATCCGGACGGCTATTTCGATACTGTGTCACTTTCCAACTCTTTGCATCATCTCTGCAATATAGATAAAACGATTTCTGAAATGCTGCGCGTTCTTAGGCCAAACGACACAATAATAATCAACGAATTGTTTTCGGATAACCAAAACGAAAAACAACTGACCCATATGTATTTTCATCAATTTCAGGCAGACATAGAGACCATGTTGGGGATAACACACAATAAAACCTTCAGTAAACAGGAAATATTCAATATTGTAGAAAGAAACGGTATTCGTCACTATTCCACGGCAATATACGAAAACGAAAGTTTTAATAAACATGTCAATCCTAATATGTTTGCAGAACGCTATAGAAAAGTCTTGGAGAAAATAACGGGTTGTTCTGAATATGATAAGATGAAAGCTGTTTATGACAGTTTAGTGGAAAGACTTTATAATGTGGGTGTTGAATTCACATCGCAGATTTTGATTGTCGCTAATAAGAGCGGATGTGTGTTGTAACAAAAATTATTAAACTTAGAAAGAGATATTAAAATGAACACAAGCAGCAATGAACATTGGGAAAAATGGCAAAATTACAAAGGCTTTGAACAAAGAGCATATCGCTTTACTGCCGAAATGCTCCCATTGTTCTTTAAATGGCTTGGCATAAACGAACACAGCCGTATTCTTGATGCCGGTTGCGGGACAGGCGTATTCGGAAGATATTTAGCCGGAGGATTAACTGACGGTCAAATTACCGGATTTGATATTAACGAGGGTTTTATAGAGCATGGTAAAGAACGTTTGAAAGAATTATTTCTTTCTGATAAAGTAACGCTTGAATTAGCGGATGGGTTCAATCTGCATTATGCTGATAATACTTTTGACGCTGTGACAAATTATACTTATATTGGCGTTTTATCCGATCCAATAGCCGGTATGCGGGAATTAGTGCGGGTATGCAAACAGAGTGGAACAGTTTCATGTGTCATAGCGACAAACGCATTTCCCGTCATATGGTGGCAAGGAGATTATCCTTTTAATGGGGCTTATGAATTACAACGGTTATATCGTTTAGAAAATGATATTCTTAGCAAATATGTTCAAAAAGATTTATCAAAAAATCTAAGTCAGAACATAGATTGGCACGCTCTACGTTATCCTAAAATGTTTGAATTATGCGGACTTAAACACATTAATATCCATCCATACGCCTATACTTTTAATTATAACGATGAAAACATTCCGTTGGAATACAGAAAAAATCTATTGTATGACGAAACGAATGAGGAGATTAACTGGCTTACTTCCCGTTATGAAGAAAATAAAAAATTATATAATGAACATGGTTTTTATGACGCGGATTTTACACAATTAATAGGATTATTAGAAATAAAACTTGAATATATAAAAAATAATTTTGAAAACGATAAAAGTTTTGAATGGCGCGGCGGATTTAATTTCATAGTGACAGGACTGAAAGTCTAATAAATCCTAAAACCGGCCAAAATTCAACTATTATATTTCTTCGGAAACCTTGTTGTAGGGCGCGGATTCCGATACGCGCCGTGTGAAATCCCCGCATTTTATATTTGCGGCGTGGCATCCTTGACACGCCCTGCACAGATTTTTTTAGTTTCCGAAGAAGTCTATTATATTTTTAGTGTCTATGATTATTTTAAACTGTAATGAAAAGGGGTATATATGAACATAACTTATAAAAACACTATAACAGCCGATGAAGTCAATGCTATCCGTAAATCTATGGGTTGGCGGCAACTTCCCCCTGATGAACGAATGCAAGCCGAACTTGACGAAAAAGAATTTTTAATATCTGCTTATGATGAAGATAAGGCAGTAGGCATGGCAACATCGGGAGGAACAATTTTACTTATGCCTGATTATCAATTCAAAGGTATTGAAAACGAATTTTTTAACCGAATTTTTGATTTTACAAGGAAAAAATTGAGACCTGGAGATGGTATTTCAATCGAAATCAGAGCATGGAATGAAAAACAAATAGCATTGTATGAAAGTCTCGGATTTCAAATTTCCACACCTGAACTTCGCGGTATTCCAATGCACATCTGTTTGACTAATCAAATTGAACTGACGGATAAAAGGTTCAAACAAATGGAATTTAAAGAAGAATAACAGGAGAAAAAATAGCCATGAGTTATAATTCAAAAATGTGGGAGGGGCGGTTCAAAAAACCGCTCGACTCAAAAGTCAACGATTTTAATTCTTCGATAAAATTCGACTGGGTTATGTTCAAAGAAGATATAAATGGCAGTATCGCGCACGCTTATATGCTCGGTGAAACCGGGATTATAGAAAAATCCGAAGCCGAAAAAATTATTGACCGACTTGAAAAAATTCTTCAGGATATTGAAAGCGGAAGTCTTGAAATCGACTGTAAAGCCGAAGACATTCACATGTTTGTCGAACAAATCTTGACCGAGAGAATCGGCGATACGGGTAAAAAATTGCATACGGCGCGGAGCCGCAACGACCAGGTTGCGCTCGATATACGCATGTATCTGAAAAAACAGTGCGGGGAAGTGTCGGACTTGTTAAAAAATCTGATTTATGCTGTAATAGAGAAAGCAGAAGAAAACAAAAATACTCTTATGCCTGGCGTTACGCATTTACAGCACGGTCAGCCGATTGTGTTTGCGCATCATATATTGGCGTATGCGCAGATGTTTAAGCGCGATATAGAGAGGATTGCGGACGCAGAAAAACGCATGGATTATATGCCTCTCGGCTCCGGCGCACTCGCCGGGACGACTTACCCGATTGACCGGCATATGGTGGCGGAAAAGCTCGGGTTTGCAAATGTCACGGAAAACAGCATAGACGGGGTTTCCGACCGCGATTTTGTCATAGAACTCGCTTCGGATTTATCTATAATCATGACGCATATAAGCAGGTTTTCCGAAGAAATTATTTTATGGTGCACGTCCGAATATAATTTTATAGAGCTTGACGACGCGTTTTCCACAGGCTCGTCTATAATGCCGCAGAAAAAGAATCCCGACGTCGCGGAATTGTGCAGGGGTAAAGCCGGAAGGGTTTACGGTTCACTTATGACTTTATTGACTGTCATGAAGGCTTTGCCGCTCGCGTACAACAAAGATATGCAGGAGGATAAAGAAGCGATTTTTGACGCACTCGAAAATACAAAACTTTCGCTCGACACTTTTACGGGAATGTTGCGCACTCTTAAAGTCAACCGAGACAGCATGAAAAAAGCGACGTCTAAAGGTTTTTTAAATGCAACGGACTGCGCGGATTATCTTGTCAAAAAAGGTTTGCCGTTCCGAGATGCTTATAAAATCACGGGGCAGCTTGTCGCGATGTGCATTGAAAAGAATCTGACACTCGAAGATTTGCCGCTTGACGAATATAAAAAAATCTGCAACAAGTTTGAAAACGACGTTTATAAATATATAGATTTGGAATACTGCGTAAACGAACGAAAAGTTTACGGCGGACCGTCGGCGGAATCTATCGACAGGCAGATAAAAAATTTAGAGGAGTTTCTGAAAAATAATTGAACATGAGGAAATATGAAACTTAAAAGATTAAAGCCGCTTGTTTTGACTGCAATAATTGTATATACCGCGATAATGATTTATTTTATGTTCTTCGGTTTCGGGCGGATTACATACGCTCAACATCTCTATAATTTAGTGCCGTTTAAGTCAATTCGCGAGGCTTTTGAACATTATATGTTTTATACCCGTTTTCCTGCTTTTGCGGGCGTTGAATCTTGGCATTTCGCAGTAAATGTTTTTGGCAATATAGGTGTGTTTGTTCCGTTCGGGAATTTATTGACAATATTGTTTGATTTCAGATTCGCGAAGCCGTTGGCAGTATTTGAAACCGGGCTTTTAACGAGTGAAACAGCGCAGCTTATATCGCGCAGGGGCGTATTTGACGTTGACGATATTCTGCTGAATACCGTAGGATTTTTAATCGGATATGCAATAATCATGGCAATATATAAAATTATAAATAAACAGAATCAGAGGAAGGTTGAAGAAAGTGAAAAAATTTAAAATATTTGTTGACGGACAAGAGGGAACTACAGGATTGGAGATAAACGAACGCTTAAGAAACAGGGACGACGTCGAAATATTGAGGATAAATTCAAAAGAATTATCAGTATTGTGGGATGTCAACGAGCGCAGAAAATATATAAATCAGGCGGATATTGTTTTTCTCTGTCTTCCCGACGCCGCAGCAAAAGAATCGGTATCGTTAATTGAAAATCCGTCCACACGCGTAATAGACGCAAGTACGGCGCACAGAGTCGCCGACGGCTGGATTTACGGAATCCCGGAATTGAGCCCAGAACACAGAAAAAATATCGCGGATGCGAAAAGATTGGCTAATCCGGGGTGTTTTGCGACGGGATTTATTATGCTGATGTATCCGCTTGTAAAAGAGGGGATTGTTCCGGAGGATTATCCGGCGACATGTCATGCCGTGACCGGTTACAGCGGCGGCGGCGAGGCGTTGATTAAAAGATATGAATCGGACAAAAATAAAGAAAAGTTAAACAGCCCGTGTTTTTACTCGCTGGGGTTACATCACAAACATCTGCCGGAAATGCAGAAACACAGCGGACTATCAAATCCGCCGCTCTTTACGCCGATTATCGGTAATTATTATAAAGGCATGACTGTTGCGGTCCCGCTGCCGAATATAAAATTGCCAGCGGCGGAAATAAATTCATTTTATAAAAATTATTATCAGGGACAGCGCTTCGTGAAAGTAATGCCGATGAATGTACAGGACGAGTTAGAGTGGGGTTTTATGAACGCGGAAAGCTGCAATAATACAAACAATATCGAAATTTTGATTTTTGGAGACGACAAACAGGTTCTTGTCGCCGCAAGACTTGACAATCTTGGCAAAGGCGCGTCCGGCGCGGCGATACAGAACATGAATATTATGCTTGGTTTGGACGAGACAATCGGGTTGATATAAGTTTATGAAAGAAAAAATAATAAAATTTCTATTAACCGATGAAATATCATATTTCAGTCATTTTAAAATGATTGAGGAATATGGAGATAAAATTATATACAACCTGACTGAAAAACAAAATGATTGGGCAATGTCAATGCTTATCCCGACTAAATTGTCAGTTTTTGATATTGCCTCATATCCTTCCGCTGAATATATTGTTTATGTTGCCGCGTCAAATGACGAGCTTTTAAGAAATATTGTCCGCGAATTGCCTGTTAATTGCCGTCTTGTTTTTAAAATAAGCAAACCAAATGAAAAAGAAATTGTTATGGAACGGCTCAATTTAACTTTCAAAAGGTCGTATTTTTCATATTTTGCAGACAAACCTATAAATATTGATTGTACAAATGTAATAACCGCCTTAGAAATAGATGAATCGTTAGTTCCGTTATGGCTTGAAAACGGGTATGACAGAAAAAGTATCGAAAAATATTTTAATAACGGAGCCGTTTCATTTTCTGTTTATTTCGATAATGTCCCGTTAAGCACGTGTTTTATTTTTCCGTCATTCGGAGATATATGGGAAATAGCGGCATTGCATACTATACCCGATGAAAGATGTAAAGGATATGGGAAACTCGTTGCCGGTGCGGCTTTGAATTATATCGTTAAAATGAGCAAAAAATTCCGTTATCAGGTGTTAAATACAAACATACCGTCAATAAAACTTATTGAGTCATTCGGTCTGCAAAAAGTTTTGACGCTTGAACATTTGTATTATAAAGGGGAAATTTTATGAAACCATTAATCGAGGGAGATTCTTTATTTATCGCATATACCGAAGCAACATTAGTCGTTATTGAAAGGTCGCCGGATAAATATGATGTTGTTTCAAAATATGTCGGCAAAATCAAACAAGGCGAGAGAAGCGGAATGGCGGCGTATGAGAATCCGCCTACATTCTATGTCGGCGAGCCTACATATTCATCGCAAACAGAATGGTACGCCAGTGCGGTTGTTCATGATTCATATCATTCAAAATTATATCACGATTATCTTGCGAATCATGGATGGGTACCGCAAGATATCTGGTGTGGAGAAAAAGCAGAATATGCGTGTTTAGAATATCAGATTTCTTTTCTTGAAGAAATTAACGCAGATGAATACTTAATAAATCACGCTAAATCTTGTAGAACATCTCGGTGGTGGGAAAAAACAGTAACCTGGTAAAATTATATTAAATTTATAGAACAATAAAGGAGTAACACAAGTGGAATCGAACATAAAATTCATAGACGGCGGGGTAGTCGCACCGCAGGGATTTCTCGCCGCCGGAATACACTGCGGTCTGCGCAAAAATAAAGATAAAAAAGATTTGGCTATGATTTTTTCAAAAAACGGCAGGGAATGCGCGGCGGCGGCGGTTTACACTACGAATAAAGTTTTCGGCGCGCCCATAACAGTCACACGGGATCATCTTAAAAATGGCAAGGCAAAAGCCGTCGTTTGCAACAGCGGAATTGCAAACACATGCAATCCTGACGGGATAGAAAAAGCCGACGCAATGTGCAAACTGACGGCTGATGTATTGGGTATTGATGAGAATGATGTTATTGTCGCGTCAACCGGAGTTATAGGTGCGGTTTTGCCGATTGAGCCCATCAAAAATGCGCTTCCCGCGCTCAAAGACGCCTTGTCGGACACTAAACAAGCAGGGGAGGATACGGCGGTTGCAATTATGACTACGGATACCCGCAAAAAAGAGTACGCAATAGAATTTGAGTTGGACGGCAAACCGGCGAGAATAGGACTTATCGCGAAAGGTTCGGGTATGATTGAGCCGAATATGGCGACTATGCTGTGTTTTGTCACAACAGACGTTGATATTTGTTCTGACATATTGCAATTGGCATTGTATGAAGTCATACAGGATACGTTTAATATGGTCAGCGTTGACGGTGACACAAGCACTAACGATATGGTGAGTATTATGGCTTCGGGACTTTGCGGAAATAAAAAAGTCACGGAGAAAGACGGAGATTATACAAAATTCAAAAACGCGCTTTATATAATCTGCGAGAAAGTGTCAAGGGCTATCGCGTTTGACGGAGAGGGAGCGACAAAATTATTGGAGTGCAGAGTTTTAAATGCAAATTCAAGACAAGATGCAAGGAAACTCGCAAGATCCGTGATAAAATCGTCGCTTGTCAAAACAATGATGTTCGGGGCGGACGCGAACGGAGGCAGGATCTTATGCTCTCTCGGTTATTCGGGGGTCGATTTCGACCCTAAAAAAATAGACGTTATATTTAAATCATCGGCTGGGGAAATACAGTTATACAAAAACGGCGACAGCATAGAATTTGACGAAGTCAAAGCGAAAGAAATACTTTCGCAAGAAATAATAGAGATTATAATCGACATGAAAACAGGCAAAGAATTTGCGACGGCGTGGGGCTGCGATTTGAGTTATGAATACGTAAGAATAAACGGTGATTACAGGAGTTAGTAATATATGATTATATCAAATTTGGATAAGGCGAAAGTGCTGGTTCAGGCTTTGCCTTATATACAGAAATACCATAAAAAAACAGTGGTCGTAAAATACGGCGGCAACGCCATGATAAACGAAAAACTGAAAGAAGCAGTAATTTCGGATTTAATACTGCTGTCGCTTGTCGGAATAAACGTCGTTCTCGTCCACGGCGCCGGAGCGGAAATTACGGATATGTTCAACAGACTGAATATAGAAACAAAATTTATCAACGGACTGCGATATACCGACGAGACTTCGATAGATATAGTCCAAATGGTTTTTGCGGGCAAAACAAATAAAGATTTGGTCAATTTAATCGGTCTTCAGGGCGGAAAAGCAATCGGACTTTCGGGAATTGACGGCGGTCTGATAAAAGCGAAAAAACTTATTGAAAACGGCGAGGATTACGGGTATGTCGGCGAAATCACCGATATAAACATACAGCCTGTTGTTGACGTACTGGAAAAAGGCTATATCCCCGTAATCGCAACAATCGCCCAGCGGGTTGATTTTGACAGGGAAATCAGCCAGATTGACAGCATAGATTTATTTAAACAGGCTAAGACGTATAATATAAACGCGGACACTGCGGCGGCGGAAATAGCGGTAAAATTAAAAGCGGAAAAGCTGATACTTTTAACGGACATCAAAGGCCTTATGACCGACGTAAAAGACGAAGACACGCTTATACCGGTAGTAAAAGTTTCCGAAGTTGACGATTTGAAGAAGCGGGGCGTGATAACCGGGGGAATGTTCCCGAAAGTGGACTGCTGCGCGGCGGCTGTAAACGGCGGGGTGAACAGGACGCATATAATCGATGGCAGAATTCAGCACTCTATTCTGATAGAAATGTTGTCCGACGAGGGAATCGGCACTATGTTTGTAAAATAAAGAACGGATTATTGCCGAGACATTACCAAAATATTCACAACAAATGCCTATTATTAT
>Ga0123357_10001788_pt1 | contig 23299 bp, 17 predicted proteins | sample TergutEmb28metaG_FD_89873 | JGI IMG/M metagenome (GOLD analysis project Ga0123357, IMG submission 89873) | Embiratermes neotenicus P4 segment gut microbial communities from Petit-Saut dam, French Guiana - Emb289 P4 | ecosystem: Host-associated > Arthropoda: Insects > Digestive system > Gut ... | reverse complement strand
TAAATTATCATTTATCCATTTCGTTACGATTTATTTTTTAGGTATTATCTTTTGACCCATCATCAATGGTTATCCATTCAAACATTTTTTCAGTTTTGATTACATAATGATCCCTTTCTTAAATTATGTTTATTAAATTTTGTCAAAACGTTCGGCTTTTTTACTGGGATATTCTCACATTATATATACGGTAGTATTTCATCATTTTTCTTTGAACATTTACCAATTATTACAGCCAATATTAATGTCGGCCAAAATATATATTCAGATTCTTCTACCATAGAATTAATTATATTTATTGAAAGAAAAGCCATACTAAACCAACTTGAATAAATTGAAAAATTAAATCCTACTATAATTACAAAGAATACAAAAAATATTAGACCTATTATACCAAATGAAAATAAAATATTTATATACCAGTTATGCGCACCGAGACCGGTTGTAGTAATATCTGATATGCGTACATGTCCACTTCCAAATATTAATTCTGTCCTAGTCATATTAGAAAAAACATTATTCCATATATCCATTCTTCCATTTGAATCTGAATATGTATCAAATATCAATATGCGTCTAGCCATTGGTACATATTTAATTATAATATTAACATTAGATATTATAATTAAACTTATTATAAAAATTGCCAAGCAAATAATCACAAATTTTAATTTATTTAATTTCCACCGCGTCAAGAAAATACAAATTGAACCAACTAAGAAACATAAGAATCCTCCTCTAGAAGCTACTAAAAGTAATACATATAGAAATATAATAAGAGAAAAAACATCCCTTAGAAGATTAGTTTTATTAAGAAGTTTTATCCAGCTTATTACAGCCCCAATTGAGACAAAATAAGAAATCATGTTTGCATTAGCAGTATTTGTCAAAAAATTTATAGCTGTTCTATTTAATCGCGTACCAATTAACGGATTTGAAATTATTATAATAAAAGAAAAAACGATACATACTATATGAAGAAAATTTATTATAAAAATTATTTCTTCTTTGTTAAAATTAATTGAAGTAATAATGAGAAAAATGATAATAAAAACAAATATTGTTATAAAATAACCTATCCATATATCAGCAATCGCAATACTTATGGTGTAAAATAAATAACATAATAACGCAAAATGAAATGGTTTAAATTTTATATACTCAATTTTATTTTTTGCAAGAAAAGAAATAAATAAGCAAATTGCAAGTAATATCTTTATTATAATATACACTGTTCCAGTGGCAAAAACTACATAAGAATTAATGCACATTATTATAGCAGTTATAAAAGCATAACTATGAATTATATTATTATTTTTTTTTGTATCTACAATGGTAATATTATTTTCCACAATAAAACTCCTGTAGCCATTTAGTGGTTTCTTTTATATCAAATCCTGCTTTTATTATTTTTTCTTGCATATTTTTGCGTTCATACCCATTTTCGTATTGCAACACTTTTTTCGCCCAATAAACAGGAGATTCTTCTAAAGGAATATATTCCAATAAATCTGTCACTTTTGCAGATTCCGGAACTACATCAGCACTTGCTATAGAATGCAATCCACTTGCCTGTGCTTCTATCAATACTATTCCAAATCCTTCCCACAATGAAGGAAACAAAAAAATATCCATTGCTTGCAATAGCTCATTTACATCCGAACGTACACCTGTTAATATAACTTTATCTTTTAACCCTAATCTCTCAATCTTATTTTCTACTTCTCCGCGTAAACTGCCGTCTCCAATAAGTAACAATACAGCGTCTGATTTATGCTTACACACTTTCGCAAATATATCAAGTATGAATGTGTGATTTTTTTGCGTTGCGAATCTACCTGTATGTCCGATTACAAATTTACTATCTATCTGCAATTCTTTTCTCTTTAGTTCTCTAATATTTTTATTAAATATGAACTTTTCTGTATCTATTGCATTATTTATTATTTTAATCTCTTTTTTATCTATATATTTCCCAAATAAATGTTCTGCCGCTAAATATGAACAGGCAAAATAATAATTAGCATATTTTTTCACTTGTGATTTATAAATAAACTCAAAGGCATAACTAAGTATATCCTTTCTTGAAGATTCACTGTTATGGCTATGGTAAATTATTTTATTTATATTATGTTTTTTTGCGCTAATAATAGTTGAAATTGCAACATTGCTGCCAGTATGTTGATGAACAATATTATACTGAGTGTTTTTTTTGAAAAAATAGTCAAGAGCTTTAAGATGTTTTAAATAATTGGGAAATCTTCTCGGTATTCTATATATTTTCCCACCTAACGAAGTAATTTCGTCTTCGTAAGCAGTTTTGTTTGGAACATTAAGCAAAAAATCAAACTGAACTTTTTCTCTGTCTATATTCCTATATACATTCATAATAAACGTTTCCGCTCCGCCTACATTCATACTTCCAATTACATGTAATACTCGTATAATTTCGCTCATTTTTCTATACCCCTAAATAAAATTTTTGCAACCAGTAAGCAGTTTTTTTTATATCAAATCCAGCTTTTATTATTTCTTCTTGCATATTTTTACGCTCATATCCATTTGTATAATGCAATATTTGTTCTGCCCAGTATGACGTAGACTTCTTTAACGATACATATTCTGCCAGATTTGTGATTTTTCCTTCCTCTGTTATACTGTCAGAAACAACGCAATGTAACCCGCTTGTTTGAGCTTCAACCAATGTAACCGGAAACCCTTCCCATAAAGACGGAAATAAAAAAATATCCATTGTTTGCAACAAATCGTTTACATCTGACCGTAACCCCGTTAATATAATGTTATCTTTTAACCCTAATATTTCAATTCTATTTTCTATTTCTCCTCGTAATTCTCCATCTCCCACAAGCATTAATGCGGTATTTGAGTTTTCCTTACTTATTTCTGAAAAAATATCAAGTAGAAACATATGATTCTTTGGCGGCGCAAATCTACTCACATTACCAACGACAAATTTATTCTCTATATTTAATTCTTTTCTTTTTTGCTCTCTTATTTCTTCATTATATATAAATTTTTCCGTATCTATGGCATTATTTATTATATAAAAATTAGAATGTTTACAAAATTTATTGCCGTATAACCATAATCCAGCGACTTTTGAACAGGCAAATAGATAATCCGCTATATATCTTATATTATACTGCATTATATTTTTGACAATAGAATTTAAGCCTTTGCCAGATGATGTACTATGAGAATGAATAATTGTCTTCAATCCGAACTGTTTAGCTATTTTCAAATATATAGAAGCTGTACTTCTCATATGTCCATGTATAATCCTATAAGTAAGATTAGTTTTGAAAAAATTGCACCACGCTTTTTTGTATTTAAAATGATTTTTTCCTTTATATGTTGGAACTCTATAAATTTTCCCGCCTAATTTCTCAATCTCATCTTCATAAGCACCTTTTTCTTCACTATGAACAATAAAATCAAACTGTATTTTTGAACGGTTAATATTGCGATATACATTCATAATAAACGTTTCCGCTCCGCCTCTATTGAGTATACCGAAAACCTGTAATATTCTTATTGGAACATCATTCATAAATTCTCCCTGTACCACTCAACAGCATTTTTTATTCCGTCGGCAAAACTATATTGCGGGTCATACCCAAGCAATTCCCGCGCTTTGGAAATATCGGCGTTACTGTGTTTTATGTCGCCTGCTCTTTCAGTAGCAAATTTTGGTTCTATATTTTTTCCCAGCGATTCGCACAAATTATAATATATGTCAATTAAATACTCCCTGCCGCCATACGCTATGTTGAATATCTGCCCCGCAGATTCACTTGACGCAATACACGCTTTCAAATTAGCTTCGATTACATTTTCTATATATGTAAAATCTCTACTCTGCTTTCCGTCGCCGTTTATTGTCGGCTGTTCGTTATTTAACAACTGTTTTATAAATTTCGGTATTACTGCGGCATACTGTCCGTCTGGATCTTGATGTTTACCGAAAACATTAAAATATCGCAAACCATAAGTATCTAATCTATACAATTTAGAATAAAGTTTTGCGTATTCTTCATTAGTTCTTTTGGTCAACGCATATGGAGACAAAATATTCCCTTCCTCACCTTCTTTTTTAGGTAATGAGGGATGGTCTCCATAAACTGATGAACTTGAAGCATAAATGAATTTTTTGACTTTTTGCTGCCTTGCTGCTTCCATCATATTGAGTGTGCCTCGGATGTTGATTTCTTCATATAATAGCGGCATTTCTATGCTTCTCGGCACGCTTCCCCATGCCGCCTGATGTAAAACAAAATCTACATTTTGACAAACACTGAAACAGGTATCATAATTCCGTATATCGCCCTCTATAAACTCAAACATTGCATTATTAAGCAAATTTGCAACATTTTCGCGTTTCCCCGTAGAAAGATTATCAAGACACCGTACTCTGTAACCCATATTGATTATGGCTTCGCACAGATTTGAGCCGATGAATCCCGCTCCGCCGGTCACGAGGAAAACGGAATTTTCACTAAACTTTATATCTTTATAGTTCATTGTTTTAATGCTCCTGTTTACAATCTCCAATATAAATATCCTACCGATTCGTATTCGGATTTATTATATATACCTTTAATATCGAATAAAACTTTTTTATTACTTGCGCTGATTTTATATAACTTGTTAATATCTTCTACAGAATAATTCAAAAATTCTTTATGTCCGACTGCTACAATAACCGCGTCTATCTCCGAAACTTTATCCATCGAACTGAGAGTAATCTCATATTCAAGTTCAGTCTCATTCGCGTCAGCAATAGGGTCTGCAACTATTGGCGTTATGCCGTACTCTTTTAATTCATTCACGATATCAATGACTCTCGTGTTTCGCGTATCAGGACAATTTTCCTTGAATGTGAAACCTAATATGGCAACTTTTGCGTTTTTTACGGAAATATCAGCTTTAATTAACTGCTTAATCAAATTTTCCGCTATATACTTCCCCATATCGTCGTTTATACGTCTGCCTGATAAAATAACCTGCGAATGATAACCTATCTGTTCGGCTTTATATGTCAAATAATATGGGTCTACTCCGATACAGTGCCCACCGACTAATCCCGGCTTGAAATCCAAAAAATTCCATTTTGTGTTGGCGGCTTCGAGAACAGCTTTTGTATCAATGCCTAATTTATTGAATATAATTGATAGCTCATTCATGAACGCTATATTTATATCTCGCTGTGAATTTTCAATGACTTTGGCGGCTTCCGCTATTTTAATTGATCCTGCCTTGTATACGCCGGCACTTACTACCAACTCATAAATTTTCGCCACAACATCCGCCGTTTCTTCGTCCATGCCTGACACGACTTTAGTTATTGTATCAAGTTTATGTAATTTATCGCCCGGGTTAATTCGTTCAGGCGAATAGCCGACTTTGAAATCTATTCCGCATTTTAATCCGGATTTGCTTTCAAGTATCGGCACGCAAATTTCTTCTGTCACTCCGGGATATACGGTTGACTCATATACTATAATTGAGCCCTTGACAAGATTTCTGCCGACAGTTTCGCTTGCCTTAATAACCGGTGTTAGATCAGGTGTTTTATCTGAGTTTATCGGTGTTGGTACGGCGACAATATGAAATTTCGCTTCTTTGATTTTTGTTTCGTCGGACGTAAATGAAACAGTTGTATTTTTCAATGCTTCGTCTCCGACTTCTTTTGTTATATCTGTGCTGCTTTTGTATAATTCAATTTTCTCGCGATTAACGTCAAAACCCACGACATCTACTTTCTTGGCAAACGCAACAGCTATCGGCAATCCTACATATCCAAGCCCTATAACTGAAATTTTTTCTTTTTTCGCGACAATTTCTTCATATAAATTAATCACTTTTAGTTATCCTCTCTATTTCTTCCAAATATGCACTAATAACAATATCCCTGTTATATTCGTTCTCCATCTTCTTCCGCCCGGCAACGCCCATCAACCGTTTTTGTTCATAAGGTGTTTCTATAAATTTTATTATAGTATTAAACAAACTCTCTACGTTTTTTACTTCAAATCCAAAACCGCTTATACTTTCGTCAAAAGTTTCTTTGCACCCTGCAACATTGGAGGCCAAAACTGGTCGTCCAGTAGAAGCCGCTTCTAATAATACATTAGCTGTTCCTTCGTGATATGATGGGAGAATTATAGCATGACTATCTTTTATAAACATATGAACATTATCCTGATAACCGAGATAATTTATAATTCCTCTATCCGAATAGTCTTTTATTTTCGCAGAATAATCTTCATCAAAATTGCCGATTATATTAAATTTTATATTCGGATATAATTGTTTTACTTTTTCCGCCGCTTCTAATAACTCGTTAATACCTTTGTTCTTCATTAACCTACCAATAAATATAAATGTAATTTTATGTGTATCAGTCGGATAATTTTCAAATACATGAAAATTCAAATTTACGCCTGAACCTGGAATTAATCTACGCGTATTTTTAATTGCAATTTTATTTTCAACAAAGAATTGCATATTTTCAGCATTTTGAAAAAATACGCAACTAACTTTTTTTAAAGCAATTTTATACAATAATATTGTTAATTTTTGAAGCATGCCAGTGTTTTCTACTGCTGTTCCAAGCCCGGTTATATTGGCTATATATGGGATATTAAGCAATCTACACGCCATTCCACCATAAATATTAGGCTTTATTGTATATGTAAGAACTACGTCTGGTTTTATTTTTTTTATAATCTTAATATAGTTTATAAGCAGTTTAATATCTGATATTGGATTCATACCTTGCCTGTTGAAATTTGTTTCAATACACTCGCAATCTAATTCTTGCAATCGAGGAACATAGTCATCATATGGCAATGAAATATATACGCCGTAATTCAAGTTAATTAACTTTTCAATGAGTTCTTTTCTAAATTTATATAAACCCATTCCGAAATTCGTTAATATAAGGATTTTCACTCTATTTAATTCTCCTTGCCGGTACTCCTACATAAACTCCTTTAGAAACTACATCTTTTACTACCACTGCAGCCGCGCCGATTACGCAATCATTTGTGATAGTTATATTGTTCTTCACGCTTGCCCCGATCCCGATATGCGTACATTCACCGACTTTAACTGTGCCGCCTAACGATGCATTCGGCGAAATATGGACGTAATCGGAGATTACATTGTCATGCTCTACTATGGCTCCTGTGTTTATGATACAGTGCCTGCCGATTTTAGCCGATGGATTAATCACTGCGTTTGCCATTATTACAGTGCCGTCTCCGATTGTTACATCAATTCCAATACTCGCAGACGGATGAATCGCAGTATGCCATGTCACATTATATTTTTCGGATAATGATTTTCTGACGGCGTTATTACCAATACCGATAATAAATACCGCCTTGTCGTCGAAAAAAACTATATCGTCTAACTTACCTAACACCGGATATCCTAATATAATCTCGTTTTTCGGCTTATTATCATCTAAAAATCCCATCAATGTATCGTTATTTTTTAGTACAATATCGGCTATCACTTTTGCATGACCGCCTGCTCCTATGATTATCACATTATGAGACATTAGAATATTCCGTTATATCTACACTTACTAATTCGTCTTTCAAATTACTCTTTGGAATCATATTGTCACTTATATTATTATTATTACTGTTTATAAGGATAATTGTTTCTGTTTTAGCTTCTCTGAACTTCTCCATTGTCGCGCTATGTACAGACGATATGCCTGTCTTTTTTACCACTATTTTCACTGTCAGCCATATTATCTTTATATCTTGTTTCAGTGACATATTTTGTATGTATTCTATATCGTATTTGAATCTATCGTCCCACTCAACGGCATTCCTGCCGTTTATCTGTGCTAATCCTGTAAGTCCCGGTTTCACATCATGCCTATGTTTCTGCGTTTCATTATATAACGGAAGATACTCTACAAGCAACGGTCTTGGTCCGATTATACTCATATCGCCTTTTATTATATTCCATAGCTCTGGTAATTCGTCGATGCTTACGCTTCTCAAAAATTTTCCGAACTTAGTTAATCTCGCTTCGTCCGACAATAACTCGCCGTTTTCGTCTCTTTGATTCGTCATGGTGCGGAACTTGTACATAGTAAATATTTTTTCATCCTTGCCCGGTCTTTTCTGTCTGAATATAACAGGACTTCCGAGCTTTACTTTCACCAATACTGCAACTACCGCAAACACAGGCGAAAGAACTACCAGCGCGATTGCCGACAAAACAACGTCGGATATTCGCTTGAAATATTTTATGTACATTCTAAATGAAATGCCTCCTAACAATATTTATTACTCTATTAATATCTTCTTCATTCATACTCACATCGCTGGGCAAACACAGCCCTCGTGTGAATATGTCTGATGAAATATCGGTTTTATGAGTAAAATAGTCATATCCTTCGTAGTATGGCTGCAAATGCATTGGCTTCCATATAGGTCTGCTTTCTATGTTTTCATTCTCTAATGAAATGATAATATCTGTAGGAGTTATCTTATTGTTTTCTTTTATAGTAACACATGAGAGCCACCAGTTTGGAACGCCGTAATCGCGTATCGGCATCATTTCTATCTCGTCAATATCTGCAAACGCTTCTTTATATGTATCATAAATCTTATGTTTCTTCCTTATACGGTCTCCTATCGCCGTAAGCTGTCCTCGCCCGAAACAGGCGCATATATTTGACATCCGGTAATTGAACCCCAATTCGCTGTGCTGGTAATATCTTGCTGGGTCTCTGCTCTGCGTTATCCATTTTGTCACTTTATTCTTAGATTCTTCGTCTGGGCAGATAAGCATACCGCCGCCCGACGTCGTGATAATCTTGTTGCCGTTGAATGAATACACACCGAATCTGCCTATGGTTCCGCTCATTCTGCCTCTGTATGTTGCACCGAGACTCTCTGCAGCATCTTCGATAATTGGAGTGTTGTACTTATTGCATATTTCCATTATTTTATCTAAATCGGTTGATTGACCGTATAGATTAACAACTATTACAGCTTTGGGATTCGGATATTTTTCAAACGCCTTTTCAAGCGCAATCGGCGACATGTTCCACGACGAGGGTTCGCTGTCTATAAATACCGGAGTGCCGCCTTCATATATAACAGGATTACATGATGCCGCAAAAGTCAGAGAAGAACAAAATACTGTATCGTCTTTCTCGACGCCTAAATATCTCAACGCCATATGCACTGCCGCTGTACCTGAACTCATTGCCACTGCGTATTGAGCCCCCGTATATTCGCACATTTCGCGCTCAAATCCGTCAACACTCGGTCCTAATGGGGCTATCCAGTTGTCAGAAATCGCCTGCTGTACAAATTCCATTTCCTTACCGCATAAATACGGAGAAGAAAGGTATATTTTCTTTTCCATTCTGTCATATTTCCTTTTTCGATTTTATAATAATATAAATTTCACTGACTTACATGTTATATGTTCTTAGCCTTTATTTCCATGCAAACTGCGCTTCCTGTGTAACGCGATCCGGAATACGTCGAATGTTTTCATTTTGCGCCGGGGTATCCCATATCATTCCGAGTAATTCTAATTTTTCAATCTGATCGTCAGAAAGCTTAGATTTATTACGCAGTCTCTTTTGTAACCTCAGCCAGTTGTCAAGACGTTTGCCGTTTTTGCCAACATAACCATTCTTTACATTCAAATTACCGTTACTCCTGTAATATGCTTCAGCCGCATGGTAATATTCATTCCATATACGCTCCGGAACTGTAAGCCAATCTATTCCGATTGCATTGAGTTTCGCTTCTTGCTCAGCGGTAAGCGATTCACCTTTGACATTTCCGCGTCTGATCTGTTTCTGCGTATTAACCCATTTCCCAAGCCATATGCCGTTTTCACTCACATAGTCTGCGCGTATATTCAGATTACTGTACTTTTCGTAATACTCTTTTGCTAACCTGTACCGTGCTTCCCATGATTCTTCCGCATTTCTGCTCTGCCATATCATTCCGATTGCGTCAAGTTTCGCACGCCGTACTTTTGTCAGCTTTATCTGTGTGCTTTCTTCCGTCATAGATCTGTGACGTCGAATCCATGCACCGACAGGTAGATTGTCCTCACTCATATATGCTACAGGTATGTCGAGATTCCCATACTTTTCGTAGTATTTTTTCGCGGCAGCGTAATTGCGCTCCCAATCGGAATCGAAACTGTTTATCCATGTCATACCGATTTCATTGAGCCGCTTTATCTGCGATTTGCTTAACTTCGAATTTTCGTACTTTTTTCGTATGATTCTTACCCAAGCACCGATATTGATTCCGTCTCCTGTCTTGTAGTTCGAAGGTAAATCAAGATTGCCGTATATTTCATAATATTTTTTAGCTGCGCTGTAATTCTTCTCGAATATATAATCCAGCTTATCCCATATCATGCCGATTTCGTCAAGCTGGCGGATACGTTCTTCACTGAGTATATAATGCGTATTTCCCTTACAATGCTGACGCATGTTGCATATCCACTCGCCTAACGCAAATCCGTCCGCTGTTTCGTAATCTACTACTATATCTAAATTTCCGTGTTCTTCATAATATGTCTTAGCATACTGATAACTGCGCTCGAAGTTGAAATCTGAAAGTTTCTGCCACACCATGCCGATAGAGTTGAGTTTCTCAACACGCTCGCCAGTCATTATGCCGGGGATAGAGCCGCTTTTTACCCTGCGCTGCGTTTCAATCCATGATCCTAATGACAAACCCTCTTCTGTCTTATATCGTTTCGGCACAAACAAATTGCCGTAATCATCATGGTACCTTTTCGCGGCGGCGAACATCATTTCCCACGAAGCCGACAGACAGTCCTGAAGTTCGTCAAATAGTCGTCTGCAATCCTGCACCTCGTCTACAACGTGGAAATTCGCGTTTATTATACTCTCGTCTTTGCCCGTATTTCGGTAATAACTTACCACTTCCTGCATCTCTTCCTCGATAGAACTTATACTGTACAGGCTCTCAAAATTGTTCACTATGTCGAATATCACAGGCACTCTGCCTTTGCTCGCTGACAACGCACGCCCTATCTGCTGTTTGTATATAATAGGCGAAACTGTCGGTCGCAACAATATCACTCCCGATATGTCTTCGACATGTACACCCTCATTGAGCATATCTATACAGAATAATAGTTTCAATCTGTCGCTACTATCTTTTTTGAATGATTCAAACTCTTTTTCAGACTCGTAATTGTCTGTATATATCGAATATATATGCGGCTTGCTGTCCACCATGTGAAACCACTCGGGTACTTTGTCTATCATTTCACGCATATGCTCCGCGTTTGCGCAGAATACGATGAATTTACCGGATTTATCTTTGATGTGTTTGCCGAATATGACGTCCAGACCATCAGCTCTATTTAACGTTCGCCGTAATGCGTCAAGGTATTTCTGTGCACTGTTACGCACCGCGGCGTTTTTCGCCTTTCTCACCCTGCGCTGGTATTTTTCAAGGTCTTTCTGATATGAATATATCGATGTTATATAAACCGGCGGCAACAGTATGTTTCTGACTATCGCTTCGCCGAGTGTGATTTCTGATGCTACATTGCCGTCGAACAGTTCGTCAGCCATATCCCTGTGGTTGTCGAGATAGCGTATATTCGTAGCGGATAGACCTAACACAGCAATATCAGGGTAAGCGGTGAGCAGCCGCTCAACTCCCTTGCCCCATTCAGCCGCTCCGCACCGGTGAAACTCGTCAAGCACGATATAGTCCGGCTGTATCTCGTTTATTCCGCCTTCGTCTGTAACCATCAGTTTCGCGTATGTCATAAAACATATATTATCAGGCGCATAGCCGCCTGTGACCAATTTCAGGTTCTCAAACTGTGTCTTATATATATACTCGCTCGGCGACAGCCAGCAGATATTCATGTCCGGATGCTGTTCTGCAAGCTTGAAACCGATGAACGACTTGCCTGTGCCTGTTGGGTGTATAACTGCCGCTCTGCCTGTTTCAGACATCAGCGTAACCGCCGCATCATATGCTTTTTGATTATGCTCGTATAATGTAATCATAAACTTCCTATTTTTATATAGATTTATAATTTATCCGTAGATATATGTTATTCCGTATTTAACCGCATTTTCCCAGTTTCTCAGTTCTCTCTGTATGTAATCAAGAGAAAGCAGCTTCTCTTTCGTTTGCTCCAAATTCAACTGCTCAGTATTATTTGAATTAAATTCATTCACATGTATTACCGATTCATCTTCCACTGGTTCATCATACTTCTCGTAGTTCAATTCTTTATCGTCCAATGGAATTTTATAAAAATGTCCCATATCAACTGCCAAAGCTGCTTCTTCTTTCGTCAGCAACGTTTCATACATCGCTTCGCCGTGACGCACGCCAATAATCTCAATCCCGGTGTCTACTCCAAAAAGCTCAAACAACGCCTGTGCAAGAGTTTGAATATCGCATGCAGGTGCTTTCTGCACCATTATATCGCCGCTTTCTCCAAATTCAAAAGCAAATATAACCAAATCAACAGCTTCCTCTACATCCATTATGAACCTTGTCATATAGGGGTGTGTCACTGTCAATGGACGATTTGCTTTGATTAAATCTACAAATACAGGTATAACCGATCCCCGCGATGCCATGACGTTACCAAACCGAGTGCCACATATTGTAGTTATATCCGGCGAAGTAACTCTCGCTTTTGCTGTAAATATCCTTTCCATCAGCATTTTCGATGCTCCCATCGCGCTCACAGGATATGCCGCCTTGTCTGTAGACAGACATATGACTTTTTCCACTCCCGCTTCCACGGCTGCTGTCAGCACATTATCTGTCCCTATTACATTTGTCTTCACGGCTTCAAGCGGATAGATTTCGCAACTTGGCACCTGTTTCAAAGCGGCAGCATGGAAAACATAGTCCACTCCGTTCATTGCGTTGCTTATGCTTGACAAGTCGCGCACATCGCCTATGTAACATTTAATTTTACTGTTTCTGTAATGCCTGAGCAAATCGTGCTGTTTTTTCTCGTCCCTCGAAAATATCCGTATCTCGCCTATATCTGTGTTCAAAAACCGCCTTAACACCGCGCTTCCGAAAGACCCTGTACCACCGGTTATCAGTAATGTTTTGTCATTAAACATTATATTTTGTCCTCCATGTAAATCCTTATCTTTGATTTTTTGGTTATATGTTTTTTACTGATTCTGTATTCATATTTACTGCCCAGACAATTTAAATTTAATTGTTTGCAAAAAATATAAACGGCTGTGAAATGAATAAAGGTTTATCTGTTGATGTAAATTCCTAATCCTGAATCTTTTTTCACAATCGTTTTATTTTTCATACCTGAATATTCTACTTCTATTTTTTTATACATAATTTCTGTTATGTCCCTATCTCAAAAAATGAAGATAGAAGAAATTTATGAGGTTTATCGTTCTCAAATAAATAATTATGGCAAAAATAAAAAATGGTATGACAAAAAAGCCGAAGGTGAAGAACGACTGTTCATTCGCTCGTCGGCTTTGTGTTGCTTAAGATATTTTTAAATTTTCGAAAAGTTTTTTAAAAATAGTTGACATTATTATTTTTTAGTGTTATAATTATCAATACTAAATATTTTGTGTAATTTTTCAACATATTTGTTCCGAAATATTTTAAATAATATAGAATAAAACCTAAAAACTGTATGCGGAAACAAAAATTTCGGACGATTTGTTATTAAAGATAGGGACATAACAGAAATTATGTATATCTGAGAGTAGCTAAACCGAGATTTTCGATAATCTGTCGGTATTTCGCACTGCTTTCCATGATGTAGATCCGCGTCGTATTGATGTTGCTGTGACCAAGCGTGTCAGCAAGCTTCGCGAGGTCTTTTTCTTTGCTGTAAAATATCCGCGAGTACAACCCTCGCAGATTGTGCGGAAATACTTTTGTTGAATCGACGCCTGCGACGGCGCAGAGTTTTTTCATCTGCGACCATATGGCGGAACGGTGTAGCGGCGCGCCGTTCCGCGTCACGAACATGCACCCTGTCCGTATCTGCCGTTTTTTAGCGTACTCCAACAGCGCAGTCCGCAAGTCGCTCGGCAAAAAAACTGTCCTCGTTTTGCCCTTGTTCGTGATAACCGCCTGCCCCTGTTTCACTGATTCCACCGTGACAAATTGTAATTCGCTGACGCGCAGTCCGAGAGCGCATAGCGTCTGAATGACATAGAACAGACGCTCATTTTTTGTGCTTATCGCCGCACGCAGAAGCCGTTCGTATTCCTGTTGCGACAAATCTTTCTTGTCTGGCAAAAACGTTTGCTTCTGAATCTTGTACGGCTTAATTTTTATATCAAGCCTAAAATGAGCGAAAAAGCCGTTGATTGCGGCGAGCATAGAATTTATGCTTGTCACTGTATGTGTCTCTTTGAGCGCGATTTTCCATTCGATTGCTTTCTCTTTCGCAACAGCATTGCCGTTCAGGAAATCTGTGAAAGCCTTGATGTCGCGGATGTATTTTTCTACGGTGTTATCTGCGCGTTCGTCGTTTTTTAGGGTAATTGTGTACTCGTTTATTTTCTCTTCCGTTATATAGAATTTTGTCATATCTGACATTTAATAATCCTCCGATTTTTTTCAAATAGATATATTGTAATATAAAAAAACAGCCGGCACAAGAGTTTCATCGCAATCTTGTGCCGACATCTTCGTTTTGATTTTATTTTTGCTGTTCATACTTTTTTAAGAACTCCGCACATTCAAATAATAGATCCCGTGCAGTATCATAACTGTCGATAATGCTGACTGTAAATCCCTTATTTCTTAAAAATAAAATTGCGGAATTTTCGCAAAAGCATAAGCAGATTCCTTTAAAAACGCAGCGTTTTCCGGGCATAACTAAAAATTCTATATTATCTATAATTTCCGATTTTAGTTTAGAAAGCACGGGAAAATCCCGTGCTTTCTCTGCTGCCCATCTGAATAATTCTTCTTTCGTCATATGTAGAATCACTCCTTTTCTCAATTAATCCAATTTTTCTATATTAAATCATCCTTCCATAAGTTAATCTGCTCTTCAATATTCATTTCTGCTGCCTTACCGCTCGTCCACCAGTCAAAAACGCTTTCGCCGTCCGTCCATTTCGTATATTTTTTGCCTGATTCCTCATAATGTTTTATCATTTGGTCAAATGCATGTATGTACAATTCTTTATATTTCGGGTATCGCTCAAACTCGAAAAGTCTATGCTTATACCCTGCCATAGGGTAGCCGATACAACCGATTCGCTTAAATCCGCATTTATATAATGGGTTTGATTTATATCCGTAATAATTTAAAAACTCCCATACATCGCCGTCATTCCATTCTATAATCGGATTAAGAGTTAATCTGCCCTTAACTGGACAATGTTCAATCTGTCGGCGGTTTTCAACATTATCGTCCATAAAAATAACTTTATCTTTTTTATGTTTCGTCACAATTTCAAGTGTTCCTCGTTTAGCACGGTTCGTGCTTTCCGACCAGCGCACACCTGTTACAACAAAACGATTATGTCCGTTGGTTTCTTTAAGTTCTGAACAGCAATACCGCGCTTGTTTCAGCGGCGGCATACCTTTTTTGATTATCAAATCCCACATTGATGTTTCCGGGTAACTTATGTGTATCTTCGGAATACTGCGGACATAGTAAATCGTTTCCGGCGCGTCAACCGTCGTATGATTATGCCACAGCTCATGTTTTACCCCTGCAAGCTCGCATAAAATGCGGATTGTATCAGAATCTTTACCACCTGAATATGCGACATAATACCCGTTCGGATTCATTTGCAAGGCAATTTCTTCATAATCCCTCAGCCGTTGTATTGCCACTTTCACGAGGTCAACTTCGCCGTAAATCGTATATCTTTTCATGCCGTTTCATCCTCGCTTTCGTAGATTTCCTTTTCAATTTCGCAGGTTTCATAATCAAATCGCATAGATTTGTTTATAACTTTTTCCCAAACATCATCTATATCAAAACTTGACTTCCTCTCGTTTTCTCCGGGCTTTTCCCACTGTTTCACAAAATCGTACTCGTAAACGAATTTGCAAACAGCCTCCATCGTGTGAGCGACGAGGTTGCGAATATTCTCCCGGTGGTGAGGAATGGAAATGTAATCAAAATAACAATCCTCAAACTCCAAAATCCACTTGTCGAATTTAGCTTGCTCGTCCGAAACAATTATGCGTTTGTTCAGTTTTTCTCGGAACATCGCATATTTTTTATAGTTTTTAGAGAGCATAGCTGTGATGCAATATAAAATTAAACTGCGATTTTCAGGAGAAACTTTCGGCTGTACAGATTCGCTTAAAAATTTTACAGCTATTTCCGTTTTGAGCTTATCTAACGCATATTCTGCGGGAATCCCTTGGTTTTCCGCTAATTCATTGCGCACTGTTTCGGGAGTTGCAGTTATATTTTTTTCCCTGAGAATTACATTTTTTGCGCCGAGCCCCGATTGATTGATAACACTGTTAGTCTTAATTTTGTTCTTCTTTGAATTGTTAGTATTAAAAAAACTGTTAGTCTTTATATTGTTCTTATTAGGGGCATCGTCGGCGGTATGCGGTTCGACCGCTGGCGGGTTTTCCGTATGCGGGTTCATAGAGGGCAGCTGTGCCGCTTGCGGTTCTATCGCGGACGGTTTGTCCGAGTTCGGGTGATTTAATAAAATATATTCGTTTTTGACAAACTGCCCTTTATCGTTTTTGTGCGGAATTATTTTTATAAATTTCGTTGCAACAAGTTGTTTTATATATTTCTGATATGTACTTTGACATATTTTTAAGTTGCGGATTATCATTTCAACGGACGGAAACGCCGAGTTTGTATTCCCAGCGAAAGCGGCGATATACGCATAAATCACTTTTGATATAATGTCGAGTGTCGGTTCTGTCATGACAGACTGCGACACAATTCCGTAGCTGTAATTTTGTATACCGAACTCTTGGATTTTATTGTATAAATCCGTCCTTTGCGGGTTATCTGGGACAACATTATATTTTTCGGGACACGCGACAATATTATAAATGTTGTGCGAAAACTTCCCGCAAGACTGCTTGGATTGTTCTACTGTTATATATCCGTTCGCGGTCAATTCTGTCATTGCACTATTTAGACGGTCTTTGCCAATATTTAACGATTTGCCGAGAGTTTTGCGTGTAGGATAGGCTGTATTTTTATCTGCTGCGTAACTGCTTATAGCGGCATATAATGTTTTTGCAGTGCATGACAGATTTTCGTCGCACATAGCGAGTTTAGAAACTCTGCCGAATATTTGAGTATTATTTTCTGACATATTATTTTCTAAAAACATGATTTTTACCTCCGAAAAATAAAAAATCTCCGAAAAATCGGAGCTTTGAGTAAATAAAATTTATAAATAACAAACGAAATTTTCAACTGTTTTTTAGCTATACATAGAAAATTTGTCGGCGAAAAAATTTACATTTTTCTTGCGAGCGTTATTGTTTTCTATGATTTTTTATGTTATAATAAAGCCATTAGATAAGAATTGTTTTCTGCGCTGGATTTATTTACGGCGCGGAAACGGAAATTTTTATATAATATACTGAGAAATTTCGCAACTAAAAATAAAAATTTACGAGGTGATTATTTTGAAAATTTCAGCAAAAACTTTATTAACCGTACTTTTGATGCTCTCTATGGTTTTTATTATTTTCTCATGCAAGAACCTTGCAAATTCAAACGAAGACAATCCTACATCCGATAACTCCGTCTCAGTAGACGGCAATTCCAACGATGGAACAACGAACGTGGAAAACCCAACAGAAACTGAGATTCCGTTTCCGTATGATCCCATAGACTTGGGAGGAGCGACGTTTAAAATTTTGACCGGTCAGCAGTGGGCGTCAGATAATCTCAATATTGAAGATTATGACATTGAGGAAATGAACGGCGAAGTCCTCAACGACGCCATTTATAAAAGAAATCTGATTATAAAAGAAATGTTTAACTTGAAATTTGAAACTGTTCATGCCAACGATCAGATCGGCAGCTTTATAAGCAAATCCATACAATCCGGCATAGACGAATACGATGCGGTGGCACCGCTCCTTAATAACGCGGAGTCATTTGCTGAAAACGGCTATGCGGTAAATATATATCAGACAAAACTTTCTATAGACGCTCCGTGGTGGGACCAGAATATCTTGAAAAGCACGTCGATAGGCGGCGCGGCTTATTATATCGCGGGCGATATATTCATAAAGCACTACGACGGATTAGCTCTGCTGATGTTCAACAAAAAGATGCTCGCAGATCTTGGGCTTGACAGTCCATATGGCTACGTAGAAAACAATGAATGGACAATGGATAAATTCAACGAAATGGTCAAGGGCGTTTATTTAGATCTCGACAACAACGGCAAACGCAACAGATACGATCGCTATGGATTCGCAACACAGGTTGATTATCTTATAAGCTTCGTAAACGGCAGCGGGCAGTTATTCATGGACAAAGATAAAAACGATTTGCCTGTATTTGTCGGATATAACGAAAAGATGTCAAATATTTTAGACAAGATGCTTATGCACTACGCATCTGATGACACATACTGCATCCACAGGGACGCTTCAAAAGAAGGCGGGTGGAATGCGGGAAACATACCGCAAACTTGGGTATTCCCCGAGGGCAGGGCGTTGTTTTACTGGGGATTGCCGCGTTATATAAATCTCTATCTCAGAGATATGGAAGACGACTTCGGCATACTCCCAATACCTAAATGGGATTCGAGTCAGGATAGATACTACTCGACGGTAAACGGTTGGAACTCATATACTTTTATGCTTCCCAGAACCGTTTCCGACATCGAGAAGAATTCTGTAGTTCTCGACGCTATGGCATATTACGGCAGACAATTGATAAAACCGGCATATTACGACATATGCCTGCAAAGAAAATACACGCGCGACGAGGAATCCGGAGCAATGCTTGATATAATTTTCAGTTCCGCACATTATGAGCCGGCTGGCGCAGGCGTATTTATCGACGCGCTTTGTAACGCCATACAAACCAACAAAATCAACATAGCGTCGATTTACGAAAAAAATTCGGGTAAAATAGATACGGCTATCCAACAAATAATCGACGAATATAAAGCCAACAGTTAAATTATGGCGATTGCCTGACTTATTCCGAACAAAGCAATACAGGGCAGAGTTGTGAACCCTGCCCTGATATATTTATGATGTGATTAATGCTAAAATTTGAGATATATTTAAGTTTTTTTATCAAAACCCCGTTTTGGGGAGAGATTTTTTAACCGGGCTCGGATTGAAAATGGTTGTCAGCCATGTGGAATTTGAAATTACGAACGAGCCGTCGTAACGACCCCCTGCGTCGCATTTATTCGCAAATTCAAACCCATTCGGTAAGTTTGGCAATACTTTGACATAAATCTGCGGCGTTTCCACTGTAGAAAATCCGGCTCGTACAGTCCCGAACACAAATGTAAACGATGTCACGAACTCGTCGGATTTCAATCCGAGAGAGGCATTACTACAATCAATAACGTTATTTTTCGTCGTGGATAGATTGTCCGCGATTACGCGAGTGTCTCCGCGATTTGTCGTTATCATAATCTTGTATTTCAAACTCTGTGAATATGTACCTGTAACGAGTTTTGTAAGTCTTACCGCATTTATTGGCAGAACGTCGCGGAAATAAAAGTCCGTTAATGAAACTGCCGATGTATTTTGAATCGCCTTTATATCGTAACGCATGGTATCGTTCGGCATTGCCTCGACATTGCCGACCTTTTTCACATATACGCCCAGATTTGCAGAGTAATCTCTAAATTCACGCTTTATAATTTGTGTCGCAAATTCGATTTCGACGTCAAGCTCCATATCGGACAATATATAATACTGCGGGGCTTTAACTTCTGTTATTGTATATCTGCCAAGCGGGAGCGGTTTTGAGACTGCTCTGCCATCCAAGCCTGATGTGATTGTATCGACGAGTGCGCCTGATTTGTAGTCGCGCACTTCGAATGTTGCTCCAGCGAGCAGCGTACCTGCAGGCAAACTATTTTGCTGGTTGTCGTCAGCCGATTTCTTTGTGATTTGTATTTGCCCTAACTCAGGTGTATTTTCCCATGTGATTTGCGTTACTTGACCCGCGACAAATTCGACGGTACGCGGCATATCATCGGCATAATATCCGGGAGCAGGTCTGGTTTCGCGGATTGTATATCTGCCTGCCTCCAAAGTATCGGGGAAATCTATAACGCCGTTGTCGTCGGTATAATATACATTTACAACCTTGCCGTTTTGGTCAAGCAGCATAAATTCCACGCCAAAAATCGGCTTTTTGGAAATGCTGTCTATTTTGGTGAGGCGTATTCCGGATTTCGGTTTATTTGTCAGTTGTAATGTCGCTTGTTTTCCTGGTAATACGGTGATATTATATACGTTTGTGTCAAGTTCATAATTATCTAACGCTTTACGTTCGACGACCATATACTCCCCAGCTTGTAAGCCGTTAATTTGGATTCTGCCGTTCGCATCGGTGGTGTAAGACCCTGAAACGTCGCCGTTTTCATTTGTAGATTTACTCGGCGAATTATTGGGAGAATTTGGCTGATTATTGTCTTGAATATTACCGACGACAAATGAACCGTTTGCATATTTTATATCATACACAACCCCTGCGAGCGGCTTTCCCGTGTTTTCGTCGGTTTTTGTGATTAATAAAGAAGCCATTGGCACATTGAGGACTTCCAAAACCGTATCTTTATCGGCTTCCACTAAAACTGTCTTAGGTTCGCTGTCTATGAAATACCCGGCTGCCGCTTGAATTTCTGTTATGGTATAATATCCTTCAGCCAAGTGCGGTATATAAATTGCACCCGAAATATCTGTTGTAAAAGTCAGATTTCCGAATTCATTCATGATTTTTTCGCCGTTCATGCGTGATACGTTGAACTCTACTCCTGCGATAGGTTCGCGGGTTTCGCTGTTTAATTTAAGAATTTTCAACATAGAAAGCGGCTTATCTTCAAATTGCACTTCGGTTATTTTGCCTGATTTTACCTCAACTGTTTGCGGAATATTGTCAATTTGATAATTGTCGGGTGCGATTTTTTCTGAGATTATATAGAATCCCTCATCAAGGTCGGAGACTATTGCCTTACCTGAAGTGTCAGTTTTTACAGTAGCGATTTCTTCACCGTTTGCGCGGTTTATTTCGAAAGTGGCATCGCTCAATGCAAGGTGTGTATATTTATCGAGCTTGATAATTTCAAGCCCCGAAAGCGGCTTATCTAAAAATGTTACGCTCGTGAGTTTTCCTGAAGTCACCACTACAGTTTTAGGAGATTCGCTCATCATATAATTGGATGGAGCGACGGTTTCAGATATTATGTATGTTCCATCAGTCAATCCCGAAACAATGGTTTTACCTGTCACATCTGTTGTAAATTCTCCGACTTTTAACCCATCGGAACGTTCAACAACAAATGTTGCGCCGCTTAATACTGTTTTTGTAAAATAATCTTGTTTGACTATTTCGATTCCACTTACAGGTCGATCTGTAAATTCTACTTGTGTCAATTTGCCCGATTTCACCGTAACTGTCTGAGGTATTTCGCTTTTTACATAGCCATACGGGGCGATTGTTTCCGATACGACGTAAACGCCCTCTGATAAATCAGAAACGATTATTTTACCTGCGCTGTCAGTTTTATACGTCCCGACTTTTTCGCCATCAGCTTTGGCGACCTCAAATGTAGCTCCAGTTAAGGGAATATGCGAAAATTCGTCCGTTTTCAAAATTGCAATCCCAGAGTAAGGTTTGTCGGCAAACTCGACAGAAGTTAATTTGCCTGATATAACCGTGACAGTTTGAGGATTTTCGTCTCGCTCGTAACCGTCTGGCGCGATAGTTTCGGAGATGACGTACACACCCTCTGTGAGGTCTGAAACGATGATTTTACCTGCATTATCGGTTTTATATGTGCCGACTTTTTCACCGTTGGCTTTGGTGACCTCAAATGTAGCTCCGGTTAATGATTTATGTGTAACCGCGTCGGTTTTGAGTACCTCTATTCCAGAAAGAGGCTTATCCGAAAAAGTCGCGACTGTCGGTACAACTGCCTTAATCTCGATTGTTTTTGCCGTATTATCGAGGCTGTACCCTGTAGGAGCGCGTGTCTCGCTGACGACATAAAATCCCGGTTCGAGACTGCCTATATTAACTGTGCCGTCCACGCCAGTGGTGTAGTTTCCGACAAAGCTACCACCTTGATGATAAACGTCAAAATCCGCGCCTGCGAGGGCTTTTTGTGTAATTTCATCAATCTTTTTTATGACTAAACTGCCGTAGGGACGATTCTGAAATTCTACTGTAACAGTGCTTGCTTTCGCAATTTCAACGGTTTGTACACTGTCACCGAGTGAATAATTCGCAGGTGCTTTTGTTTCCGTCACGGTATAAACACCCGGAACTAATGCGGAAACTGTAACAGTGCCGTCTGCGTCTGAACGATAATTTCCGATATTCGTGCCGTCTGCCATTTTGACGTTAAACTCTGCACCCTCCAAAGGAATCAATGTATCTGCTTCAACTTTGCGTATTATCAACGTTGACATGGGCGCATTCTCAAAAACTACTTTGACAAACTGATTGTCTGTGATTTCCACATCTTTCGGGACATCGTCTAATATATATCCGTCAAGCGTTTTTGTTTCGACGATTTTATACCAGTTTGGCGGGAGCGTATCAATTATTATAACGCCGTCCGCATCAGTGACATATCTTCCGACAAGTTCGCCATTTTTCTTATACACCGCAAATTCGGCACCTTTTAACGGCTGTTTTGTAACGCTATTTATTTTGATTATCTGCAGACCACTCATTTTTTTATTGTAAAAACTCAAAGTGTAGGTTTTTCCATAATCAATAGATATTGTTTGCGATTGATTTTCTAAAATATAGTTATCTGGGGATTTTATTTCTGTAATTACATAACTGTCTTTATCCAAATATGGAATTGTTATCGTGCCTGTTGCGTCGGTTTTATAAATACCATTGCTGTTTCCGACTACATCACCGCTACTCGTCGTAACTTTGAACTCAGCATTTGCGAGGGGTTCTTTTGAATTATAATCAAGTTTTTTTATAACGAGTGTCCCTGTCGGATTATCTTTGAATGATACTTTATAAGTTTTGCCGTCTGCATTAACGTTGATTGTTTGCGGCGTTGTATCAACAGAAT
>Ga0123357_10001787_pt1 | contig 23300 bp, 20 predicted proteins | sample TergutEmb28metaG_FD_89873 | JGI IMG/M metagenome (GOLD analysis project Ga0123357, IMG submission 89873) | Embiratermes neotenicus P4 segment gut microbial communities from Petit-Saut dam, French Guiana - Emb289 P4 | ecosystem: Host-associated > Arthropoda: Insects > Digestive system > Gut ... | reverse complement strand
GGCTTGACGAATCAATTGCGGGAAATTCAACTTTGACGACATTTCCGTCCCCCGCTTAACGCGATGTTTACCCGCATCATTAATGATTACGTTGCTGTCTTTGGTCACTGAGCGGTGCCCTGGAAAAAGGGGTCTGCGGGAGTCGGTTAGAGCCGTCTCTTTATATGGAGCTTGAGCGCAATAGATAAGCAAAACCGGTTCCATTGCAACACCTTAGAGCAATCTGATAAGATTGGCTGGCGAGGCACTTGCTTTCGAGAATGGGATTTTGTTAACCATCTGTGGTCAGGATCCGAATCAGTTGTTCAAAGGCGTTTGTTGAGTGCCGCGGTTGCGGCCGAACCTGACGCCCGGAGCGGCTACTATGGGGAACTGGCATGCGCGTTTTGCTGATTGAAGATGACAGCGCCGTCGCGCAGTCGATCGAACTTATGCTGAAGTCCGAGAGCTTCAACGTTTACACGACGGACCTGGGAGAAGAGGGCGTCGACCTCGGCAAGCTGTACGACTACGACATCATTCTCCTTGACCTCAACCTGCCTGACATGTCCGGCTACGATGTGCTCAAGCAGCTGCGGATCTCCAAGATCAAAACCCCTATCCTGATTCTTTCCGGCTTTGCCGCCATTGAGGACAAGGTCAAGGGCCTCGGCTTCGGCGCCGACGACTATATGACCAAGCCCTTCCACAAGGATGAGCTGGTGGCCCGGATTCACGCCATCGTGCGTCGTTCCAAAGGTCATGCCCAATCGATCATCCAGACCGGCGACCTCATCGTCAACCTCGACACCAAGACCGTCGAAGTGAGCGGGCAGCGCGTGCATCTCACCGGCAAAGAATACCAGATGCTGGAACTGCTCTCCCTTCGCAAGGGCACCACGCTGACCAAGGAAATGTTCCTCAATCATCTCTATGGCGGTATGGACGAACCCGAATTGAAAATCATCGACGTGTTCATCTGCAAGCTTCGCAAAAAACTCGCCAACGCCTCTGAAGGACGCAACTTCATCGAGACCGTCTGGGGCCGTGGCTATGTGCTGCGCGAACCGACGGAAGCCGACGAGCGCATTTCCGCCTGATCGGTGGTGGCCCCGCAAAAATTCCTCTCTCTCTCCCCGCCCCTCCGCACCAACCCCGCTGTGAAAATGGCGGGGTTTGTGTTTTTGCGCCGCGCCTGTCGCAAAAGGCCTTCCGGACCCCTCGTGAGGGATTGCCAGCCCGGCTGCCGTCATGCCACCCTCGGCCCCCGCCGCGCTCTTCATGACCCGCAACGAGAGGCTTCCACCCGCGATCCGTCTCAAGCGGCGCGGACGGTCGTTGTTCATAGGGCTGGTTTGCGCTTTGCGGTCCGCAAGCCGCCTGTCACCGACCACAAGGAGCCTGCCCGCAATGCCGATTTCGCTTGACGGACGGGTCGCACTCGTCACCGGCGGTTCCCGCGGCATCGGTGCCGCGATCGTGCGGGCTCTCGCCGCGGCCGGTGCTGCCCTCGCCATCAATTGCCGCCACCGAATGGATGCCGCCAGCGAGCTTGCCGCCGCCATCCGCGATCGCGGCGGTCGCGCTGTGATAACGCCTGCCGACGTCTCCGACCCGCAAGCCGTCCGCGCCATGATCGCCGGGATCACCCAGACACTGGGAGAGGTCGACATTCTTGTCAACAATGCCGGCATCGCGCTTGTCCGCAGCCTCGATGATCTCACGCTGGACGATTTCGATCTCACTGTCGCGGTCAATCTCAGATCCGCCTTCCTGTGCACGGATGCGGTGCTGCCGATGATGCGCGCCCGAAAATGGGGCCGCATCGTCAACATCTCTTCCGGCGCAGCACGGGGCGCCGGGTCCATCGGGCCACACTACAATGCATCCAAGGCCGGCCTTGAGGGATTGACGCGGGGCTACGCCGCCCGCCTCGTCACCGAGGGCATCACGGTCAACGCCGTGGCCCCTTCCCTGATCGCCACCGACATGATCGTCAGCCAATCCGCCAGCCGCATCCCTCTCGGGCGTTTCGGCACGCCGGAGGAAGTGGCAAAAGCCGTCATGCTGCTGATCGACAACCCCTATATGACCGGTCAGACCATCGCCATGAGCGGCGGGATGAACTTCAACTGAAAATGCGCCATCCTGTCAGCGCGGCACACCGCGCTGCGCCTCAATTGGCTGCGGCCAGATCTCGGGCCCCGGGATTGTTGCTGTTGGAATCCATCCGCGCATCGGTCACCGCCAGCAACTTCGCCACCGTGTTGTTGCGGATCGCCACCGGATTGCGCTCATAGCCGCCGCGCTGGAAGAAATTCGCGGTCGGAACCTGCTCTCTCAAAGCCTGCGGCATCGCCACCATATCGAGCCCGGTGCCGTCGCCGGTGAGGTTCATCATCTCAAGCTCCGCTCCCGTCAGCGGCGCCAGATAACCCCTGGCGCGGGCAAAGCGCACCGAGGTGAGGAGCTTATGGGTCTGGAGCATCGGTCCGACATCCATGTCGAGCACCATGGCATGCATGGCCCAGCCGCGCGCGGTATTAGCGATCTTCTCATGTTCCGACCAGGTGTCGGGTACCGCACGCGCCTCCGCCACCATGCGTTTCAGTACCGAAAGTTTAAACTCCATCATCCGGCGCGCTGGTCCGGAAAGCCGGCTCGCCCGCACCGTCAGCTCACGGATGAATTCAGGGCCCTGCTCGGCCAGGAGTTCCACACTGTTGGTGGTCAACAACTGATTATAGCCGAGCGCGGTGGACACCGCAGGCGATCCTTTGCGGACCCCGGACTGCAGGTCGTAATTGCCATTACCGCCCGTCTCGAAGGCATAGACCCGCACCGCCTGCTCCCGTGTCAGCCCGGCCGCCAACGCATAGCCGAGATAGGCGCGCTTGAACTCCGCCTCGCTTGCCGGTCCCTGCGGGGTGAACTGATAGAGTTCGAGCGCCGCTTTGAGGAAATCGGCAATCACAGGAATAGTTTTCTTCGGCCGGGTCTCGGTTTCCGGCTCCAGCCGGGGCTCCGGATTCACCGGCCGTCTCGGTCCGGCATAGACCGGAGGCTGCTCCAGCACATAGTCCTCGAGCCCGATCACCTGCCGGGCACGCCTTTTGGCATTGCGGTTGCGTCGTCGCTCGGCGATCTGCTCCCAGTAGAAGCCCGAGGCCTGCTCAAACTGCGCGCGGGCCTCTTTCCAGACGGCGAGGCGGCGTCGATAATCCTCCATGACCTCCGGCGACACCGCCGCACCGCCCCCCTCATAACCGGCTGCGGGGGGAGCCATCCTGCCCTGCCCCCAGGAAGCTGGTGCAGCGAGAGCGAGCAGGAACGCCAGGAGCGGAGCGACACGACGGAGGGGATGATGCATAACGACCTCTTAACCCCATTGTCGCCACCGCAGCGTTAACATTTCCTTGAGGTCCCCGGCGCCCGGGACCCAAGGCGCCAGGCAAATCCTCAGACGGCGCGCTCGAAGATTGCAGCCATGCCCTGGCCACCGCCGATGCACATGGTCTCCAGACCATAACGCCCCTGGCGCCGTTCCAGTTCCCGCGTCAGATTGGCGAGAATGCGCCCGCCAGTGGCCCCGATGGGGTGGCCGAGCGAGATCCCGGAGCCGTTGACATTGAGGATGTCGTGGCGGCTGTCGGTCTCGCTCCAGCCCCATCCCTTCAGACAGGCCAGCACCTGCGGCGCGAAAGCCTCATTCAGTTCAACGAGATCAATGTCCTGCCACGACAGGCCGCTGCGCGCGAACAGCCGCGCCACGGCGGGCACCGGGCCGATCCCCATGCGGCTTGGATCACACCCCGCCGCCGCCCAGCTGTGAAACCAGGCCGACGGTGTCAGAGCGAGTTCCTCCAGCTTGTCCTCGGCGACGACAAGACAGGCGGCGGCCGCATCATTCTGCTGGCTCGCATTGCCCGCCGTCACCACCGCGCCGGCAATCGTCCTGGCCTCAATCGCCTTGAGCGCACCCAGGGTCGCCATACTGGCATCGGCGCGATAGCCCTCGTCATGGGCGAAAATCACCGCCTCGCCCTTGCGCTGCGGGATCACGACCGGCACCACTTCATCGGCGAACAAACCGTTTTTCCATGCCGCGGTGGCGCGCTGGTGGGAACGCACCGCATAGGCGTCACAGGCCTCGCGGCTGATGGCATAATCACGGGCCAGATTTTCCGCGGTTTCGATCATGCCGCTGATGACGCCGAAGCGCTCGATCGGCTGCGACATCAGTCGTCCCCGGACCAGGCGGTCGTGCAACATGAGGCCGCCCGCCCGCGTCCCCCGACGCCCTTCGATGGTGTAGTACTCGACATTGGACATCGATTCGACGCCGCCGGCGACGACGATATCCGACATCCCGGTCTGCACCATCATCGCGGCGTTGACCACCGCCTGCAGACCCGATCCGCAGCGCCGATCGAGCTGATAACCCGGCACCTCAAGGGGAAAGCCCGCTGCCAGCCACGACCAGTGTCCGATCGCCGGAGCCTCGGCATTGCCGTAGCCCTGCGAAAAAACCACATCATCGACCCGGGCCGGATCGACTTTGGTCCGCTCCATCAGCGCCTTCAGAATCACCGCACCGAGTTCTCCGGCACCAAGGGACGCAAGGCTGCCACCGAATCTGCCGACAGCGGTGCGGATCGGGGCGACGATGGCGGCACGACGTAAATTCATTGAATCTTTCTCCATTTGGGCGCGGGCCGCTGGCGCGGCTTGCGATCGGCAGGTCTCCCCCCGGAAATTCCAAGGATGTCTGGTTTTTGTGGATTTCAGTGCAGGCCGCCCGCCATCGCGCCCAGGCCCTGGAGAGGCCCTGCACAAGACAGGCCGGTCGGAGAATAGACGAAGCCTTCCGCTTTCTCCACCACTCCACAACCTCTGGAGGGGCCCCTCGCGCACGTGCACCCTGTTTGACGGGCCTCAGCTCTCCCCAGCCATGATCCCGACCATCATTTTTCGTAGCGAGCGACCTGAAAGTCTCATAAACCTCTGTTTTGCATTGAGAAAGGAGGAATGGAGCCATACCTAAAACCGGTTGTTCCTTCAACCGTTCCCGGCCCAGACGCCCAGACCTGCGAGACCGGCAACAGCCCGGTGCGAAGCCGGGTCAGGACCTCTCTGGCGCTAGCCTGCCAGCGAATGGAGAACATCTCGCCAGGTCTTGGCTCGGCGCTCGCACGACAAGGTCGGCTTCCCTCTCTGCGCCACTTCCGCGCCCTCGCTGGACGAAATCTCCAGGACCATCAATGACGACGTGGGCGTCGATACGGCCGAACAGTCGGGCGACAGCAGTTTCGAGGACCGCGTCAAGCCCAACCGGCCACAGGTAAGCCCCTGGAATAGGTCTCGTGGTCCAAGTCATTGAAGTTGTCGGCATGGGCCCCCCTTTCTCTTCCGCATTGCGAGAGCGCGGAGCGGTTGAGAGCACCCACAGAAAATCAATGACGCGAGCCACTCGCTGGCCATACTTTCGACGAAATAAGATCCCAGGTTTTGCGCAGTCCGCGCGTCCGCATAACTCATTGTGATCCGTATTCCAATCTCCAATCTTGTGCCCAACACACAGCGAACGCTCGCCGATCAAAAAGATCCGGCTTCACTTCAAGATCTGAGATATGGCCCCTTCGGAACTGCACCACAAGGAATCGGCATAACTGTAGCAATTGACAAGAATTCTGTGAAACTTGCCGTGGGCCAGCTTCCCACCGTCAAAGCCCCCTACCGCCGGCAGATCGAATCAGAGGAATACTTGAGGGAATTTCAAAAATTCGAAAGCGAAATGCAGGCCTTCCGGCAGCACCGCAGACCTGGCCCGCCATCAACACAGCCACTCGTGCCATCTGACAGAATGTCTTTCGAGAGCAGAGACATAATATTGGCGAAGTTAACCTCACTGGTATCAACGGGCCCCGCGGTGACGATACCTCCCGCGGGACCGTCGGGTTCATCCAGGTTGTATGGATGGAGACCAATTGGTACAGCTATCGCGGTCGCCAGAATGCAGACGGCAGCCTTTTGGTCCAACGCGGCCGCCCGCCCGCTCGCCCACCGGAGTCTTGCCTCAATTGTCTTCACATCCCAACACCTGATAACCTTTTTGTCACTAACGATGGTAGCAGGGTGATTACGAATGGTTACGCTCGGGGGGTCAACTTCCCCCACACATTAACCGTAGAGCTTACCGACGTTGTCCGTGACTCATGCCCTTTGGTCGAGAACAATACCAAAACAGGAAAACCTAATTACTTGGCCGCAGCGCTACTCGATTTTTTTTCTGCACAATTCTAAGCGCAAGAGATCCAGACAACAATTTTCATCATCTTGCCGCAGTTTATTGGAACACGAGATGGGAGGCGACCTTCCGGCCGCAATGGGTCATCGGATCACACGATTCGGACCAATCTATGCCTGAATTTATTCCTACCACCATAGGATCCGGGACCCGCGGCCAACTGGGCCCGATCATCAAAGGGAACCACCTCATGGAAGGCAGACGCTTCAAAGATCCGCGTGTTAAAAGGGGCATTCCGTCCACCGATGAAAATCTGCCTCGCCATAGCGAACGAAGCGGCAAATAACCCAGAGAACCGCCGGGAAAGTCCCGTCTGGACTACTTTCGATGTGAGACGCTGATGAAACGACTTGCAATCGTCGCACTCCTCTTTAGCTTTTTCACACCAGCCTGTCGCACTCAAACTATCTCCATCTTCAATTATGATCCTGGCGCCTTCGCTGTCCTCGCCCACGGAGGAGATGTCTCGCTGTCCAGCAATGTCGATGTCCAACAACTGATCGATGGCAGATGGAGACATGTGGACAACGTCAAGCTTCTTACCTGCAGCAAGAGCAACCACGAAAGGGTGCAACGTCTCGAGGAGAGGTGCATCACGCTTCGTGACGGCGAAACTCTGGTGCCTCCACCATGGACCGGAGATCAATGTGAACCTCAGTGCATCCTGTGGTGCCACATCGGTGATAAGCTTCCGCCCGGAACATTTCGCTTCGTCGTGACTTTGTGTCATGGCATCGACACAACTGCAGGGCCCCCCTTCGAAATGCTCTCTGTTCGCAATCCACGTTGAGAATTTCGGTCACACATCATGGAGCGGTTTTCGCTCAGGTTATCGATGGCGTGGCGGTCAGAATCCGCCGCATTCTGACGGTGCGTCGGAAGTCGGAAGTGGCAGGCTCGGGCACGATATCTGAGGGGAAGCAGGCCATTTCTGACCACGAAAATGAAAAATGGTGGCCGGGATCACGGCTGGAGAGATTGTCGATTTTCTGTGGTCACAAGCGACAGGCGAGCGATAGGGCGGGGCTGGTCGCCCTTCGCAATCACACCAGCTGTCGCCAGGAGGGCGGCAGGGGCCAACAGAAAGGCCAACAATCGTCAATCTTCGACTGCCCCCAGCACACCCACGAGAGCTGCCGCCCCAACCAGACCACGGCCTATTGTCAATCGCACCTGCGCCAGCTTTCCAAAACCTCGCTGGAACCACGAAATTCGCGGCATTCAGGACCCGAAGATTTCGCGACTCAAGAACAGGTCGGTGCGCACGCACAGCAAAGGTGGCGGCGACCCAAGCCGGAGAGGCTGGAGCCAAGGCACACGAGCTGATGGCGATTTTCGGGTGGAAAAGCATCAATCCGCGAATCAGCGAAGAGGAACTTTACACCCGCACAGCAGGGCGCCTCGCCATCAAAGCCATCGACAAGCTGAAAAAGTAAAAGCCTATGGTCTCACCTTTTCCGGCAAGACTCTTTTCGCCGAAATAAGCCATTAAAATTAAAGGAGAATTTACGGGGATGGTGCCCAGGGGCGGAATTGAACCACCGACACAGCGATTTTCAGTCGCTTGCTCTACCAACTGAGCTACCTGGGCAGACTGCCAACCCGGGAGCAAAAGCTTCCCGGACGGCTGGGCAGGGTTATAGAGGGCGGAAACGGCGCTGTCCACACCAGCGCGCCAAGGGCCGCCAAGGGGCCGCCAAGGGCACAGGGGCACGCAGTCCTCGCCCATCCCCCCGGGTCAGGGAAATCTTCAAAGGGTCAGGGTCTCAAGCCAGCCGGCACGGACCGGGAAACCTTCACCCGCCAGCAGTGAGGTGGCTTCATAAAGCGGCAGCCCCACCACATTGCTATAAGATCCGACCATTTTGACCACAAAGGAGCCGGCGATGCCCTGCACGGCATAGCCCCCGGCCTTGCCACGCCATTCTCCGGAGGCGACATAGGACTTCATGTCGTCCTCGCTCAGGCGCTTGAACCGCACCCGGGTTTCGACCAGACGCTGGCGGAAGGTCTCCCGCGGGGTCACCAGACAGACCGAGGTATAGACCCGGTGATTGCGCCCCGAGAGCATGCGCAGGCACTGCTCGGCCTCATGGGCCAGCGTGGTCTTGGGCAGAATGCGCTTGCCGACCGCGACCACGGTGTCCGCGGCGAGAATGAAAGCCCCCCGCAGCTCGTCGTCGATGCGCAGCAGATTGAGCACGCTTAGAGCCTTGGCCGAGGCCAGGCGGTTGGCACAGGCGCGCGGCAACTCGTCGCGCTTGGGCGTTTCATCGATATCGGCGGGCTTGAGCGCATCGGGCTCAATCCCCGCCTGGCTGAGCAATGCCAGGCGGCGGGGGGAACCGGAAGCAAGAACAATTTTTGGACGGCCAAGCATCAGGGTTTTCGTGACAGAGAGCCCGGAAAAGGGGCGGGTGATCTGGCGCGGAACCTATCGGAAGGGGGCAGGTTTCACAACCCGGGAAGGGGGCGGCCCGCAGGCGACAGCCAGGCCCCTCACCCCTTCCAGTGCAGAACCGTGATCAGGGTGAAAAGCCGGCGTGCGGTCTCGAAATCAATCCGCACCTTGCCCCTGAGCCGCTCCTCCAGCGTGCGCGAACCCTCGTCATGGATGCTGCGGCGGCCCATATCGATGGCCTCGATCTTGTCCGGGGTGGCGGTACGGATGGCGTGATAATAGCTGTCGCAGATCATGAAGTAATCCTTGACGATGCGCCGGAACGGCGTCAGCGACAGGAGATGGGCCACCATCGGGGTGTCGTCTTCAAGGCGGATGTCGAACATCAGGCGGTTGCCGGTGATGCCGAGATGAAGCTTGAACGGCCCCTGCCCCTCGGCACCGTCAGGCACGAACACATTCTGTTCGATCAGATCATAGATGGCGATGGCACGCTCATGTTCGATGTCGGGCCCAGAGCGACCAATCGATTCCTCGTCAAGCGTCACGCTCACGACCCGGTTCCTGGGGTCGTCCTCTTCGGGAAGAATGTCGTCGGGCGGCATGGTCATGGCTGGCTGAGGCGTAACTCCACCGAACGTGCGTGAGCCTCCAGCCCCTCGGCCTTGCCTATTGTGATCGCTGCCGGCCCCAGTTCACGCAGCTGGGCCGGTCCGCATTTCAGAATCGAGGTGCGTTTGATGAAGTCCTGGACCCCGAGGCCGGAGGAAAACCGCGCCGAACGGGCGGTGGGCAGCACATGGTTGGAGCCACCGACATAGTCGCCGATTGCCTCCGGGGTATGGGCCCCGAGGAAAACCGCACCGGCGTTACGGATCTGTTTCGCCAGAATTTCCGGTTCCGCGGTCATGATCTCCAGATGTTCTGCCGCTATGGCATCTGCCAGCGTCACCGCCTGGCTGAGATCACCGACCATGATGATGGCCCCGAAATCGGCCCAGGACCGCGCCGCGATTTTTTGCCGCGGCAGTGCCGCCAGCTGCTTTTCGACTGCCTTTTCCACCGCACCGGCAAGATGCGGGCTGTCGGTGATCAGAATCGACTGGGCGCTTTCGTCATGCTCGGCCTGGGCCAGGAGGTCGGCGGCGATCCACTCCGCTCTGGCGCCGTCATCGGCAATCACCAGGACCTCGGAGGGGCCCGCAATCATGTCGATGCCGACCTTGCCGAACACCTGCCGCTTGGCGGCGGCAACATAGGCATTGCCGGGGCCGACGATCTTGGCCACCGGGGCAATTGTGGCGGTGCCATAGGCCAGCGCAGCCACCGCCTGCGCGCCACCGACGCGATAGATCTCGGTGACCCCGGCGAGATCGGCCGCCGCCAACACCAGCGGATTGAGCCTGCCGGCGGGTGCCGGCACCACCATCACCAGGCGCGACACCCCTGCGACCTTTGCCGGAACCGCATTCATCAGCACCGAGGACGGATAGGCCGCGGTGCCGCCCGGCACATAAAGACCGACCGCCTCAATGGCGCTGTAACGCCAGCCCAGCTCGACCCCGGCGGCGTCCGTGAAAAACTGGTCCCGCGGCAGTTGCCGGACATGGAAGGCCTCGATCCGGTCGCGGGCAAGCTTGAGTGCGTCGAGCGTTGCCGCGTCGCAGGCTGCCACCGCCGCCTCAATCTCGCCAGTGCGGATCCGCAGCGAGGCGGCATCAAGCTCCAGATGGTCAAACCGCCGCGTCGCCTCGATCAGGGCGGCGTCGCCACGGCTGGCCACGTCATCGACGATGGCACGCACCGCCTTCTCGACATCGGCCGAGACTTCGCGCTTGGCAGCCAGAAAGGCAGCGAAGCGCTGGTCAAAATCGCTGCTGCTGCGGTCCAGTCGAATGGGCATTCTGCTTCGTCAATCCGGCTTGCACTCTGGTTTTTGGCTCTGACTTGAACTTTGACCCGGTGCCTGGGATCAAAGCCCTCTCCGTCATACTCCAAACCCGCCTCAACAGCTTCAGCTTCTGAGGCTGGCTTTGCCGTCATCAAAGCTGTCGTGCGGCGTCAAACGCGGGCGTGGCGCGCCAGCAAACCTGCACCAACAAAGACAATACCGGCCCCGCACCGCTGATCGGATCAAACGCGATAAGATGAGCGATGACAGGCATTTTCCACGACCTGACGCACGCTGTCGAGCAGTTTCTGGCTGGGCCGGCGGGAGGCGAAGCCGGGCGCGAGAGCTTGCGGGCCTCTCGAAAACCGCCCTGCCGGCCGCACGGGCGGCACCACAGGACGAACGCGCCAGGGATCAAAGCTGACCAGAAGCCGGGGCGGTGGGCCGCCTCGCCAGCTTCGACCCTGTTCTGTCGAAAGCGAAAAGCAATTCCTGGAATGCCGCACTTCAGGCAAAAATCTCGCCATTCTGCAGAGATTTACAGATATTCGCCGATATCAGGCCTGGCGACCATTGATCCAGGCTGAATCTGGAAAAAGAGCGGCCCGAAGGCCGCCCTGGTGATTCACATCCCTTTGCCGATCCGCCAGCGACCACCTCAGTTCGCAGTTTTGCCCGCCGGCGGCTTGTCGGCATCTGTGGTGGGTGGTGTCACTGCGGCACTGTTCTTGATGCCGTGGAGCAGGTCCTGCGCCATCTTGAGCGCGGCATCGTCCTTGGCATCGGGCGGAATATAGGATTGCGACCCGGTTTTCTCGTCGCTGCCGTTTTTCAGGTGACGGGGAAGCGAAGCTTCACCGCTGGTTTTCTCCGTACGGGCCTTGATCTCCTCGGGCACCGTCTGCAGCACCTCGATGTCAGGGACGATCCCCTTGGCCTGGATCGACTTGCCGGACGGCGTATAGTAACGCGCCGTGGTCAGACGCAGCGCGCCGTTATTGCCGCCGAGCGGAATGATGGTCTGTACCGATCCCTTGCCGAAGGACCGGGTTCCGACAATGGTGGCGCGCTTGTGGTCCTGCAGCGCACCGGCGACGATCTCCGAGGCCGAGGCCGAGCCGCCATTGATCAGAACGATGACCGGCTTGCCATTGGTCAGATCGCCCGCGTGCGCGGAACGGCGCTGCGTCTCCTCGGCATTGCGCCCCCTTGTCGAGACAATCTCACCACGATCGAGGAAATCGTCGGAGACCGTGACGGCTTCCTCCAGCAGGCCGCCGGGATTGTTGCGCAGGTCGAGGATATAGCCCTTGAGCTTGTCGGCGCCGATCTTCTCCGACAGCGTGGCGATCTCCTTCTTGAGGCCTTCCGAGGTCTGTTCGTTGAAATTGGTGATGCGGATATAGGCGATGTCATCGGTCTCGACCCGCCCCTTCACCGATGGCACCCGGATATTGGCCCGCGTCAGCTTGACCTCCATCGGATTGTCGAGGCCCTTGCGCAGGATCTTGAGCCGGATCTCGGTGTCCACCGGACCGCGCATCTTTTCGACCGCCTGAGTCAGGTTCAGGCCCAGCACCGGCTCGTCATCCAGAGAGGTGATCAGATCGTTGGCGCGGATGCCGGCCTTGGCCGCTGGCGTGTCATCAATCGGAGCCACCACCTTGATCAGGCCGTCCTCCATCGTTACTTCGATGCCAAGGCCGCCGAACTCGCCGCGGGTCTGCACCTGCATGTCCTTGAAGCTCTTGGCATCCATGTAGCTCGAATGCGGATCAAGACCGGTCAGCATGCCGCTGATCGCCGATTCGATGAGCTTGGTGTCGTCCGGCTTCTCCACATAATCACTGCGCACACGCTCAAAGACATCGCCGAACAGGCTGAGCTGGCGGTAGGTATCCGACGATGCAGCTCTGGCGCTCGACGCGATCAGCACACTGCGCGGCTGGGTCACGAACAGCGTCAGCGCCGCTCCGGCGACCACACTGAGGAGAACAATTGACGTCTTGCGCATCATCCGCGAACCTTCTCGCCTTCATTTGCGACCCACCATGGGCCGGGATCAATTGGAGTATTGTCCTTGCGGAACTCAATATAAAGCACGGGCTGACCGCCGCCGCCGCCGAGGATCGAACCTGGAGATGCCGATCCCATCGTTGCGACCGGCTCGCCCATACGCACGAATTGTCCCATATTCACCGAAATGTGCTCCATCCCGGCGATCACGACATGATAGCCTTCACCGGCGTTCAGGATCAAGACCTGGCCGTAACTGCGGTAGGGACCGGCATAAATCACCCAGCTGTCACAGGGGGCCGTGACCTGCGCGCCAGCCGCCGTTGTCAGCGAATCGCCCTTTTCCACACCACCGCTGCTGGACGCGCCGTAGTTCCGGAGCCTTGTGCCATTCACAGGAATCCGCAGCAGTCCCTTGGCGGATGCGAAAGCCAGCGCCGGACGGGTCCGGGCCGGATCGAAGGTCGCGGGATCCGGCCTGTTCCCGAAGATCGGCGGCGAGGTGGAAGGGTTCTTTTTCACCGCGGCCGCATCGCGCCTGGCCTTCTCCGCAGCATCACGCTCCGCCAGTCTGGCCTTCTCCGCAGCATCACGCTCCGCCAGCAAGGCCGCCCGCTTCGAACTCTGCACCTCCCTCTCGGCCTTCTCGATCAGCGCCTGGAGATCACTCACCTGCCGCGAAATTTCCACCGCCTGGGCGTTTTCCCGGGTGAGCTGTTCCTTCTTGGTCATCTGAAGACGCTGTCTTTCGTCAACCAGCGCGGTCAGCCGGTTGCGCTCGGTCCTGATGCGGTCGCGCTCCTCGGCAAGCTTGCTGTGCTCGGCCGCGATGCTCTCGCGCAGGGTGACGAGTTCGCCCAGTTCACCGATCAGGCGCTCGGCCCGCCCCTGCAGTTCGGGAACCACGGCACCCAGCAGCATCGCCGTGCGCAGCGACTCGAGGGCGTCTTCGGGCCGCACCAGAAGCGCCGGTGGCGCCCGGCGCCCGGCGCGCTGCAGGGCGGCCAGGACCTGGACCACTTCTGTCCGGCGCGACTCCAATGCGGCCCGCTTCACCTGTTCCTTTTCGGTCTGGATCTGGATCCGCTCCTCCGAATCGCGGATCTTTTCCTCCACCTGGCGCACGCTGCTGGCAGAATCGATCAACTTCTGGTTGAGCACGGCGGCATCCTTGCCGATTGCGGCAATTTCCGCCTGCAGCCTGGCCTGGGCCTCCTCGGTCTTGAGTTTCTGCGCCCGCGCCGCCTCCAGTTCCTGGGCACGCTGCTGCCGAACCATTTCCGGCGTCGGCGGGGCCGGTGCCGCCCCGGCTGCCGGGGTTCCTGTCGCTGCCGCTGGCGGAGCACCAGGTGCCGGAGCACCGGCGAAGGGCGTCCCCACAGGCGGCGCTGCCACAGGCGGGGCCGCCTGTGGCGGCGATGGTGGCAGACCGGGTGGTGTCAAGGGGGGCAGAACCGGGGCGGAGAAGGGGGACGGTGGGGCGGGCGGCGCGGTCTGGGCCCTGACGATGCCGGCAGCCGGCAGCGCTGCACACAGCATGCACGCCCCTATGGCCACACGCCAGCCGGGAAGGCTCAAGTTCAGTGCTGGCTGCATGCCAAACAACCCCGAAGTGGGAGATATCACGCGCGATGATAGGGATGGCCCGCCAGGATCGTGGTGGCCCGATACAACTGTTCGAAAAGCATAACACGGACCATTTGATGCGGCCAAGTCGCCGCACCGAATGCCATCACGAGTCGGGCTCTACGCCGCAATTCTGGCGAAAGTCCGTCCGGACCACCAATCACAAAAACGGCATGGCTGCCACCGCTGTCCCGCCAGCCGCCCAGCGTTTCCGCCAGAGCCGCACTGTCGAGGTTCCGGCCAGCCCCGTCAAGCAGCACAACCGCCGATTGATCGGGAATGCGTGCAGCGATGGCGGCCGCCTCCTCCGCCTTGCGCACCCTCGCGTCACGGTGCCGGCTTTCCGAAATTTCATGAACCGCAAGCGCGCGGAAGCCCAGCCCGCGGCCGACCTCTTCGAATCGACCGCGATAGCGCTCCGCAAGTTCCCGCTCCGGCCCCTGTTTCAGCCGCCCGACGGCGATGATGCTGACATCCATGGGCATCAGCCGGCGGTTACGGTCATGATCCGGTGCTGGAAGCGCGCGCCCACAGCCCTTCCAGATTGTAGAATTCGCGCACCTCCGGTCTGAAGACATGGACCACCACGTCCCCGGCATCAATCGCCACCCAGTCGCAATGGGGCAGGCCGGCGACATGGATGTTTTTGACGCCGTTTTCCTTCAGGCTCCGTGTGACATTCTCAGCAATCGCAGCGACGTGGCGGTTGGCGCGACCTGAAGTGATGACGATGTAATCGGAGCAGACCGATTCACCGCGCAGGTCGATGGTCAGCGTCGCTTCCGCCTTCATGTCGTCGAGACGCGTCAGAATGATCTTGAGCGTCTTTTCCGCAGCCTCCGACACCACCGCCCGCACAGCGGTTTTACGCACTGGCGACTTCGGCGATGGCGTCCTGCCTGCTGGCACAGGCTTGCGCGCCGGTTCGGGCTTCCTCGCCGATGCCGCCTTCTTCGCTGAAACCGCTTTCGTGCCGGAGGCCCCCTTCCTGGAGGACTTCGGCGCCAGAAGAGATTTGGCCTGGGATTTGGCCTGGGATTTGGCCGGCGATTTGGCGGTCGACGAAGATTTCGCCGCTGACGATTTGGCCGAAGCTGCGGCTTTCCCGGAGGACGACTTCCCTGATGAAGGAGACCTGCCCGATGAAGGAGACCTGCCCGATGAAGGAGGCCTGCCCGATGAGGGAGACTTTGTGGATGATGGAGATCTGGCCAGTGCCGCTTCCTTTCCTGATCGATTCCTCGGGGGTTCAACCTTCGGATATTGCGTGTTGCCGGGAACATGTGGGTTCCGGGCGGTGGATATAACAGGGTTCTGCCCTCTACTCCTTACCTTCGGTGGGTCGCGCCCAGCTGCCATCGGCACTGCGCAGCGCGGTCGATGACAGCGTCAGCTTGAGGCCGGTGAGGAAGGTCCAGGCCGGCGCCTGCTGCTCCGCCAGTCGCCCTGCCCGGCTCTCCGGCAGACGAAAGCGGGAAAGCGCGCGGGCCGCGGGCGAGGCCATGCCCTGAAGACCTCCCGGCACCCGGTCGACCACCGCAATCGGGACCAGGGCGGCGATCCGCCGCCAGTCGCGCCAGCGATGGAACTGGGCCAGATTATCCGCCCCCATGATCCAGACAAAATGCACGCCCTGGGCGCGGCGCTTGAGGATCTCAATTGTATCGACGCTGTAGCGTGTGCGGATCTCCGCCTCCAGCGCGCTCACCGTGATCCGCGGGTCCGCTGCCAGACACCGCGCCGCCGCCATCCGCAATCCAAGATCCGTCAGGCCCGCCGTGTCCTTGAGCGGATTGCCCGGGCTCACCAGCCACCACACCCGGTCCAGCCGCAGGCGCTTGAGCGCGAACAGGCTGATGGCACGATGGCCATGGTGGGGCGGATTAAACGAGCCGCCCAGAAGGCCTATGCGCATGCCGCGCGCATGCGGTGGCAGCGCGCGCCCGCTCACGGCCGGGTCTGTCCACTGCCATGGACGCGGTACTTGAAAGTCGTCAGCTGCTCGGCGCCGACCGGACCGCGGGCATGAAAGCGCCCGGTGGCAATGCCGATCTCGGCACCAAACCCGAACTCGCCGCCGTCGGCGAACTGGGTCGAGGCATTGTGCAGGACGATGGCGGAATCCACCTCATCGAGGAATTTCCGTGCCGCCGCCGCATCGGCAGTGACGATCGCATCGGTATGGTGGGAGCCGTGATCCTGGATATGGGCGATGGCGCCACTGACGCCGTCAACCATTTTAACCGAAATAATGGCGTCGAGATATTCGCAGTCCCAGTCCGCCTCCGTTGCTGCTTTCACCCGCGCATCCACCCCCTGCACCACCGCATCCCCGCGGACTTCACAGCCGGCCTCGAGCAGCATCAAAACCAGCGATTCAAGAGTAGTTGCAGCTCCGGCGGAATCGACCAGCAAGGTCTCGGCAGCGCCGCAGATCCCGGTACGGCGCATCTTGGCATTGAGCACGATCGCCTTTGCCATCTCAGGATCGGCGCTGGCATCGACATAGACATGGTTGATGCCCTCGAGATGGGCGAAGACCGGGACCCGCGCTTCCTGTTCAACCCGCGCCACCAGGCTCTTGCCGCCGCGCGGCACCACCACGTCGATCATGCCGTTGAGACCCGACAGCAGAAAGCCCACAGCGGCGCGATCCGCCGTCGGCACCAGCGTGATCGCGGCCTCCGGAAGGCCGGCCTCTCGGAGCCCCTGGACCAGGCAGTTATGGATGGCGGCACAGGAGCGCAGACTGTCCGAGCCGCCGCGCAGGATCACGGCATTGCCCGATTTCAGGCACAGTGCGCCAGCATCCGCCGTGACATTGGGCCGGCTTTCGAAAATCACGGCGACCACACCGAGCGGCACCCGCACCCGCTCAATCGTCATGCCGTTGGGCCGCTGCCAGCTTTCGGTGACCACCCCGACCGGGTCCCTGATGCCACGCACCACGTCAATACCGTCCGCCATGGCGGCGACACGCGCCGGATTGAGCGCCAGACGATCAAGGAAGGCGGGTATGGCGCCCCCGGCGCGGGCCGCCGCAACGTCCTCGGCATTGGCGGCCAGAATGGTCTCGCTCCGGCTGCGGATCGCCCGCGCCATGGCCTCCAGCGCGCGGTCCTTGACCTCGGAGGTTGCCAGCGCCAGGACGCGCGCCGCCGCCGCCGCGCGACCGCCCAGATCCTTCATCTGCGTCTCAAGATCGACACCCGTATTGCGGGCTTCACGGACACCGGCCATCGCCTTCAGCTTTCTCTTTCGCAGGTCTCTTTTTCGCGAACGTCTGCCGGGTTCGGCATCGCCCTGGTGGTTCGAACCGCATCAGAGGGACCCGCCACAGCATCCTGGACCGTTGTGTCCATAGCACGAAACGGCGCCAGTGATCAGGGATCCCCCCGATCCCTTGTGATCCCCTGTGATCCTTTGCGCTCCACAGAAGCGGCTTCAGCCGCTGACCACCAGATCGTCGCGGTGAACCATCTCGGAGCGCCCGCGGACCCCGAGGATGGTCGCCACGTCGGGGGAGGAATGCCCGCGGATGCGGTTGGCATCCTCCACGTCATAGGCGACCAGTCCGCGACCGATCTCGCGCATATCCGGACCGCGCACGATCACGGCGTCGCCGCGGGCGAACTGACCCTCGATACGGATCACCCCCGCCGGCAGCAGGCTGGCGCCACCACGCAGCGCCGTCACCGCTCCGGCGTCGATGATCAGCGTACCTCTGGGTTCCAGCGAGCCCGCGATCCAGCGTTTGCGCGAGGTCACGGGATTGGCCGAGGTCAGAAACCAGGTGCAGGGGGCACCTTGGGCGATCGCCTGCAGCGGGTGGTCGATCTTGCCCGAGGCAATCACCATGTGGGTGCCGCCGGTGGTGGCGATTTTCGCCGCCTCAACCTTGGTGCGCATGCCGCCGCGCGACAATTCCGAATCTGCGTCCCCCGCCATGCCCTCGATTTCCGCGGACACATTCTCCACCACCGGCACCAGGCGGGCATTGGGATTGCCCTTGGGGGGTGCGTCATAGAGCCCGTCGATATCGGACAGCAGCACCAGCAGATCGGCACTGGCCATGGTGGCGACACGGGCAGCGAGACGGTCATTGTCGCCATAGCGGATCTCAGTGGTGGCGACGGTGTCATTCTCGTTGAACACCGGGATCGCCCGCCACTCCAGGAGCTTGGCGATGGTCGAGCGGGCATTGAGATAGCGCCGCCGCTCCTCGGTATCCTGCAGCGTCACCAGAATCTGACCGGCGCGGATGCCGTGATCGCCGAGCACCTCCGACCAGATCCGGGCCAGCGCAATCTGACCGACCGCCGCCGCCGCCTGACTCTCCTCCAGCTTCAAAGGGCCGCGCGCCAGTTTGAGCCGGCTGCGCCCAAGCGCCACCGAGCCCGACGACACGATCAGCACGTCACGACCTTCCTGGTGCAGTTTTGCGAGATCGGCGGCCAGTGCCGCCAGCCAGGCGCAGCGCACCTCGCCAGCCTGCGAATCGACCAGAAGGGAGGAGCCGACCTTGACGACGATACGGCGGAATTGATGGAGTTCCGGGCGGGACATGACACGAACTAACAGGAAACAGGGTTAACAAGCTGTTAATCGCGGCAGCTTGAACAGGCGTCGGCCTCCAGCAATACGCGTCTCACCGACACTTGGAAAGTCTTCGCCGAAGGGAGCAGGAGGAGAGTTTGAGGGGGCCAGCAGGGGAAACGGGTCAGCCTGCGCAAAGCCAGGGAGAGCCGGGAGATCTTGCAGATCGGGCACGGGACCAGGATGGGACCGTGCCCCCTGAAAATCAGGGCTGCCACTTCTCCGCCACCGCCCCTCTGGCCTTGTCCGACACCGGTGCCTCGGCGATGACTTCGACCAGCGCCCGGAGCACCTCGGCCACGCCCTCGCCGGTGACCCCCGAGACCAGAAGCGGTGTCCGGCCTGCAGCACGCCGCAGCCGATCCTTCTGCTTTTTGAGTTCTTCGGCGTCGACCGCATCGATCTTGTTGAGCGCCAGGACCTCGAACTTCCCGGTCAGATCTCCGTCATAGGCCTCCAGCTCATCGCGCACCGTGCGGTAGGCCTGGCCGGCATGGCCGGCGCTGGCATCAATCAGATGGAGCAGCACCCGGCAGCGTTCGATATGGCCGAGAAAACGGTCGCCGAGGCCGACGCCCTCATGGGCCCCCTCGATCAGTCCGGGAATATCGGCCAGCACGAATTCGCGTCCATCGGCATTCACCACCCCGAGCTGCGGATGCAGCGTGGTGAAGGGATAGTCGGCGATCTTGGGCCGCGCCGCGCTGACCCGGCTGAGAAAGGTCGACTTGCCGGCATTGGGCAGGCCGACCAGGCCGGCATCGGCGATCAGCTTGAGCCGCAGCCAGATCCAGCGCTCCTCGCCGGGCTGGCCGGGATTGGCATGACGCGGGGCACGGTTGGTCGAGGTCTTGAAATGGGCATTGCCAAACCCGCCATTGCCGCCCTCGGCCAGCACAAAGCGTTCGCCGAGCGCCGTGAAATCGTGGATCAGGCTCTCGCGGTCGTCATCGAAGATCTGGGTGCCGACCGGCACTTTGAGCACGACCGATCTGCCATTGGCGCCATGGCGATCCTTGCCCATGCCGTTCTCGCCCTTGGGCGCCTTGAAATGCTGCTGGTAGCGATAGTCGATCAGGGTGTTGAGCCCATCGACGGTCTCGAGGATGACATCGCCGCCACGGCCGCCATTGCCCCCGTTCGGCCCCCCGAACTCGATGAACTTCTCGCGACGAAACGCCACGCAGCCGTTGCCGCCGTCTCCGGAGCGGATATAGACTTTTGCCTCATCAAGAAATTTCATCTGTCGTCTCGTCTTCTGAAGGTCGTCAACACATGGCGGCCGGGATTGACCGGAAACGGATCGGCGTCGATCCCTCCTCCCTTGAAGGACCGTGCCACCGACGCAACACGGCCAGCGGGGGATCCCGGAAATCCTGAAGAACTTCTTAAGGCCGGTCCTGTTGAAAAAGCCCGAAGAAATCGCACCGCAATGCTCCCTTCATCCCGCCCGCAGCGGCCGGCTCACCACCTGTGACCTCATCGCCGCCGACCACACCACCCGTGACAGGCGGAAACGATCCACCGGAACCGATGAACCGAGCAGGTCGACGCGGGTCAGCACCACTCCGCTCCACTGGAAACCGCATTTCTCCAGGACGTTGCGCGATGCCGGATTGGCCACACGAGCACCAGCATAGAGATAGGGATCGTCGGCCTCATCAAAGAACAACGCGCTCACCGCCCACGCCGCCTCGGTGGCAAAGCCCTGCCCCCAATACGCGACGCCGAGCCAATAGCCAAGTTCAGGCCGACCCGGACATGAACGATCAATCGAAATCACGCCGATCGGCCGCCTCTCATGGGTGATGAGGAACACATTGAGTTCGCTCTGGCGGCTCACCTGGATGAACCCCACCGCGTCCGACAGAGCGTAAGGATGGGGCAGCAGACGCAGCTGCTCGGCGATGCTGCGCTCATTGGCAAGACGCGCCAGCACGGGCGCATCCCTGAACTCCAGCCGGCGCAGGGTCAGACGTGGCGTCGCAAGAATGCCGGATGTGGCCACGGAAAAGGCCGCCTTCGTGAGATCGTGCATGTCGCTCCCCCAAGCTGAAAACAGGATCCAGAACACAACGCCCTCGCACCGGATGGGCAGGGCTCTCATAGCAATGGCACGGCCCGAGCTGCCTCCAGGACGGTTCGAGACGCTTACGCAACACTCCCTTTTTCGCCGTCCGCCGCTTGTTCCATCGGAACGAAGGACGGGCCCCCGCTCGCCCCCACGCCCCTGGCAAAGCCAAAGGGGGGCGTCGTCGTCTTCGGCTGATGAGACTGAGGGCTTGAGACCTGGCGCCAGACACACAAATGCCGCGCCCTTCAAACAAAACAGTAATTGCAAACGATTACGGGGAGGCCGGTTGCCCGCCTCCCCGCTGGAGCCTCTGATATCGAAGGACTCCACCGGTCGATTCTCGACACAGCGGAATCCGACAGTGTCAAAACGCTATTCCGCTGCCTGTTCCATCATCGGTACCACCGATACGAAGGTGCGCCCGTTCGCCCGGGCGCGGAACTCAACCCGCCCCTCGATCTTGGCGAACAGGGTATGGTCCGTGCCCATACCGACGTTCAGACCGGGGTGCCAGGTGGTGCCACGCTGACGGGCAATGATATTGCCCGGGATCACGTATTCCCCGCCGAACGCCTTGATGCCAAGGCGCTTGCCTTTCGAATCGCGACCGTTGCGCGAGGATCCGCCTGCCTTTTTGTGAGCCATGGCTCGTCTCCTAAACCTTTCGTTCCCGACCGATCCCCTGACGGGACCATGTCACCTGATCGCGTCAGCGATCACTCGTCCGCCGCATCGGCGGCATCGCCCTCGACCGTGGCTTGCGCCTTCACCCGCTTCGGACGCGGTCCGATCGAAGGCAGGGCACCATCGGTCAGAATCTCCGTCACCCGCAGGACGGTCAGTTCATCGCGGTAGCCACGCTTGCGGCGCGAATTCTTCCGGCGCCGTTTCTTGAAAGCGATGACCTTCGGTCCGCGCTTGTGCTGCAGCACTTCGGCCGCAACCGAGGCCCCGGCCACCAGGGGCGCACCCAGGATCGGCGTATCACCGCCAACCACCAGAACCTCGTTCAACTGCACAATCGTGCCAACTTCACCGGCAATCTTGCCGATCTCTACAACATCATCCGGAACGACACGGTACTGCCGGCCGCCGGTTTTGATGACTGCGAACATCATTATATTCCTTACGTGTTCGATCCCGACCTCGCGACATCGTCGTCTGGGCCGGCTTTTTGTCAGTCGCCGCGGTTTTAGCGATTCTTGATTTGATGGAATTGCCACTGCTCTCACGGCTGCATCCGAAAACCAGCCAAAGCAGATGGTACCGGCGCAAGAGGCCCCGCGCCGGTTGGATGATCTATAGCCCCCGGCGAGCCGGAGTCAACATCAATCCCGCTCCGGTCCAAGCTGTCAGAAGGCCTCGCGCATCTGCGCCAGCCATGGTCCCCGGTCATGGATCCGCCGCCCGGGCAGACCGAGGCTGGCCTGGCGGAATTTTTCGCCCCTCAGCCCTGCCCTCGCGGCCTGTCCCCGCTCCTCCCCTGCCCGATCCCGGCACATTTTGGCAGAAAACGGGCTCGATCGCCGCCCTCAGAGAAGGGGATCGGGACAGCTTTGCCCAGGAATGAAACAGCCGGAAATGGTTTGAAACCAACTACTTAAGGTAACCTTACCGGCGTTCTGTGGAGGTAAAGAGCGGGTTTACGTTGCACTCTGCCGCCCGCTTGGTAGGTTTGGGGGCTGCCTGGGCTGATCAGTGAAGCCGCCCTTCCTGGTCAGCATCTTGGTGGGTGGCACGGGACCGCCAGTATTTACCGCGTCTGGCGGTCCCACCCACCCACACCTCTTCCTCCGCCGATCGCCTGAGTTCAGACCGCAGGCTCCACTCCCGCGGGCATCGCCAGCCGGCCCTCCACTCTTCTCCTGCCCCCGGCAAGCGCACGTCACAGGCATCGCGCACCCCGGCACACCGCATCGGGCTGACACGGCTTGTGTCGATTCCCATCCTCGCTTAAGAACACCGCCAACCACAGGGCCTCGCCCTGATCTGACACTCGCGAAGGAGAGGTGGCAGAGTGGTTGAATGCACCGCACTCGAAATGCGGCATAGGTGCAAGCCTATCGGGGGTTCGAATCCCTCCCTCTCCGCCACAATCACGACCGTCATGGCTGAGGCTGTCGAAAACACCAAATAAAACAGCGCATTGCGAGGAAATTGCGGATCCTGGTCCCGACCAGCACCCAATCCTCCAGGACAAACAGCTCCACGCCATCAAAACCGGAATACCGTGGGGCCCTTTGCAAGATCCCAAAGGCCTCCCACTGCTGGCGAGAGCAACCAGCCACAGGGGAATCGGGTGAAGAAATTTCATTAGGCAGCCAGGACACTTAGCAGGTATTCGTCGTTCATAGATGCCAGGTGGATGCGCTGACTGATCGAGTCGGGTCCGTTGGGTACCGGGGGTGCC
>Ga0123357_10001786_pt1 | contig 23303 bp, 23 predicted proteins | sample TergutEmb28metaG_FD_89873 | JGI IMG/M metagenome (GOLD analysis project Ga0123357, IMG submission 89873) | Embiratermes neotenicus P4 segment gut microbial communities from Petit-Saut dam, French Guiana - Emb289 P4 | ecosystem: Host-associated > Arthropoda: Insects > Digestive system > Gut ... | reverse complement strand
TGCGACCGGAGAAAGCTGGTATACATGGGGATGGGCTATTGACGGCAACTCGACGGGATGGTCGGAGTTGCAAAATACATTAGGCCACCAAGATAACGGCACCATATTCTATCTCGGTGTGACAGGAACGGATACAGTCACGTATGAACCTACTCATGGCCCCGATATCAACACTGCATGGAGAAATGGAGGGCCGTTCGTAGCGGCATAAACATCAACAGCCGCTTCGGCGGCTTTTCTATTTAATAGGGGGATAGGGATTGGACGCCTTAAAACTGAAGACTATTTTGTCTCTTCTGATAATATTTGTTGGTGCCCTATCTGTTCCGTTTTTTATAACAAATACAAACGCAGCGCAACCACAGGCATCTGGGTTTCTAATCGACTTTGGAGATTGGAACGTCAAATGGACCGAAATGGATATGCAAGAAAACTCGAACCCATATGACGCACTGAACACAGCCTGCCAAGAGAATAATTTCACACATACAATAAAGGATGGGGCCGTCACAGAGATAAATGGAGTATCATCCGACGACACATACAGTTGGAACCTTTGGACAATATCCAATAACAGTCTGACATGGGTAAAGGAGCCAAACCCCCAGAATGCAGATCTTTCTGGCTATACGATTGCTGCATGGGCATATTGTGACGATAAGGGAACACCGACTGTCGCCGTAGATGAGACCGGGAGATCGATATATGGATACCAGCAGGCACAGAGAACCATAACTCTTTCTCCTGCAATGACAGAGGTCATAGGCTCTCTGAGGGCAGTTGATACTTTGGTCGGAACCGATAAATACAGTAACTATCCCGATTCAGTGGTCGCAGGTCAAAACAGCGGCAAGATACAGATCGTTGGGGATTTCCTTAACCCAAGTTTTGAACAGATCGCTGCGCAGAAACCAGACATAGTTTTCTGTGATGGTTCTCTTTACAGCCATCATTTGATAACCGATAGGCTCAGGAGCGTGAACATCAACACAGTTCTCATGTATGGCGGGGACAGCATACAAACAATATTGGATAACATCTACATAGCAGGAGAAGTGATGGGATATGACATTCGTGCGACAGATGTTATAAGTTCAATTGAGCTGGCGATGAGCAAAATAATCGGCACTCTGGGCGCAAACCCTTATTCAACGAGTGTGGACGTAATGATTGCACTGTCACCGGATAAGTCCCCGTGGGTCACAGGCTCCGATACATATGTTAATGATCTTTCGTCCACTGTAATGGGGAATAATGTTTTCCAGTCGCAATATCAGTGGGTCCTGATAAACTCAGAACAGATCATGGCATCGAACCCATCTGTTATAATCATACTCTCTGCCACTTATTCAGGCACCCCGGGTGAGTATGATTCGATGATGAAGTCGCTTCCGGCTGAGTGGAAGGCCACAAATGCATACAAGAATGGAAACATATACTTAGTAGGAGGGGCAGCAGGAGATATGTCGGAGACCCCAAGTCCAAGATTCATTCAGTTAATGGAACTCACGGCACGTATACTGCACCCCGATGTTTTCACCGACATAGAGATTCCAAAATATATGGGAGATAATTTTGAGGATTTCCTTACATTTACGCAAGATTTAGATTTCAATAATTAAGAGGGATAATCATTAGAAAAAACATTCAAAAGGCCGCATTGATCGCTGTCGTGGCATTGCTTGCAATAAGTCCATTGATTGTATCTGCCAACACCGATGCTGCTGGTTCCAGCGCAGAGAAGGTTCTTTTTGATATGGGAAATGGAGATACAGTCTGGTCTAATGTAGGTATAGTTGGAACGATTGACGATGTATTCCGGCAAGCGGCATCCGACTGCGGGTTGGATTACAGCTCTTATATGAATACCATCACAGTCAACGGCATCACACAAACGACGATTGGAGCGACATCTACGGGAGGGAATCTTAGCACATCCGGTACCACAGGGGTGAAGGTTACAACAAATTGGGTGCCTTTCGAATGGGATGTCAACAGCGGAAATTGGGTAAAGATAACAAACATATCTTCGCAATATACTGGTGGGTCTCTCGCATTGGGTTTTTATGCCGATGGACAGGTACCGACAGAAACTCCTGATAATCCCTCTTCTTGGACAATGATAAGAGGCGACGCACAGCAAAATGGGGCTCAGAGTACAATTGACCCCAGCGGACAGGCTGAAACATCATGGACAGATCAAGTGCAGTCTGATCAGACATCCGGTCAAAAGATGTCCAGCGGCGTCGATGCCGCAGTGCTGTCTGCACAGGGCTACGTCTTCGCAAAATACGGTGCTCCCGCCTCACCAGCATATTCAACCGTTATCTGTTATACGATGGATGGTAAAGAAGTGTGGAGGTTCACATACCCCTCAATGATATATTACGACCTCTCCACACCAGCTATAGTAGGCAATTACATCTACATCCCTTCATCGAACGGGTACATTTTCAAAGTTCCGCTGGTAGCTGGTCCGGGAGACAATAATGAGAATGTGACCTCTATTGGAAACAAACCCTACAACAGCATTGCAGCAGATCAGCAAGGGCCCATGTCCAAAATAACCGCACCAATTACAGGAACAAACTTCAACAATGGTCCAGGTTCATTAGCATATGACTCGGGCGTCATTTACTGTACTTCTTCCAATGGGATGGCTTACTGTTTTGATCTGGATCTGAATCTAATATGGTCATACCAGCTGAAGGGCCCTACATACTTCTTCTCGCCGACAATATACGGGAACTATGTTTTCACAGGAGCAATGGATGGGTCGATATACGTTTTCAACAAACTGAACGGGAGTCTGATCGACGAAACATCTGTTTACACAACTACAGTATCAGGAAATGTATACGGCTCGGTGCAGCAGATATCTGTGTTTGATGAAGGTAATGGAAACTACGTGCTAATGTTCGGAGTGTCAGATGGAAGAGGCATGAGCTCAATGACCGGAGGTATAGGGATATATGTCTTCGACGGGAGCAAACTTTCAAAGAGAACACTTATTATGAGTGAGTTTGGATTGATTTCCAACTATGTGTTGCCGATAAACACGGGTGGATTCGAGGGCGTATATTTCACATCGTTCAAAGGTCTGTTCAGGATTGATATCAATGGAAACTATGAGTTACTCAATGATACGTTTTTATCAGTAAAGGCACCGATGGTCTTGGTCAACGGCGATTCAATTTATATTCAGGGATATGCTGTGAACGACCCTGTTTATATTTTGTCTACTGACGGAACAATTCTCAGCGCATACGCACCAGGGATGACGGTTGCGAATTACAGTATGGCTCCACCTCTCGTCATTGACGGATGGGTGTTCTCCGGCAATGATTCAGGCCTTAATGCGATATATGGGACATTCCCCGCATATGGAGGTAACGGAGCAGCAGATAAACCACTGATCTATACTTTAGCGATCATTCTAGCTGTGATACTGCTGATACTTGCCGCAGTGTATGTTCTGATAAGATTCGTAAAGGGCGAAGAGAAGCCCTTCAGCTACATCTCAAGAAGTGTAAAACACTACATCGGTGGAGAGGACCTAAGGCATAACAGCCGCAGCAAGCACCGCTTGTTAGTGGTTCTCATCATCGGGATATTCGTTACGGCTGCAGTGTTCATCATAAGCCTCTGCGTTGGATATCATGCGACAATGTCCATTGGAGATATGATCTCCTCATTGTTCTCGGCGATATCGCACGGTGGCGCAGACCCAGCTAACATAAATCAGATAAGAGTGTTCGATTCCAGACTGCCGAGGACGCTTGCCGCTCTTGCAGTAGGAATAGGGTTGTCTGTCGCCGGATGTATGTATCAGGCGATAATCAGGAATCCGCTTGTTGACCCATATATTATGGGTGTATCTGCGGGAGCGGGAACGGCGGCTATCGCCGTGATAGCGTTCAACTTCACGTTCTTCGGACTCTTTGCACCACACTCGATATACGCGACGGCTATAACGGCCATGATTGGAGGTCTAATCGCATTTGCGATAACAATGTTCCTTGCGGAGAGAGCGGGCGGCACATCCATCAATTATGTATTGGCCGGAGTGGTAGTTGGTTTGGCATTTTCATCTGTGCAGACACTAATGCTATCGATGGCAGGTCACAGCGTAAGCAATTCGTTGTCATGGCTGTTCGGCTCGTTCGCGAATGTAACATGGAATCAGGTCTGGCTCCTGCTTATTCCGGGAATTGCTATGTCCCTTGTCCCCTTGTTATGGGCGAAAGAATTCAATCTCGTCCTATTGGGAGAGGATCAGGCGCAGCAGATGGGGCTGAATGTCCGCAGATTCAACAGGCTGATGCTGGTGTTGGCGTCCATATTGACATCTCTCTGCGTAGCTTTCGTTGGAATAATAGGATTCGTGGGGTTGGTGATACCGCACTTATGCCGTATGATGCTGGGAGGCGACCACAGGCTTGTCATCCCTGCATCGATCGCTTTCGGAGGGGCGTTGATGATGTTTGCAGATCTAGCGGCGAGGACACTGTATCTCGGATTGGAACTGCCGGTAGGTGCGATAACCACAATGATCGGTGTACCAGTATTTGCATATCTCTTGATCAGAAGGGGGAAGATGTATGAAGGATGAGGCGCCGCTTTTGGAACTCAGAGGATTGAATAAGATCTATGAGAACGGATTCCAAGCCGTAAAGGATGTTTCATATACAGTAGAGGCAGGCATGCTTGTCGGGCTGATAGGGCCGAATGGCTGCGGGAAGACGTCAATGATGAGGTGCATCAACCTGATGCACAAGATCTCATCCGGAGACGTGCTCATCGACGGGGAGTCCATCATGGGTAAGACCACTGCGGAGATAGCCAGGAAAGTATCGAATGTGCCAGCCGAATTGAGGGCAAGCTTTGGCCTCACGGTATTCGAGACAGTGATGCTGGGGCGTTATCCGTATCTGCAGAATGTCTGGTGGGAGACCGACGAAGACGAGACCCTTGTGGAAGATACGATGAAGAAGTTCGGCATATTCTCTTTAAAGGACAGGCCGCTGAACATGCTGTCATCCGGAGAGAGGCAGCGTGTTCTGATAGCCAAGGCCTATGTTCAGGAGCCGAGGCTAATGCTTGTGGATGAACCCACTTCGCATCTCGATATGAAATACAAGCTGGAAGTGATGGAATACCTTACGGCAATGGTCAAAAAAGATATGTCGATCCTTGTTGCAGAGCATGACATATCCCTTATGGCCAGATACTGCGACAAATGCATAATAATGAAAAAAGGCGAAATATATGCCGTAGGGGACCCGAAAGAGGTCATCACCGAAGAACTCCTGAGGGATGTGTACGAGGTGAGCGCATCTGTAGGCTTTGACAAGGACGGAGAGCTCTTTGTGCTTCCCAAGAGATACAAAGGAGAATATCACCTCTGAGCATTAAGCCGCAATAAGATTCGCTTTCTTCAGGAAAACAAAACAATACGCCTTTTTATCAATCAGTACAATGATGCCCATAACGAGAATAATATCGAACAGCAGAGGATGAAAATGGATAGCCAGATCGAGACTTTGAGAGATATGATAGATGATTCGGACAACATCGTCTTTTTTGGCGGTGCGGGTGTATCAACGGAAAGCGGCATTCCTGACTTCAGAAGCACATCGGGACTATACAATCAGAAGTACGCATATCCTCCGGAGACCATACTGTCTCACAGATTTTTCATGAACAATACTGCAGAGTTCTATCGGTTTTATCGCGATAGGATCATACACCTTGAAGCAAGGCCTAATGCGGCGCATTTCAAACTAGCTGAACTGGAGTCAAAGGGCAAATTAAAAGCGGTCATCACTCAGAATATCGACGGTCTGCACCAAATGGCCGGGAGCAGGCGTGTCTATGAGCTTCATGGTTCCATCCACCGCAATTTATGCATGAAATGCGGAAAATCGCACCCCGTAAGATTTATCACAGAAAGCGTTGGCATCCCAAGGTGTGGTTGCGGCGGGACCCTCAAACCGGACGTGGTCCTATACGATGAATCGCTGGACCAAGGGGTGGTTGACAGCGCTGTTCGTGCAATTGAGGATGCGGATGTCCTTATCATCGGCGGCACATCTCTGAACGTGTATCCGGCCGCCGGGCTCTTGCGATATTACCGCGGCGGTAAATTGATCCTGATCAATAAATCAGAACTGGCGCATGAAAAAGATGCCGCACTGGTCATCCATGGCAGCATTGGAGAGGTATTGGGACAGGTTTGATGCTGTTGTATGATTATGTTGCATCGTTGGCCCCCATTTGCATAATTTTATCTTGTCTAATATGAAAAAGGCCACAATGCGGCCCTGCAGGGCCGCTTTGGGTGAAAATAAAAATAATTGGTTTATTTTTTAATCAATCTCACGCTGTCTGATGGTCAGTCAGTACCAGAGAGCCGGTATACGCAAACGAGTCCGGAGTCCCGTCCCCATCGAAATCTCCGCTCATGCTGAGAGTGAAGGTCGTTTTGTAGAGAACATCCTTTCCAAACCACAATAGCATGCTGAGGTTGAGCGTATCTATCGGAATAGATCCCAGACTGGATGATACGTCCGGAACAAGGCTCTTGAAGTCGTCCCAGTTGTATGAGTATGTGCGCTTTTCCACTGTGAGGTTACCGTCCACTGTCGAAAGAGTCACTATTTCAGACGTATATTTATTGAGGAGGGTCTGGATATTCTGTAGGTCCTGGTCTGTGTATCCCTGACCGCTCAAACTGGAAAGGTCCGCTGTGTTTGTGCTCATTTCAGACATATCGAGGCTGCTGACCGTGATTTTTTCAGTGGTGCTGACTGGATAATCTACACCCAACATGCTACATAAAATGTCAATAGCGACCGTCACGGTGTAGTCCCCGTTGCTTTCCTGCTTGGATGAGAAGGTTATCGTTCCGGAAAGAGCATTATCCATGTTGATCGCTGTTCCATCAACATTTCCGGTCATGCCCCCGCTCAAAGTATAGGTAAGGCTTTCGCCTGCATTGAATCCCGGCCCGCCCAATGATGGCGATGGGTTATCAGAGCCGCCCCCGGACCCGCCGCCGGTTCCGCCCCCGGAATTATCACTAGAGTTGTTGTTATTATTGCTTATCACAACATATGCCGTCACCCCTGCGCCGGCTATGATGATCACGATCACGATCGCAATGACAAGCGTAGCTACCCCCCTAGCATCGCTTCTGATTTTATTCTTGATCAAATTTTACACCCCGTGCACGGTATAGCCCGTATACAAAGATGTTATGAAAGTAACGAAATTTAAAACAGTCGCAAAAAAAGATGTTATGATCTGTAGTCATAAATTGTCGTAAAAATGTACTGCACACTTAATATTGCTCTATTTTGTACTATGCTCACGCAAGTAGAGGTAGATTCGAATCCTTAGTATTATATAACATAGGATTAATAATCCAACCACGATACGGCAGTGATATCGGATGAGGTATGGAAGAGGGGTTTTGAGGGGGATACCGAAGACCGTCCACGGCGGACAGGCCTGGAAGATGGAAGATATAGAAGACTACAGCCACAATCTTAATCCGTTCGGACCTCCGGAGTGTCTTCCTGAGATCATCGCAACGGCGATGGATGACATTGGTCATTATCCCGATGACAATTGCACAGAGCTGAAGTCTACTTTTTCAAAAATATTCTCGCTCAGGGAAGAGAACATAGCAATAGGCGCAGGATCATCGGAGATCATAAGAAACTTCCCGAATGCGTTCATTGAAAAAGGAGAAAAAGCGATCATAAACAAGCCGTCATTCGCGGAATATTCTCAGCAGTGCAGATTGGTAGGCGCCGAGATAGCATTCAATGATCTTGCAGAAGAAGAGGATTTCAGGATCAACACACAAAAAACCTCAGCCGCAGTGAAAAGCGGAGCGAAAGCGCTGTATATCTGCAACCCGAACAATCCGACAGGAAGGATCGAGCCGAGGAAAAAGATCCTTGAAGTTGTGAAAGAATGCAGAGACGAAGGCACGTTGGTGTTCCTGGACGAAACGCTTTTGGAACTTGTCCCGTGGCACGAAGAGATATCATGTATTGGATATGTGAACAAGTTTGACAATCTGGTAGTGGCAGGGTCCCTTACAAAGTCGTTTGCGATACCAGGGATAAGGATAGGATACGGTGCGGCATCCGCACCTCTGATCGAAGAGATGGATAAGGTAAGGATGACCTGGAATGTGGGCCAGATAGAGCAGAATGTGGCAAGGATACTCATGTCTGAGCATATCGGCTATGTAAAAAAAGCGGCCGCGGTAATGGCGGAAGAATCAAAAATAATGAACTCGGAATTGAAAAAAATAGGATTCCCGGTCGGAAATGTCTCTGACTCTTTCTTTTACTTCTGTTCTCTCAAAGAACTTGGCGTGAAATGTTCCAAATTCCAAAAACTCATGCTCGATCAGAAGATAATGGTTAGGGATTGCGCCTCCTTCGGTGATAGATTCGATCATTATGTAAGGTTCAGCGTGAAGGACAGGGAACGCAACGATATGTTCGTAAGGGCAGTCGAAAATGCTATGGGCCGTTTGGAGTGAGAGCATGGAATTATGGATGTCCGCTATTCTTATCGTAATCGTCTCATTACTCATTGACAGATTCATCGGAGAGCTGCCGAACAGATACCATCTCCTTAGATGGATAGGAAACCTCGTAGGCTTCCTGGATGGGAAGGTGAAGAACAGATCGTCAAAATGGACAAAGGTTAAAGGATTCCTTTCCTATCTTTTTGTATTCTTTATCTTTTGGTTCATAATGATGCTTATCTGCAGTCTCATCCGCAACTGTCTTGACGGATACAGCTGGGAGGTTGCAGGAATGACCGTCACACTGGGAGAGGTCATCTGGATATTGGCGATCGCATTCATGTTCAAGATAACTTACGCCATATTCTCATTCCGCCACCACTGCATACCGATACAGAATGATCTGAAGAATTCTGATGTTCAGTCGGCAAGGAAGAAAGTGCAGATGATCGTCAGCAGGAACACAAGCACTCTGGACGAGGAGCACATAACATCAGCATGCTGCGAGACCATATCAGAGAACCTGGTGGACAGCATTGTATCTCCCACATTCTATTTCGGATTATTCGGTGTCACGGGGGCGGTCATGTTCAGATGCGCGAACCTGATGGATGCTATGTGGGGATATCTGAATGAAAAATATGGGAATCTGGGGTTCTTCCCTGCAAAATTCGATGATGTTCTTGGATATATCACGTCGCGGATATCTCCCGCGTTCGTCACACTTGCGGCTTGGGTGTTCGGATATGAGTACAGGGGAGTATACAAAGCCGCTTTGGAAGAGCACACGAAGACCCCAAGCCCTAACAGCGGATGGCCGATGACGGCTGTCGCGCGTGCGATGAGGATATCCATGGAAAAAATAGGTGTCTATGTGATGGGGAACGGAGATATGCCGTCGATAGACGATGTGACCAGATGTTACAAGCTGGTGGAACGGACATCCTTGCTGTTCATATTGATAATAACGATCCCGCTTTTTGTTTTTGTGGGTATACATGTGCAAGTTTTCATTGAGGATAAGATATTTGGCCTGCTGGAGATGATAGTATGAGGTATGTGAAAGATGTGATGGTGTTGGAGGACGGAGATATGGCGACCGCTGTCATCCATCTCAGTGAAAGGATGGAGATACTCAGCAGCGCGATGAAGAACGGCGGACACACTATCGCAGATACACTTTTCATCGCACAGGTGCCGCACAGCTATAATCCAGACGACCCGATCAAAGATATAGAGAAAATAATGGAAAAACACAGAATACCGGCCGATGCGGTGGGCTTCATGACCGCCGCCGAGGTCAAATATGTGTTCTCTACGATCGAGACCGAACATGAAGGAATGGAAACATTCGCAGCAGCGACGGCCGGACTCAGCAACCACGTGGTCGCCGGAGAATTGCTGGAGAACTGGGAGGAAAGGTACAGGATATCTCAGGAAAGGTACAGGATGCTGGTCGGCGGGACGATAAACATCATAGGAATATCCCCAGTACCTCTGACAGACGCGGCAAAGATCAACATAATGATGCCGATGACCGAGGCGAAGTCCGCGGCAATGAGCATACTAGGATACAGAGAGACAGGGACGACATCGGATGCGATCGCAATCGTGTCCCCTATAGGGGATGAAAGAGAGACGAATGCAGGTACAGGCGTGCCGTTGGGGATATCGATGGCCAGATCAGTCAAGGCGGCGGTCATAAGCAATCTTGTAAAAAGAGGGGATTTCCCGCATATGGGAACTTTCATAGATGTCCTGAAAGGCAAAGGGATAACGAAAGAGCTCATGTGGGATGCAGCGCTGAAATTGTACATCCCGAATCCGGAATGGGATACCAACGACCTGAAGAGAAGATTCGAAGTGAAGCTTGAGATCCTATCGAAGGACATCAATGTCTCCTCTCTCATACAGGGCGCGGTAGCTTTGGAAGAGATCGGGAGCAAGGACTGCATCTGCGCTATGCCCAGAGGTATGTTCTCAAAGGACCCGATACACCTTATCGCGGATGAGATAATAGGGATGCAAATCGCTCAGTACATTGCTGGAACAAGAGGTATTTTTGAATTCCACCGTTTCGACAGGCATAAGCCCGGAGTGATCTCAGAACTGGGGCCGTTCATGGATGATATGCTGTGCGGATTAGTAGGGGGGATCATGTCCTCCATATACACAGACCTCTTCGACGAGGAATCTCAATAAGAGGTATTATATTTTCTCCAGTTGCTTTAGAGTTGGTATTATGCCAGATGAAACTAATGACCAGTTGGGGAATGAAGGCGCTTCCGTCGACATTTCCAACCAACAAAAGGATGGGTCTGAGGTTAAAAGAACCGATGGCCAAGGGATGGATGGGCAAGTTTCAACACAAGGCGCTGCGGATGCGGTCAACAAACCGAATGCAGAAACAGCACCGCCCGGAGAGGAACCTGTAGGTTCGACCAGGCCGGAACCAAGACCCGTCAGGAAAATGAGCGCAGCAGATTTTAGAGTAAGGCCGGAACCTAAACCGGAACCTAAGCCGGAACCTAAACCGGAACCTAAACCGGAACCTAAACCGGAGCCGGCGGTAGTTCAGCAAAGGCCTGAGCAACAGCCTCCGCCACAAGAGCCGGCGGCACCTGCTCAGCCGAAGCCTGAGCCTAAGCTGGAATCCAAACCGGAGCCGGCACCGCCAGCACCGGAACCAATAGAACCAGTTCAGCCGCAGCCGGAACCAAGACGCGGCCCCATGGCCTCGTCAAGGCCTCCCGGGGCGGTCGAGCCTGAACCAATGCAGGAGCCGGTAAGAGAGGTACCGCCGTCGCGCGAGCCTGAACACATGCGCTTCGAAGAACCGTATAGGTCAGAACCCCCAAGAAACGACACTTCGTCGGGAGGGTTCATGGAAGCGATCGTTGGAGCATTATCCTTCTTTACGATACTCCCGATAAAAGTCGGTGAAAAAGAAATTCAAGCACTGAACAAGAACTTCTACGTCGCTCCGATCGCAGGATTATTGATCGGAATAATCGCAGCCGCGATCGGAATAATATTCACGGACCTAAGGGTCGTGTCAATGGCCCCGATTGCTGCTATAGCCACGTCATATATTCTATCCAAGTTCCTTCATTTTGATGGGCTTGTAGACTTTGGTGACGGGATGATAGCAAGCGGAGACAGAGAAGGTTGCATAAGAGCTCTTAAAGACACAAGGATCGGCGCAGGCGGACTCGGCATTGCATTGGTCGTTGTGATATCAGTGTTCGCCGGACTCAGTGGCCTATGGAGTGCTTTTGCTGCTTTCACAATGTCTGCAGTTATAGTGATCATGGAAGTATTCGCTAAGAATGCCATGGTAGCCGCGGCAGCTTTTGGAGAACCCGGAACAGGAATGGCATCTGGACAGGTTGGAAATACAAAAATGAACACTCTGCTCATTTCAACAGTAATATCTGCGGTCGTTGCATTTGCTGGATATCTATTGATGGGTGTGGTCGTATCGATCGCTGTTGTACATGGCATGCTGAATGTCAAATTCATGATATCCGCTGCAATAGTGATAGCAGGTGCGGCAGCGTCTTCAATACTGATAGGCTGGCTTATAGCATACCTGTCGAACAAGAAGTTTGGTTTTGTGAATGGAGATGTATTGGGTGCTGCAAATGAGATCTCAAAGGTGTTGATCCTGTTTGTGGCATTCATTGTCATCATGTTCTTTACAACATCACAGTTCGGCATACTATGGCACGGTCCAATATATTGAGGTCACATGCAAGCACTAATCAACGCAGGGGGGAAAGGCACCAGAATGGGGGCGTGCGGTATAGAGAAACCAATGCACATGATCGGAGACAAGCCAGTCATCGGAAGGGTTGTGAGCGCACTCTCCCATTCCAAAAGCATAGACAGGATCGTGGTATCTGTAAGTGGCAATACTCCGGAGACAGAGAAGTATCTGAAAAGCATCTGCGTGGAGACGATAAGAACATCCGGAGAGGATTTTGTTGAGGATCTGCATGAATCCTTTAGGATTCTCGGAGGAAAATTCGTCCTCACATGCCCTTCGGATCTCCCCTTCATTACCACAGAAGAACTGGACAAATTCATTGCGACATTTGACGCGAAGAAGATGGAATCTCTTATTGCACTTGTTGATAAAAAAGCCTTTGAGAAACTCGATATCAAACCCTCTTACACCAGAGACTACTACGGATCCAACTGGGTGGTCTCAGGTGTTTCCATTATGGACAGAGAGAAGACCCTTGACGGAGTATATCTTCATGAGTCATTCTACGAGACTGACAGCAGGGAGTTCGCTGTCAATGTGAACACATAGGAAGAACTGGACCAGGCCAGAAAGATCGTTGGCCGGTCCAGAACCTGCACGGATTAAACTCAATCAAAGTTCATTATCTTCTTGTAGATTATGTGCACTCTGTCCAGCAGATCCTTGCATGTGGTCTCTCCTGAACTCTGTATGATCGCCGCAACGGATGACCCTCCGCAGCCGACGCCTTCTTTGATGTATCCCCACTCATACGCCTGAAGCCCCTCATATGGGCTCGAAGAGTAGTCCATGTTGACGTATATGATCGGGACATCGGGAGAGATCGAGTCCATTATCTTTGCCATATTGGAGTTAGGGTCCGCCATAAGCCATCTGGTGGTGCCTTGGAAGATGTTCCCGACGATACTGGGGTCCAATCTGACGGCAGCGGCGATTACAGCCGCCATCTGAGTCCCTCCTCCGACGATGACAGGGACATGCTTGGCGGCGCCTATTATCATTCCGACATTAGCGGGCATCATCGGGTCGCCGACGCATTCAATAGCTTTCAGAGGATCCTTCTCAAGTTCCCCGATCTTGATACCTGCGGCGTTAAGGCCTTCCATGACGGTTTTGGTCTTAAGTTCGCGAGGATTGTTCGGCGAGCTGCTGCTGACAAGATTCTCCTTGATGATCCCCATTGCCAGAAGGACGGCGAGCGCAGTCGTTGTTCCTCCGGCACAGCTTTCGCTCACAACAACGAAATCCGAACCATGAGAGAGCATCTGGCCGAGGATAACCCCTTTGTTGAAGACCTCTTTGACATTGGATACTGCTTTTCCGGAAGTGACAAAATCGCCGCACTCTCCGCCAACCTCTATGCACGGGAGATTCGGTCTGACCTTGCACCCTCCGTTCACTATGAAGAATGGCATCTTCGAGGTCTCCAATGCCGCCTTTGTAAGGGTTGCAGGAGTAGGTATGCCGCCGGGGTTGATGGGGATTCCCTTCATGCAAACGGTCTTTCCGAGGACCAGAAGCTCAGCATCCGCTGCCGGAGTGAACATTGTCAGTTCCGGCGTGTCTCCCGCATCTGATATGCCAGGGATGGTAGAGGTCAGTGTGTTTGCTACAGTACATGTAAAAACTCCTTTTTTCCCCCATATTCTGGACAGTATGTCCATGGCTATTTTTTCGTTACCGTATATGCTAAGCGAGGCAGGCAGCTCCATTTTAATTTCACCTTTATCTCATCAGCCGGGGAATAACCCGGTCAAGAGGGATAAGTTCCCCATCGGGCATATCCGTCTCAATATTTGTCCAGAAAGGCACATTCATTATTATGTGTTCGCCTGTGACACATGACGTTCCGTGGTCAACGAAGTACACCACGCGTTCAACATCACGGAAGTATCTTTCCATAAGGCGATCGGTCCTTTCCAGTATCTCGATTTTTTTATGAGGGTCCTTCTGGTGGCTGTACTCGTCCACCTCGTCGATATGCAGGAAAACATTACCATGTTCCAGGGCCTCTTTTGCTACTGGGAATCTATCCTCCACTTTGTTGATAAGGCGTATATCATGGCCTAACGAGGCCGCAACTCCCAGAGCGGTCGGGCTGTCAGAAATGGCAGTCATTTTTCCAACGCATTCAAATGGAGGATACTGCCTTGTAAGTCTGCCGCATCCCCAGGGATAGTCTGTTATCCCGTTCATCTCTTTGGCCACTTTCATTACAAATCTTCCGAGGGCCCCGGGAACTTCTACAAATGGAGCATCCACAGGTGGCGATGGGAAATCAGAGATATTGTCGCATTCCATAGTAAGGACCGCTCTGCCGTTAAGGAAGAACTCGATCTCAGGTTTATATTCCTGCAATATGCAGAGGTTGTCCCTCATCACCTTCATAAGCTCATCGCAGAACAAGTGGGCATGATATGACCAATGTATCATTCCGTCTTTGATCTCAGCCGGACTCAGCCTATAAGCGGTCCGGCAGCCGGAGATATCCATGCCAAGACCCATTGCTTCCAATACAGCCCTTGGCAGTTCGGGCGGATGACCGGTGAAGAACTCATTCAGGAAGAGCTGGGTATATCCCCTTCCCGTGGTATAGTGTTTATGTGGTGCTTTCTCGTATAAAAATGGCATATTTGCCGCTTCATATGGTTTCTTTCCGTTAAGGATAGGATGAGGGTCATCCTCCATTCCGTCAAGAAGTACGAACAATGTGTTCATTATATCCTCTTCAAAGCTATCGCGGCCTGCCCGACAGACACGCCGCCGTCACCGCTGGGAACGCTATTGTGGAATATTAATCCATGTCCTGATCCCTTCGCTATTTCGGAGAACATACTGCAGACAGAGGAGTTATATGAGACACCGCCCGTGATCCCGATAGGGCCGATCCCTTCTGAATCGGCGGCCTCAATGGCGCTTTCGGTGAGACACTTCATTACGTTATAGATGATCGAATATGCGGTATCCGCGGGATGCTGATCTCCTTTGATCCTGGAGAAAAGTTCTGCCGTCTTTACAACTCCGCCCGAGACCTCTGTTTCGAACCCCGGTATGAGCTTTCCAGACGTCAGCAGCGGTTCCAGTTTCATTGCCGGTTCCCCATCGTATGTCCGATCCTGGCATACACCGAGCGAGTATGACAGAGCATCCATCAGCCTTCCCATGGATGAACACTTGACGCTCTTATTCATCATCTTCATGAGAACGCCGGCCTCGCTCTCGGAGAAGGAGTTGTTCTCCTCACCATTCAGAGCATCAATGGCGAATCTCAGCCTTCTGAGGTCGTACAGCGCTTTTTCAGACCCGAGAAGCGGTATCCCCTCCAATCTCGCTACTCTGGAGAATGATGAAAGGTCCGCCGAGAGCACTTCGCCGCCCCATACAGTGCCGTCAGTTCCGTGCCCGCTGCCGTCAAGAGTCAGCGCCACTACGTTGTCAGTGCCATTATCCACCATGAGCGATGCGGCATGCGCCCAGTGATGCTGAACCTCAATGATCTCGGAACTGTATTCCTCAGAGAGCCTTTTTGCGAGCCCCCTGTTGATATATCCAGGATGCAGATCCATTGCCACGATGTTAGGCCTGCAGCCGAGCAACCGGATATGAGCTCGGATAGCATCCTCCAGATAATCCACGACACCGACCCCTTCCCCGTTGCCGATATGCTGCGTCGGATGGATCCTTCCATCTACAGCTATCGACCCGGTGAGATTCTCCTGCGCTCCTACCGCCACGGCAGACCCCCCCATTGTTACAGGTAGGTATGAGGGAACGTGGCCTCTGGATTTTCTTATGAAGAATGTCCTGTCATTGAACATCCTGAGAACGCTGTCATCGGCCCTGTTCAGTATCTGCTGGTCATGGAGAAGATAAACGTCTGCGCCCAGTTCTTTTATATCTATCTCATCAAGGATCATTGGTTCGCCTGGTGCGTTGGCAGATGTCATTATCAAAGCGTCATCTTTCAGATGTTTGAACACCAAGTGCTGCGCTCCTGTGTAAGGGAGGAAGATACCGATGTTGTCAAGACCCGGCGAGATCAGTTCCGTAAGATCGGAATATTTCTTTTTTATCAATACGATTGGCCTATGCGGGGATTTTATGTTCTCCAATTCCTTCTCGCTCGGGATGCCGTATTTTTGGATGGTCTTCTCATTTTTCACCATGACCGCAAAAGGCTTCTGTTTCCTCCCGTACCATTCCCTTAGCTTTATGATATTGTCCAGCTTACAGCAGATGTGCATACCGCCCAAACTTTTCATTATGCCGATATTCCCCTCAGAGAGCATTTCGGCAAACTTTTTGATAGGGTCGCCGGGGATATCCTGACCGTTTTTTCCTATCAGCCGGTAATGCGGTCCGCATTTTGGGCAGCAGATTGTCTGGTGGTGGAATCTTCTGTCGGCAGGATCATCATATTCTCTGCGGCATTCCGGACACATTTCGAAATCCCTCATCGCAGTTGAAATGCGGTCGTAAGGAAGGCCGTTAAGGAGGGTGAATCTCGGTCCGCATTTGGTGCAGGATGTGAAAGGGTAATTGGACCTTCTGCCTTTTCTGATATCTTCGAGGCAATCATCGCATATCGCTATATCGGTCGGTATGGACAATCCTGATGAACCCTTTTGAGACGCGGATATGAAAAAACCGTTCACACATGGAGGAGGATGTTCTATTCTGATCACTTCATCTAAACGTGCCAGAGGGGGGAGGTTTGGCAGGAACGAAGCAAGGAACCTTTTTCCATCCTCAATGTCGACTACCACGTCGGAGCCTTCATTCCATACTCTTCCCGAAAGCCCGAGGTTTGTCGCTGTCCTGTGGACAGCAGGTCTGAATCCGACCCCCTGAACGACACCTTTGAAAATTATTCTCATGTGATATCAGAGGGCACCGCATCCTTTGGCGGCCTCAATGCAATTGCAATCGCTTTCCCCGATCTTAGGAAGCCCGAGCTCAAGGAGTTTCAGCACCTTTGCGAGGCATTCGTTCATTGTTTTGACGACCATGTCTATGCTCACATCCTCTTCGTGCCATACATCATAGTCGGTCACAGTGGCTAGGCTGCAGTAGCACATGCCAAGCTCTCTCGCAAGCTGGCACTCGGGAACGATCGTCATTCCGATTATGTCTCCGAACTGTCTGAACATTTTGCTCTCGGCCCTGGTGGAGAATCTCGGCCCCTCTATGCAAACGTATGTTCCGCCGAGGTGATGTCTTATCCCCATTTTTTCTGCGGCGTCATTGAATATTTTGTTCAAGTAATTGCACAACGGGTCCGGCATAGAGATGTGGACCGTTCTCTTATCAAAGAAAGTATATTCTCTCTTTTTCGTGAAATCGATGAACTGGGTCGGGATCACGAGGTCTCCCGGAGCGTATTCGATCTGAAGGGAGCCTACTGCGCATGCGGATATTATGTACTCGCAACCGAGTTCTTTCAATGCCCACATGTTGGCTTTGTATGGTACGCTTGACGGAGGATGCTGATGGGACCTCCCATGTCTGAACAGGAATGCTACCTCAACATCAGCTATCTTGCCGATCATTATCTCATCGGAAGGCTTGCCGTACGGCGTATCCGGAAAAACAGTCTTTATTGTCTCAAAGGAGTCTGGGTTATATATGCCCGTACCTCCGATGATAGCTATCTTTGGCATATTTAGGAATTCTTGTTGGGATATAAAAGGACAATGATTTGATACTCGGTCATGGACCAAAAAGTGTTCCTCTAAGGCGGAGTGTGTTGTGAAATAGAGCAAAAATCTTCACTTTCGGGATTTTCGGGCACCCCCTAGTTTTCTCTTTATAATAAAAGATTCCTGAATGATCTGGGTGACAAGAATGATGGAAGAGATACTCGAAGAAATGTTGTTAGAGAGATACATTGCATATCAAACCGGGTGCAAAGATGATGAATCGGCCTCAAGATATGTTTTTGAATTCGATATCCAGAGTGCAAGTCTGAGAAAAAAGTTGAAAGACTACACTCTAAAGAGGAGGAATGCCAAAGCATCGGATCAGAAATTGGTCAACATGCTTGGGACCACTATGATAAAGGGAGAGTTGAGAGCGCAGCGCAATATAAGATTCTTGGATATGACACCCGATCAGCAAGCGTTTATCAGGAGGGTTCTGAGAGATTCATTTACATAAAAGGAACTGGAGATGATGGGCAAAGACGGTTTGATCGTCAGGATAGCTTCTGTTGGAGACGGTAAAGGGGGAGAATACTGCCGCAAGCAGCATAATGTGGTAATGCCCAAGATACAGTTCGATTCGGAATTGGATGAGGACACCATAACACACGAGTTCGTGCATCATGCCAGAACAGTGGATGAGGCCCGAATGGGGTTTTCGAAGACAGCGTACAAGATTGTGGATGGAATGTACGATGAAACGTTCTACATAAGGTATGAGCCAGATATCCATAATTTTGAAGAGGCCGCTACTGTTGCAGAAACAACGGCAAGAACGAAGGGGCCAGCAAAGATATTCTCCGGCTGTTATGGTTATGTTAAAGGAATATCAAAAAAGAGGGCATATGAAAGTGATAGAAAAAGACTTACAGAGAATCCCCAATCGATTAGCGTAAACGAAACCAAAGGTATCAAAGGAAAAGCAGTAATAAATATCATCAATGAAGAATTTACGAAAACACACATAGCGTCAATGAATATGAATGGTAGGACCGCATTGCAATCTTATTATGTACTTAATCAAAAGCAATAAATACTAATCAAAATGATTATTAAATCATGGTAATGTATGCTAAAGCCAAATACGGCGAACCTATGGACTTCGAAGAGTATCAGCAGGTCAGATATGGAATGTCAATGTGGATGCTTCAAGAAAAAGCAGGCCTAACGTTCAAAGAGGCAAGAGTGTACATGGCGGATGACCGCCTTGAGTCCACAGATGATTTAGCTAAGGCATTGAATGTGACAAAACAGGCAATATACAATCTTGGCAGTTCAGCCAAAGCCAAGATGGATAAGATAGAAGACTACGATGCTGTGTTCATGGGATATTTCCCTCTGATGGTCGACTATGGTCTAAAAAGAAAGAGTAAAGGGCCGTTATTCTAAAATAGACTTGCTAAGGGCCCGAGTATATGTATATCTTCATTCAAGCGAATGCAGAATCGAAACGAAACGGCTGAAAGATCATACTCTAAAAGAGGAAAAATGCCAAAGCTCGGATCAGAAAACACTTCAACACAGTCGGAGTCGTTGCTATAGAGGAAAGGCAATGGCAGATCACATCAACGAAAGATCCATCAAGATACATATTGCGTCAATGAGGATAAAGAGAAAGACTGCAATACAATATCATTATACACTTAATAAAAATAAATAAATACTAATAAAAATGATTAGTATATTATGGTAAAATATGCTAAAGCTAAACTCGATGAACCAATGGAGTTGTACGAATACCAACAGGTCAGATACGGCATGTGCATATGGTTACTTCAGGAAAAGGCAGGCTTTTCCTTCGAAGAGGCCAGAGTATACATGGCGGATAGTCGTCTTGAATCTGCAGAGGATCTTGCCAAGACATTGAATGTGACGAAACAGACGATACATAACCTTGCGAGTTCAGCCAGAGCAAAGATGGATAAAATAGAGGACCACGATGAGGTGTTCATGGGATACACTCCTCTTATGGTTGACTATAATCACAAAGTAAGGAATTCAGGGCCGCTGTTCTGAAAAAATTCTAGTACTCAGCAAACAGAATAGTTTTGATATCCGAAATGGATTAGGGATCAACCGCGGTGTATCTGTTGCCTGATGGAAAAGAAGAAGAAACCGAAATTATATCAAAAAGAGAGATGTACGCTCTGCTCCTTAAGGAATATGAAGAGTACAAGGACGAAGGCAGAGAGTATTATCTCAAAGAACTTCTCGAAGAGCTGAGAAAGGACCTTGACTTGACCGACTGACCCTGTGAAATGGCGGCGCGGAACTCCAATTACTTGATCAGGTGTTTGATCATGTTGTATGGGGTGACGTTAAGTGCTTCATTGACCTCTTCTTCTGTAAGTCCGGCACCCTTTGCAACGATCGTCGCAGCTTTCTCATCCATGAGATTGCCAACAGTATGAGCATCGGAATCGATGACCATCTTTGCGCCTGCTTTTCTGGCCATGTTAGCCACATGTCCGTTGGTGATATTGTGTCCGCAACGGCCTGTTATCTCAAGCGCTACATTGTTCTTTGCGGCGAGTTCGGCCTCTTCAAGCGTTATCAGGCCGGGATGAGCCAAAATATCAACGTTTGTGCTCATAACCGATCTCAGATTGGTGTTGGGAGGCACAGGCTCGACCACCGTTTCTCCGTGCACGACCACTATCTTTGCACCAAGCGCCTTTGCCCTTTTTGCCATCATATCTATATTTGAGGGCGGAACGTACGTCAGCTCGACTCCCGGCACAACTGTGATATAGTCTTCGCCGAGCTCGGCGGCTTTTACCAAAGCAGGCACAACGATGTCAATGTTCGTGACATCAACATGATCAGTTATCGCAATTGCGGTGTGCCCGAGTTCCATGGCACGGCGCGTCAGTTCCGAAGGCGTAAGATCCCCATCGCTGAATATTGTATGCATGTGAAGGTCTATCCTCATTTTTTCCTCTCCGCAAGCTTTTCGTAAACTTTTTCCATCGGAAGCCCCGACTTTGTCACTGCCACCATTGTGTGGTAGATAAGATCGGCAAGCTCCCACGCCATCTCGTCGTCTTTCCTGTCTTTAAGAGCAAGGACGAACTCGCCCGCTTCCTCAATGACCTTCTTGCACATTTTGTTCTCATCTGAATACAAGAGGCATGTGTAGCTTCCTTCTTTGGGGTTCTCCAGCCTATTGGCCAATAGTCTGTTCAACTCCGGGATGATATTCATTGTTTCATCAAGCGACCCATATATGACCTCGTTGAAACACGAAGGGGACCCGGTGTGGCACGCGGGGCCGGTCTGCTTCACCCTAATAAGCAAAGTATCGGCATCGCAGTCAAGCTGTATCGAAATTATCTTCTGGACGTGTCCGGATTCTTCTCCTTTCCTCCAGATCTTCTGCCTGCTTCTTGACCAGAAATGAGTATAGCCCGTGACCTTCATTAGCTCGAAAGCCTCTCTGTTGACCCATGCTACCATAAGGATCTCATTGGTAAGGTGGTCCTGAACAACTGCGGGGATCAGCCCGTCCTTATCGAATTTGAAATCATTCATCTTACAGGGACCCCTTGATCTTTCAAGTACTCTTTGACTTCAGGAACAGTGAATTGCCTGTAGTGGAACACCGATGCGGCCAGTGCCGCAGAGACATTAGTCTGTGTGAAGACCTCATAGAAATCTTCAAGTTTCCCGCATCCGCCCGATGCTATCACAGGTATGTTCACCTCATCTGCGATGGCTTGGTTCAAGGCTATGTCGTATCCGTCCTTCACGCCGTCCGCATCCATCGATGTAAAAAGGATCTCTCCGGCTCCGAGGTCTTCTACCTTCTTTGCCCATTCCACTGCATCGAGGCCGGTAGGCCTCGTGCCGCCGTGAGAAAGGACCTCCCAGCAGCCGCCGACCATTTTTGCGTCTATCGCAACTACCACGCATTGTCTTCCGAACCTTTCTGCCGATTCAGATATCATATCTGGGTTTCCGATCGCCGCCGAGTTGACCGATACTTTATCGGCGCCGGCGTTCAGCGCATCGCGCATATCGTCTGCGCTTCTTATCCCGCCGCCTACCGTCAGAGGAACGAACACCCTCTTAGCCGTCTCTGAGACAAGGTCCAAGGTCGTTTGCCTATATTCTAAAGATGCCGCTATGTCAAGGAAAGTTATCTCATCGGCTCCTTGGTTGCTGTATTCTTCCGCCATTTCCGGAGGGGAGCCTACATCCTTAAGCCCAAGGAAGTTCACGCCTTTTACAACTTTACCATTCTTCACATCGAGGCAAGGAATGATCCTTTTTGTAAGCATTCACTTCACCTTCGGTCTGTCCTTCGTGCTGAGTTCTGTTTTTCTTGGCGAAACTGCATTTTTCAGTGCAGTACCGAGAGCTTTGAAGGTCGCTTCTATGATGTGGTGGTCATCAAAGCCTCTGATCTCCACTACGTGCAGCGTTATCCCAGAAGACATTGCGAAGCTCCTCAGGAAGTGGTGGTACAGCTGGTCAGGGCAGTCGATATCTGCGAACGGCCTGTCAATAATATCGACGGACACCATCATGAGGGCATCATCCATCGGTATGATCACGGTTGATATCCTCTCTACCGGTCTGTCATCAAGGGCTTTTTTGAATGCCGCCCCTAATGTTATCGCAACATCTTCGATGAGGTGGTGGTCATCGTCGCCGGACGCTTTCATGGAGATGTCAAAAGAGCCGTATCTCGCGAATGTTTCTATCATGTGTTTGAGGAACTGAACACTGCATTCAACATCGAACTTGCCGGTTCCATCAATTCTTAATTCAACTGAGACATTTGTTTCCCGCGTACTGCGTTCCAGTTCAGCTGCCCTTTCTATCATATAGTGTTTGAATGGGGTCAACTCTTTAATAATTATGCTAATGGACTAGCTTTGAGCGGAGATGTAATATTGGCTTTCGGACACTTAATTATACAAACCAGGGGGTATCCCATTCCCACGGCCTGATTCTTTCGGTGTATAACGCAAGCCCTACGACGGCACCAGCCGCTCCAAGTTTGCTCAATATCCTGCAATCTGACTCGGCCGTCACCCCCCCGGAGGATATAACCTTATGAGGGCATTTTGATATGAACCGCCTGGACTGCTCTTCATCAATCCCTTTCATCTGACCTTCAACACTGACATTCGTGTTAAGAACTCCGCTGAGCGGTATATCTCCGATGACATCGAACATTTTTTCAATCGTCACTTCAGAAGACCCCTGCCACCCGTTGACCACCAGCGAACCGTTCCTTGTATCCATTCCAGCCACGATCTTCTCGGGGTGCCGGTCT
>Ga0123357_10001785_pt1 | contig 23303 bp, 13 predicted proteins | sample TergutEmb28metaG_FD_89873 | JGI IMG/M metagenome (GOLD analysis project Ga0123357, IMG submission 89873) | Embiratermes neotenicus P4 segment gut microbial communities from Petit-Saut dam, French Guiana - Emb289 P4 | ecosystem: Host-associated > Arthropoda: Insects > Digestive system > Gut ... | reverse complement strand
ATTTTTTTTTTTTTTTTTTTTTTTTTTAAAGCTTTAGACTCTGTGCTAAAGTCTGAAGAGAAAGAAAGGGCAGAAAGAGTTTTGGCCGGTATCATTATCCTTAGAATGTTAAACATAAATTTTGGCGAAGTAGCAAAACAAAAAATTAAACAGTGCATATCGACGACGCTTCAAAACGGCAACTTCATGAGTTATTTTCCAATTGTGCCTCAGAAGTTGGCACGTTGTTGGTTGCCACTACCCAACATTCTGCAATAAAAACATGCACATTTACGTGACAGTCCGCCATTGAGGGCACAATCCGAAGTCTCACACCAACATGCATGGGAACTCACATAACACTGCAAATCCACACTCCATAAATCACTTCAAACTTTGCAAGATATGGACTTCCAGCCGTGCCGCATATTTCAGCGAAGTTTATTCCTATTTTATTTATTTGCATATGAAACCAGGTGGAGTCTTTGCTTCCTCTATCAGTGTATTTTGTAAAAGTCTTCCGCAGTTCTTAGATGAAGGATCAGATCATTGTTAGTAAAACAATGAAGAACCTGAAGTTCAAGCCCTCAGCACGATTGTCTATGTTCTTAGAATACAGTCGGTCTAACTTTTAATTTAATTAGATAATATTACGTATAAGTATTTTCGAAGTTACTGTAAGTCTGTGGACCGGGATAGCGCAGTCGGTAAAGCGACTTGCTACGGCCTGGACGGTCCGGGGATCGAATCCCGGTGCGGGCGAGATTTTCTGCACCTGTCCAGACCGGCCCTGGGGCCCACCCAGCCTCCTGTACAATGGGTACCGGGTCTTTCCTGGGGGTAATGCGGCCAAGGCGTGGCGTTGACCACCTACCACCATCTAGCGCCGAGGTTAAGGAAAGAGTAGAGCTACACCTCTACTCCCCCTCTGGGGTTTCGTGTCCTGTTCTAGGGCGAAATTTACCTTTACTGTATGTCTGTTTCAAGACAGTTTATAAATTTCTTCCAATTGCGTCTTTCTAGCTGAGGCCAACAGGATCCAATGCAGGGTCCTGTGAAGTTAAATATTCCAGGCTTCTGACATATGACACCGTGTAGATTGTAAAATAGTTACCAACGTTTGGAGGAGCTTGTTTCCTTCGTCTTCATGGTAATTCAATGCGAGATAGCAAACTTCTCCGAAAATCTGACAATTATTTACCACTCTACACGGTATCATATTCCAGAAGGCTCGTATCTTCATAACAACAATGCGATATCAAATTTAATTCCATGAATGTCTTTTGATATTCTGCCACATGAAAGGTTACAAGAATGCTGAACCTAGGAGACATAAAGAAAAGGTAAAAGATAAAGTTCACCCTACAACAGGCACGAAGGTCCAAAAGGGGAGTCCTACGTGAGAATCCAACATTTACATCTTAATCAATAAATTCTCGGCATTTCATGGAACCTGCTACTGGACCCAACATTCTGTGAGATCCGTTTACCCGCGGGAAATACCCGGTACCCACGTATGGGAGGCTGGGTGGGTCTCAGGACCGGTCTCGACGGGTGCGGAAAATCTCGCCCTCCCTCCCGGATTCGATCCCCGGACTGTCCAACCCGTAGAGAGTCGCTATACCGACTGAGGTATCCCGGCCCACAAGAGACATGCGGTAGACGATGAAACTATCTAATTTATACACTTCACCCTATAACGTTGGGGAATTCAAATCGAGAAAGATGAAATTCGCAGGACAAGAAGCATGCAACTGGAAATGAGAAATACATATTACGTTTGTTAGAAAATGTGTAAGGAAGAGGTCGATTGGTAGGGTCAGAGGTAAATGGTAGGATGATATTCAGCCCACATTGAAGAAATACAATGTGGTGTTAGTGACGTAAAGTGAGGTTCAGAGACGTGCTCTTGTAGTTATCGTGACGAGACGTCGTGATGTACAGGAGGCGGAGAATTTCTGGACCAGCTGAGAGGCTGTCATCTTCTGAACATACAATTGTCTATTAATATACTGACTTCAAAGCTTATTCATTTATGCTGCTATGTATATTATTACAACATGTTTTCAAAATTCCGTAGGAAATAGCAAGTTGATGGGCAAACTTGAGACCTGCTACTAATTACGAAAGGTCATCACGACAGACTTGTCGTCGTCTTATTTTAGACCGACACGTGAAAGGCTTTCCAAGTCCTCAGACTCTTTCTGCGAATATTCCAAAGTCAGGATGTTTTAAACCACAGTTAGGCCTATTTGTGGGTACTATGCATGTGAACAGTGAGGCTCGTGGTGCGACGGTATGCAGTCTTAATTTACAGTCAGCATGTCTCCTTTTGGAATTTCGGCTGGTCCAGTTTTTCGAAGGTTTCTTCAGTCCCTCTAGACATAAGCCGTGACAGTTCCTTATTATATAAGCCACCCAGTTTTCAGCTCATCATTTGTAATTGACCTCTCAGCTAATGATGATTCAAGCCTTCTAGGACTTGAAGCCGCACATATTTACCTATCTACAAGGTGTCACATAGAAGGAGGTTTTATTCTTCAACCACGCCGCTGTGAGAACGTCAAACCATGCACTGTCCTTTCTTTTTCGAAAAAGTAAACTAAAGCGAGATTTATAGACAATTAATAACAATTGTTATCGAGAATGAGCTGGACGGGGCATGTGGCATGTATGGGAGAAAGAAAGTTGTGTGCAGGATTTCGGTGGGGAGGCCTGAGCGGAAGAGACCACTTAGAAGACCCAGGTATAAGATGGGAGGATAATATTAAGATGGATCTTCATTACGAGGATGGAGGAGGCATGGACTCGATTGATCTGGCTCAGGATAGGGACAAATGGCGTGCACTTGTCAACACAGTAATGAGCCTTCGGCTTCCATAAAATGCGGAGAAGGACTCGGTTCCATGGAGTCAGTAAGTCATAACAGTTGTTAATATTCTGCATTAAGGACTTAAACAAATAGGAGTACCATGCTCCACGGAAAAATTCAATAATTGTGCTGTGGACATAATTTTTTACTGATTTCGTGGGGCTTAAAATGAAACATAGGCCTTTATCGCACTGCAGACCACATTCCTGAATTTGTAATATTTTATGTCAGTAATTGAACAGAAGTTATTGCAGGCCTACCAATTGTGTACAAACAATTAAATACTCACCATAATTCTCTACACATGAAATAATCTAATATTGATAATCCTCTTGTGTCAGTCAGCTGTGAGTGCTAAAGTGGAACCAGTCAGTGCTCAGCCTCAGTGGCCGGTCCATCGTGTGTGCGCGCCTGACCTGCGACCTCACCTGTCTGTAATGGCCAGACCTAAGCTTCAGACAGATAACAGAAACGCCAATATCAGAGCCGGCGGTACCGCGTGCTATTTGAATGACGGGCAATTACGAGGCTTGGCGCCGACAACCCCGCCACTCCAGCACGGATTTTTGTTTACAAACAAACTACGCCGCCTAAACCCAACGTTTATCTTATTCATGTTTATATAATGACACAACCACTATCTTAGACCGCACAGCATTCCATTACAGCACGACTGAGGAACTTTAAATAACGAAGCGACCTTTGCCTAGTTTCAGGTAGTAACCGACCTTTGCCTGGAGGGACTACAAAAAAAATAATAAGGAAAGGAAACGTAAGTCAGGATAATCGTGTCCCAGCCGATGGTCGAATGAAACATCTCCCGAATGAAAGGCAAAAGCGTTATTTTTCGAACCAATTTGCCCGATCGAAATCCATCTTCTTACAGTTTTATCGAGAGGTAGGTAAAGCCTAGCTTATAACTAGGAATTAAAAGGTAAAGGTAAAGTTCACTCTAGAACAGGCTCCGAAGACCCAGAGAGGGAGTAGATGTAGAGCTGTACTCTTTCTTTAACCTCGGCGCTAGGTGGGGTTGGGTGGTCAACACCACGCTCGGCCGTATAGGAGGATATGTCCGGACCGGACGAGTGCGGAAAATCTCGCCCCCACCGAGATTCGATACCCGGACCGTCCAGCCCTTAGCGAGTCGCAATACCGACTGAGTTATTCCGGGCCTTTAATCAAGAAGTGGCTGAACGCTGCAGTCAAATACGTCATAGCCACTTTAAACTGCTCTCCATTTTGCCATTCATAATAATCCTTTCAACTCGCTAAGTAATTTTTATACATGATAGAGCGTCACTAAGTCTATAAGGCAATCAAGCATAAGCTAGCGCTTTCACTCTTCACATAGAATTTTTTAATACTTTGTTATTTTGTACACCAGTTAAATGCAACTGTATAACCAAGAAGGTACACTTTTTATATGAGATGTTTATTTGTACTCCTACAAGTTCTGGCTTAACAGCTTCAGGGATTATATCAATATTCTATTACTTTACTTGTTGATATATTTCAGTTATTTTATTTTCTGTGATCGTATCAATAAGTTTTATATTTTTCTCGTTTACTTTTGTTATTCATCCCAATATGTAATGATCTTGAGAAACTTCCTACATTATTTCTGTTATCCTTGAAGATCGCTGTTAAGCTGAAACATGTTGGATTATGGATGAACATTTTATGAAAAAGTGTGTACGTTGTTGGTTATCGTATTTCATTCACATATTCTTAAATGTATATTTTTAATTTTTGTAACTGATTTATTATTCATTTATACTTGACTGAATTCAATTATTCGGACTGATTCCTATATATGACTGTGTACTTATTAAAGAAAATAAGAATAAATGTAAGGAACAAATTTGGAGTTAAGCTAACCTATCACAGGTAATGGAATTATCTCATCGAACTCTGTGATTGTTATTCTGATTAGTCACTTATATTTTCTTTACCATAGTAACACATCACTCATGTGTAGGAGGAACATGATAGCATCTGTAAACAGGGCATGATCATTTCTTTCCATATTCTTTATTCCCATTTGCCCTACCAAATATCAGTTGATGCTACATAAAACTTTAAAGTGTCTGATACAGAATTTTTAAATAACCAAATAATTTATGATTAATTGCATAAATTGTTTGATGTATAGAGAAGAAGAATGACATTAATTATTAATATATTCAAAATTTTGTATTACAGATTTTATTAATACACAAAATATGACACCAACACTTAAACCAACAGAGCTTTACTAATTTTACTGAAGGTTATTACTTGGCATTTTATGTAAATTACGGTACATCACTGCATACTTAGAATAGTACCACCTGAAAATTATTGTGTCATGTCACATATCTGTCAAGAAATGTTTGAATGGTGCAATTCAGAATTGTGAATATGTCCAAAATTATTTCGTTTCTCTGCTGAAACTTGTATAAATGCATCAGTTATTACAAAGCATGTCTTTATTGTGAGTCACCATGTTATGTGGGTTCATTCACACTGACAAGGAGCAGAAGCAGTTAATAATGGAAAACATGTAGTATCACTGTCTAAAATGGAAACTCGGGGTGAGTCCTGATCCTGAAACAAATAAAATGTTGTTAGTCTAACAAGAGACATTGCACTTCAACAAAATTGCATTATTGTTCCTCAAAAGTAGTAAATCTAATATCAGTCAATCAAATAACCGGCTACCTGGACATCAATTTTCTCACAATTTTTTTAAAGTAATGTTACATTTCAGTGTCTAAGTAAAAACTCTGAAACAATTATTCTAGTCCTTGTACAGCCTAATGAGAAATCTTTTTATGTAATGTTAACCAACGAAATGCACTTTTTAAATCAATGTTTGAATTCAATTCTTCTTGTCTTCTACATGTTTTGAACTTGGTACTGATTATCGAGCACATCTTCTAACCTGCTAGACTGCTTGCATAAATGTATGAAAAACATACCATATAAGGCTGTGTGTACAATATAGTCTTCCTGATGATGAACATAAGATGTTCGAAAGATGTCGAAGACAAGAATAGTTGAATTAAAACATTAATTTAAAAAGTGCATTTTGATGGTTAACATAACATAATTGCATCATAACACACAGTAAAAAAACTTAGCGAAATATTTTCTTTTTCAAAATGACAATGATGTAACAATGTTATCTATTAAAATGGGCTAATTGCTTTGCTTTTTATGAAATACAGTTAAAATTTTTTTTGTGAATTTCTTATTTATAATGGTGTGAAGCTGAAAAACATGTCCTATTGAAGTTATTCAAAATTATTCTAACATTAAAATAAGTTCATTTTCAGTAAATTAGTTTGGCCTATATTTTACTAATATAATTTTTGATATGCACCTTAAATTATATATTGTTCATCTGCAATCCATTTGGCATTTCTTGTACTTTAGCATTTGTGTTTCAGTGCATAATTAAAAATTATTTTTATTATTTACTTACACTAACAATACCATTTATTTTTCACCAAGTTTGTTAGTTAAGTCTCTCTGTACAAAAGACTGGGACTGCTGACACCAAGTTTATGCAGAATGTAGGCCTTATTTACCCTTTAATATTATTATCAGTGTTCTCTGCCAGACATACCAGTTCTTATTAAAATAATTTTGCCCCTGCTCCCCCATTTTCAATACTAGGTATCTAATGTTATTCTCTCACTTACATCTCACTTTGTACCAAATTTTCCTGAACTATAAATTAAGTAATATTAGTACATGTTATCATTCTCTTGCATGCTACTTTTTCATTAATATTGAGCCATTTTGTGCTTGGAAATCGATCCCTTAATCTCCATATTTCAGATGCCTCCAGAAGTATTTGAAAAGTATTTGCTTCCTCCCTATATAAGGGACACCTTCCTCCTGCAATCCTCTCCCTACCCTCGTTTCTAAGTCCCTGCTATACACCATGCATCATGTACTTACTTGAATAAAGAAATTAATAAAGAAATAAATTAGTTCTATACAAGTAAGAATGTTTAGTTAATTTTGTAATTTATTCTGGTAAATCTTTATTCTGACCTGCACTTCATTCTTGTCTGAACATGTCATGAAAAACAGAATTTATTCTATCACAAGCCATGTAATCAGGTGCTAGTGGATCATTTACAACACATTAAGAAGGTATTTTATTTTGAATTTCAAAGAAGTTAGTAACTGATTCTCATTTTGGTTCTCTGTATTGTAGTTACCCTTTGAAGAACCCAAAGTCAAGTATCCTTCCATCTGACCCCCGGTCCAGTTGATTCAAGTTCAGCATGTCATCACTGGTCAGCTCAAAATCGTGTACCTGCAATGTATGAGTACATGCAAACATTCATTTGAATTCTGCAGATCCAAATCTTGTCAGAATAACAAAGTTATGCAGAATAACTCATACAAACAAATTTATTGTGTAAAAATTCCAGTAAAACAGGCAAAATTCATCATATAAAGGTATAACATTGGTTTAAGTTGTGTGTTGTGGACTTCATGTGGGGTAGGGTGCAGAAACTGTTAAGTGTCAGGTGGCAGCTCAATGCTGTTAAGAGGAAAGAACACTACCACATCAATGGCACAGTGATGACCCCAAAGAATCCACAAATGTATAGAAATTTTCACATGTGTATATTTCTTCTCAGTAATCAAAAAAAGGGGGACAAAATGGATGTTCAGACAGACTGGTCTTTTGACTACTGCTGTAGCCACTGTGAAGTCAAAAAGCACTAGATATTAAGAAACTGTGTAATATGCATTGATAAACTGATATTTAGCTTAAAATATTGATTCTCACTTGCAAATTTTGACGAATCCGCTCTGGATTGGTGCTTTTAGGAATGGCTGCTATGCCTCGTTGCACAATGTGACGAAGCAGAATTTGTGCAGGTGTTTTTCCATGTTTCTTTGCCACCTCCAACACTGTGGGGTTATTCAACAGGTCTGGAAAATCTTTGCTGAAATCATTATCACATTAAGTATGTAAGTTTCTGGTATGCAAAAATGACACCCAAAATCAATGCATGAAAATTGGAACCCAAAAAGTATTTTCAGATGCTTTTTTAAACTCATTGTAAGGTCCTCATATCCTCCATGTACACAAGACACAAAGAAATCTTTGGCAGATCATGCCTGCCAGTTTGTAAATTTTGTCTTTGAAACTAAACAGTTTATTCAATGAATTATTGTGTAGAAGATATACACTAAATCCAAGTGAATTTAATTTGCCAAACTAAACAATAATAATTTTCTCAAAACATACTTGTTTCACAAAGAATGACTCAAAATAGAGTAATATTTTTTCATCTGCCAACTTGTATCACTTTCAGTCAGAGCATTTCATATAACAGCAGGCATGTCAGTGTTCACTACTTTGCCTGAGTTAGGTTCACACATTTTGGTTCTGTGTTGCAGCTAATGGTGGGTTCAATCACCATATTAAAAGAAGATGCAGGAAGTGTTTTTCTATGGATCACAAGCATAAGTCACACCTAAGAAACATACTGTTTGTTGGAAATTGAAGTTTTATAAGAGAAGTAAGCTAATAAGGAGTGAACAGCAATGGCTTTTAGACAAAATAATGTCTCTGTGTAAGTATAGATTTTATTAATGCATACAACATCTATTTAAAACTTTTTATGTATGGTAGAATTAACAAAACACACACAAAAAAAAAAAAAAAAAAAAAAAAAAAAAAAAAAAAAAAAAACAAAAAAATAAAAAAAAAAAACACCCCCCCCACCCCCCCCCCCCCCCCCCCCCCAGAAAACTGAAGTAATATAGTTCTATAAAATGAATTGCTGTGCTTTCAAACGAGACAAAGAAAAGTAATGTGGTGGCATTCGGCCATATTTATGTAATGGCTGCAATCAGGACGAGTGAAAATCCCGGGGTTTATTGAGTGGAGGGAAGATTGTTTCTATCGCATGCAGTCTGGAGGTTATAAATTTGGGTTTGTGTGTGAAATTGTTGTGCCTAACTCGGGTTTTCGTAATGCAGCACTCCCTCACGGATATGCAGCAGTCAGACCTACACGGATGTGTGTAAATGCTTCATAATTATATATATATATATATGGTTCTAGAAGTGGTTAAACTGATGTGTCAACCAATATGTAGTTTCCTTTTAAATAGTTTCCGACGACTGATGGAAAACGTGCCTGGCAGTAAGAGCGTGGCTGGTGCATGACGGGGCTGCAACACATTGTGGACGGTTTGTGCGAGAGACATTCAATGATACATAAAATGACAAATGGGTAAGTAGAGAAGGACCAGTTGCATGGCCGCCACGTTCACCCGACCTCAGTCTGTCTTTTTTTAAGCTTTTTTTTTTTTTACTTTTAGGGACGCTTGAAAACCCTAATGTATTCAGATTCAATTGAAAACGAAGAGACACTGTACCGAAGCATTTTTATTGCCTGTCAAAACATTCTCAAACGTACCGGCACCTTTGAAAGACTGCGACAGACCGCGACCTGACGTGTCCTTTCGTGCACTGATGCAGGTGCAGGTCACTTTTAGCATTTTTTGTGATTTATAACTTCATAAATGAGCCCCAGGGGCAGCAACCCTAATATGAGTATAGTCCAAAGGGGCTCGCTCTAGGAAAAACGCCAGCAGACATTTGGGCGATTGGGCCCCGAAACACTGGGCTCTCGTGGTTGTGTATTAAAATACAGGTCACAGCGGCAGATACTAAGCATAACACTGTGATATTAAATACAGGGTGTTTAAAAAAGATGGACTCATTTTCGTACGTCTATGTTTCCTGAACTATACATGGTATGTGAATGATCTACATAACATTTGAAAGAGAAAGTTATATATTTTCAAATAACTCCGCTAGAGCGCTCGCCTGGTACACAACCGTGCAGCAGCATCAGTTGAGAGAAAAATGGCTACTCTGCAGCACGAGATTTTTTAGGTTTATCAGAGGAGAATGTGAGACGAATTCAAGAGAGTTTTGAGCGTAGCCCACGCAAGTCAACCCGTAGGGCGAGCAGAGAACTTGGAATACCGTAACCAACTGTCTGACGTGTGTTGCGCTGTTTCCTCTTCAATTGAGTCCATCCTTTTGAATCACCCTGTATATTCTGTACAACTAAACATTACAGTAAGCAACAGGTTAACAAGGTACATTTAAACACACAATAGAACAAAGTTTACAGCCGATCAACACTCAAATGACGCCAGGTCTTCGTAACAATTCAGTACAACGTCTCGTGTACACAACTTAACTTTACAAGCACTTCCAGTGCTTCACCCAAGCAATGTTACATGTTATAAATCTCAGACTTTCTTACATTACTGCTCTGCATGCGCGATCGGCAGTTAGATACGGACATAACACATGTACAGATACCTAAACTAGCATGGCGTCATGTCCAGGTATACCGTACGGTAATATTAACGATTATCAGGACAATGAAATGGGATGCAAAACTGAAGGAACTGGCGAAGTATCGATTTCAGGACAGCGACGTACTGCAAATAATTGTCACGTGACTGAATGTGTAAGCCACTGTTAGCAAGTCACCAAGACTGGGAGTGTTGAAGCTGGAGCACTTCGCCTTACTCTTGTTTGCTTTCTGTTTTTAATAACGTTTGTGCTAATTTCACAGATAGGATTAAGGAGTGACGTGTGCATGGTTCTTTCCTGGGAGACACAGTTCTTCTGGGATGTTACGCTCTGGCGCTGCTTAATTAATTACCGACGTTTCGGCTGATCTTCATGGCTTCATCTTCAATGACACAGCGCTACAACCGAGCAGGTCTGAATCTTCAGTCAGACCGCCGTCTGAACCTCGGATCTCTCATTTGTATTCTTCTTTAATTTAATTGACTGCGTTCGGTCAGATGACCGTCCTATTTGGATAGGTTTCAGAATCGGTAGATTGGGCGACACTGCATGGTCAGTGAAATTTCTGTTGATTTCAGGAAACAGGCGATGAAACTACAAGTACGTACATACATACGTATATTGTATTTGTACGTGGGATTTTGTTGTGCAGGCGACAGAAAGAGAGAGATGTAACAAGGCAGACAGCCAATGTACGTTTGACGTAACATTGAGGCGCTTTCATGCAACCATTGTTGCAGTGGAAAGGCAACAAGCATTGCGTATTGTGAGTGTGTGTTTGTAGCCTTAGGTATCCAGCATACAATGCGCATGCGCCATATTGCCATCTGTGGTTTATCCACATCAACAGTATTTTTCCACATTACATCACAAAACCCACGATTTTATAAAAAAAAAGGCCACAACACAAAATGTGTGTTTTGATTTTTGTCTGAAACATTTCCAATTCTAATAAGAATTGAGCGAAATATGATTAAAATGTATGTTGTAAAGTACCTGTTATTCTTGTCAGATTTTAATGTTACTTGAATTTGGAAAAATACTGAAATATCAAATATGAAAATCCGTTCAGTGGAAGCCGAGTTGTTCCATGCGGACTGACGGACGGACAAACAACGACGAAGATAATATTCGCTTTTCGCAATTTCGCGAATGTGCCTAAGAAATGTCTTCTGTTTGTTATGTATTTTTAAAGACTGAGTGGAAAGGGACCGTTTGATAGGCTGAGGTGCAGTCAGGCAGGAAGTAAGTAGCAAATTGGATATCAGAAGAACAAGTTCAGATGTCAGTTTATGGCGTGCCGCAGTATAAAGTTCTGTTTTATCACATACCTTTATATTGGCATATCACAACAACGCGGACGTTTTTATGCAGTTTGTTACCGAAGCCTGTCATGTAGGCTTACAATTATAATCCTTTCAAGTGCCAGTTAATGAGGCTGTCATTTCCTGAGTTTATATACGTAGCTGGATGACTGTGGAGCACCGGTGGAATGGTAATGGCTGGGAGAGGGTGACTGCTCGCAGGGAAGTTTTGTCTTCGCGAGAAATTTTGCACGGACCAGACCGGCATGGAACCAAAGCCTCTGCGGTGGAAGGACGGCGACTAAGAAGCTACGCCATGGTACGGCCCCTACTACAGTCGCTGCGATACGAAATTTTGTTTAAAACTGTCGTCCATGCAGAGGGTAATATTTGTTACACGTGTCGTGCTTGCGTCACTCAGCAACTTCGTGTGATTAGAGATGAACATTTGTGTGGTAGGGTCGCTTGAATGGCGGTTTTGTAGACTTGAAGGGTGAGGTTAGGCGTCGGATGTGGAACTGCAGTACGGCGCCCTACACTGTGCCAATTGCGTCGAACCTTTTTTCAGCTTCTTCCAAATTGAAACAAAAAATGAGTGCTGATACAAACACACAAAAGTTAGACCTGCTGTTGCTGCTAACCCTTTAAACGCCGACTTAAATCCTATCTGCCATTTGCTGGCATTGTTAGGAGCTCGCCATATTCTCCACGTTAGCGGGATAAGGGTTAAACTTAGTGGGATTTCACACGACGTTTTGCAGTTTTGTGACCACCTTGTTCCACGTGTTGCTTACGTCAGTTGTGCTTTTTCTTACCATTGTTCCACTTTTATCGTCCTGTTGCCATTGCTTTATCATTGTTTTGCTTATTCTGTTATTATCTCCTAAGATATTCACTTAGCAGGGTAGCCAAGCGGTATTACTGCAATATTACCAACACAGCTATATAGGCCTCAGACTTCCAACAACCGTTACTGAGTGAGGCGCAGCTCAATTATTTTCAGAAGGCAGCTATTTCGTTCCTAACACAACATTCTTATTAATGTATGACGAGAATATTTACGTTGCTGCTATTTACACACTTGCAATTGTAATGTGTCATAATAGAACGGTGCAAGGAACACTGCATAGCTATTTAAATGTAAACCGTCAGTTAAAATGTGTGGTTACTATTTGCGTTGAAAACTGACTGCAGTAGCGCTGGGAACATGAAAGTTGGAGTCATTTCCAGTATCTGACGGAACGATGCACCGCGTGTCGGCTGAACAAGTACTGAATAAAATATACGGACGTTAATGATACATTGATACATTTGTTAACTGCAATTGGGTTTACACACGGTGGCAGTAGTACAGTACACATTTACACACAAACAGTACATAGAACAACACAATTAACAACCTAACTGGGAAGAGTGCGGGCCGTGCCCCGTCTTTGCGAGTTATACCGTGGCATTTGCCTTACAACTGAGGAAAAAGCATGGAAAAACAGTCAGGGTAGCAGAAGAATGCCAGTTGGCACGATAAAAACAGAATATACAGAGCAGAGCATATATAACAATATGAATACATAAGCATAACAATAAAAATATATAATTTACAAAATTAAACAAAAGCACACAAAACACACAGCCATATATACAGCGATAAAAAATGGAACCAAAAGAACACGAAGGAGTGTGATAAACGAAAAAGCCACACAAGCAGCTAACTCCACATGATCTGTGTATCTTCTGATAATGGTAGACACACAGTTACTAAGACCTTCACTACACTTCACTCCACTTCACTACACTTGTCGACACTTCGCTTCCTCTCATTTCAACTTCACCCACCTTCACCCCACTACACTTCACTACCCTCTCATTTGGCTTAACCCCATTTAAATTTCCTACCGCTCCTCTTCACCTCACATCACTACACTTCACCTCACTTCACTGCACTTTTAGATGATTTTCGCCACACTTCTATTCCTTTCACTTCACCCCGTTTATAATTGCTTTCCTAACTCTGTTTCTAAAAATCTTAGGTTTACAAGGGAAAGTCCCTAAAGCTTCTGCATGTAGTTGGTTCCAGTTTCTAATGGTCCTATTTACAAAGGGATACTTCCCGATATCCGTTCTCTGCTTCCTGTCCCTAATTTTCCGAACATGATCTACCCTACTCAAATAGTAAGGCCTTCGCAGCCTGTCGCGTGTAGCTTGGGTTCAGAAATGTACGTACAGGTAGAAATTAATTTCAAACGAACATGTGTCTCACAGCATCGATTGTGTTTGACTGTAGTCACAAACATGCTACAGCATTTATTTAATGTGGCATAAGTTGTGGCGTCGCCGGTGTTTGCTTCAAGAGACGGTGTGTTCTGACGCCGGGTGTGGTGCATTTTCAGGCACACTGCCGCTGATTATAACAGCTTGCCTTTGTATGATTTGGCTTTCAAAAGGTGGTGAAGTTTCACGTTGTGATTGTCTGGTCTATGGTGCCCGCCATGCAGTTGGTACATACCTACCGACTTTTCGCAGGAACGAAGTGCCTCCACCTTTACCTTCAGCACTACACGCTGCCTGCCATATCCAAAAATGTGCAGTTTCGGTCTTTACTGTGAACTTAGCATGCCGTGTTATTTTCGTTACACGTGGACGTTATTTTATTTGGCAACTCGCACTGCTTCACCCGTACCGTTTCACATCGGCCGCTGTTCACACTGCCGTGTGTCACAGTACACACATTTTAGTTCAGTATTTTGCAGTTATGTGGCCCCTGTACTCTGCGTGTTCACAGAAGGCGCTGGAATTGTTGGCCTTCCGCTCGCAGAATCGCGTCACATTTACCAAACACGCTCATTGCATGTCGAAGTTTATATGGTGAGCGAGCGAGCCGACGGGAAGTAACTAGTTACCGTTGTCGGATAAAATAATGCCTGTATGTGTGGATGTTTGTGTAGGCCTAATGGCATGAATTGCACGGGTATGCGAAGAGGAAGTTCGCTTCTACACCACCTTACTAATGGGCAGAAGTGTTCGAGAGAAATAAATCAGCTGTATGTAGCAGCGGGCAGGTTCTGCTCAGAAGGTTTCCTGTTCGAAACTTGACAGAGGAGTGTTATGGCGTCTTGTCACCACCGGGCGGGCAGTCATAAGGCCACAAGCCAATTGTCATCATGCTCACTGTCACCGTGCTGATCACATCGGACGCTGCCCATTCACGTCTCTGCACTCGCATATCTTTGTTACACGACGACATGCAGTTGACTGACATTGACTGTGTGCAACGGCGCGGTACGTCGTGACGGTATCAACACGATTTGTGTTGTGCGATATCTAAGGTTAGCACAGCGGTGTTGCTGGCGATCCAAGTATTTTGGGGAGTGACACTGTGTCCTGGGGTGTGTAATTTCGGACGTTTCGAGGACCGTGTTGGCTTCCTTCATTTTTAAGACTCCAGCAGTGCAAGAAGAAAGGGACTGTTCGAGTCCTGCAGATGAAGGAACAACTCGCGCCCACGGCCATGGGGCTGCATCTCAGAGCACTTGAATTCGAGCGATGTTGGTGTTGCTGTCAGTTGCGTTGCAGTTTTCTGTTTTACGCCTCGACTTTACACTTTATAGGTTATTTTTTCATCTTCAGTAATTTTCAAACCGCTAACCGCGTTCTTGACGTATACTGCAGATCGGTTAGTCGTGCAGCATGGCACCGTAATGTTTGGAGGTATGTCAAGCACAAAAAATGTTCTTCTCCAACGTTCTCCTCAGGAAAATACGTGAATATGAAAAGCGAATAATCGACCCTTTATCTAGGACCAAGCTCTAATAATAAACGGACCAGTCACCCAGCGGACCCGCCTGGTTTAACATTCAACAACTCTAAGTTTTGCCCACACACTGTATTTATGTGTTTTATGTGGATCTCACAACAAACAGTGATTATTTCACTATACAACATTAACTGACTGATCTTTAGGCACGTTCGAAAAATTGCGAAAAGCAACTATTGGCTTCGTCATGTCTGTCCGTCTCCGCCCGTGCGTCCGCATGGAACAACTCGCCACCTGCTTTATGGGTTTTCATGAAATTTGATATTTGAGCATTTTCTCAACCCATGAAGAGAAAATTCCAGTTTGATTAAAATCTGGCAACAGTGGCGGGTACTTTACATGAAGACTGTGTACATTCATTATCATATCTCGCTAAATTCTTCTTAAAATGAGAAATAATTCAGATACATTTGTAGAGGAAATCAAACACACATTTTGTGTTCAGTAACCTTTTTCCGAAAATCGTGCCGTGGAAAAGTATTTCACAGCCAGACTGGTCGCGGGTGACAGTATGACGCATGCGCATTGCGTGCTGGATACCAAAGGCCAAAAATATACAATCAGAATATGTAATATTAATTACTTTTCCACTGCAACAGTTGTCGCACGAATTCCCCTGGATGTTACGTTATACGTACATTGCTTGTCTTGCTGTGAGATGCAATGTGTTTACTGTGCGGTACGAAATTATTATGAAATTTCCTTCGGATTAATTTTACTCCTTAAATCATTGTTTAGCTTTGACCTATATCGCCATACTGTACTACCTCTGGCAGCGTATTTTAGAACGAAAATCAGTAACGATATGTTTGGTCGGGTCGCGATCTCCATGTGACGCTGTGTATGGGCACTGGCGTCTTTTTGCTGTCTCCCCCCCCCCTCCCCCCGAAGCTCCCCTCTTCTGCCTCTCTCTCCTATATATATGCCGTCTTGTTTTCTGTCTCCCTCGCGAACCTAAACCACCCTCTATCGTCTCAGTAGTATGGTAAAATCTCTCCGACCCGCACCTTCCCCTTCACCCGTACCTACCCTCGCAACCCCTTACACCGCCCTCTAGAAGCACAGGGTCGGTTATCTCTGCGAATCCCCGGTCTCAACCAACGCCCGCAGGCTAATGTGGTATCATAGTCAGTAATTAGCCGACTGAGACTACAAGATAATGTACTTCGCCGGCATAAATCTTTCCGTGCAAGCAGGAGCCTTCCACTACTAAGCGAAATGGCTGAAGCGAACTCTGTCTTTCTCATTCTGGTCTACAATTCCTCCCACTCGCAACGTGTCTTCCTCTCTGTTGCTCTTGTTCGCATAATTCTGTTCTTACTATCGCCGTCTCTTATCCTCGCGCTGATTCTTAATGACCCTCCGGTAAAGAAGGAATGCGAAGAGATTGCCGCTGGGTGAAAATAGGGTAAAGAGAAATGAAAGGGGAGACATGAAATGTATACATAAAAATGACGGTGAGAATAAAATAGAGACGAATTTTGAAGTTTACTGTGACGAAAAACTCTTGATAAAATCTGACAGCGTATATTTTGTGTTGAGCCAGACGAGGCGTGGGATATTGCTACTGGCAGGCAGGTTACTCAGCAAGATCACCTGATCACCAGACTTCACTTAGTGGTGCACAGTGTGTGGGGAACCGAGTGGATCAAACTGTCTGACAAAGACGCACTAACTGCCGCTGAACTTACCGCGGCAGTTAGTGCGGGGCTGATACTTTGGTTTAGACTTTGTGTAACTTGCTGTATGTCCGCAGTGCTGCCTCCGTAGTTCTGCTATGAGTTCAAGAATAAACTTGTGTATTATTATTACTACTACTACTATTCAACGTTGCTATCCACAGTTTCCCCTTTATTTAAAAAAGTGTGTACCTGTTCTTTGAGGTTTCCAGGCTTTGGCTGCCTGTTATTGTAATCGGAATGTGGTACAGAAGTGTTTGAGTTATGATCATTGGTGGAATGTTACGAACGGGAGAAACCCACAGTACTTGGGCGATAACCTGTGCGGGTGCCAGCGAACTGGCCGGGGCTCGAACCTGGCGTTAGGCGAGCAGCGTATGGCACAGCCAATAGACATAATCCAATTAAACCTAATTATTTCAGAACTCGGTACACGCATGGCATTGAAGGTGTAAGGTGTGTGTGTGTGTGTGTGTGTGTGTGTGTGTGTGTGTGTGTGACTGACTCAGAAACTCGTGGAGATTTGTAAAGAATGCATTTTGGGAAACAAGGTGTGTGAGTTTTCAGTTAAAAGGAATAATAATATTGCTTCTTTGTTTGTTTAGTTATCTGCGTTGTTCTGTGTCTGTCGCTACATCGCTGTGGCAGTGTACTGTGCTACAGGCAACATGCACCGCCCCTCTCCCGCCCCCGTCTCCTGTTGACGTCAGAATGCAGGACGACAGAACTCTGTACTGTCCGTATTTTAAACTTCTGTTGTTTCCTTCAAGAATGCATTTCTGTGACGAAGATAGGTCTTGTTTACGTAATTCTACAGAATTCTGTGCCCGAAAGGCAGCTTAGTTTAGCTTTAAGTGATGCGGTCTGCCTGCTACATGTTGCAGTTCGCAAACAGTCAGAGCACTTGAGGGTTGACACGGAAGATTCTCCGTCTGAATACCAGTAATTGTGACCCGCTTATCGTTCAAAATTCTGTATTCTTCCCACACATTGCCTTTATATCCTTTGCATCGATTGCAAAACAAGCAGCGAATTTGTCCCTGGGCAGTATTAACCGACAGATTTATGTAACCGAGGTGGAATGTGTTTACTGCGCGGTACGAACTGCATCTTTAATTGTGCTTAGTCTTGGACTGTGAAGGGATAATATTATCAAAGTATAGAATGTCTGGTGATTGACCTGTAGAGGTCAACAAAATGCATTAGGCTACTGATGCTCTTGCAGTCCGTCGCTGCGTGGCAGTTGAGCTTGACTGTACATCGCTGGTAGCATCGAAGAGCGCAAATATTTGTTAAGTACAGCACCACAGACAGCTGTTCGTCATAGGTTATACAAACCGTTCATTGGGCTAGATGTATTTTTTGTAATTTATGTTATTTTATCTGAGAGTGACTGAGATGAATTTGAAAACAATGCGTGACTTTCATGTGAATTCATCATTGTCAGCGCAAATGAATTTTTACAGTACCAAATAATCATTTTTTGTTGTTGTCTGATGCTTTAATGGCACAAGTAATTAATTCTGTTAGATCTCTAAGAAAAAGAAAAAAAAACGAATGTTTGTTAACGGTAAGACGAAAAGCAGAAAGGAAAACTCCGAGAGAATTGAGGTTGTTAATTGCCGCAGAAAGTTTGGGATTCTCTGCCTTCTTGCATTACCTGGGAACAGCAAAATAAAATATAACGTGGCCAGCCTTATGCGTAACATAAGCATGTCCTTTAATTGGCAGAAAGCTTCTCGGAAATAGAAGCTTAAAATATATGTATATAAGACTGAAACAATCATCCCTTGTTTGCCGTAGGATCTGGAGAAGTCGAGTCGAAGCTCTGAAATGAACGAAAAAAGTATGAAAAATTGCTATTTACCTTCGCCACACCTCTGAAGTTAGCTGAAGGTCCGAATGTTTCTCCACGAATGTAAATAAACTGCTGTACATCCACAAATGGAGATGGGATTAGTGCTGCTTGCATTATCAGGCACAGTAACGTACAAGCTGCTAGCAGTAACAGGCGCAGTAACATACATGCTTTTATCAGTAACAGGTACAGTAACACATGCTGTTAGCAGTAACAAGCACAGTAACACACACGCTGGTGGCAGTAACAGGCACAGTTATACATGATGCTGGCAGTAACAGACACAGTAACACATCCTGGTAGCATTAACAGGCGCAGTAACACGCGCTGCTGGCAGTAATAGGCACAGTAACATCCTGTTAGCATTAACAGACACATTAACATACGTGCTGCTGGCAGTAGCAGGTACAGTGTAACGCAGGATACATTTATATCGTTGCCTGTCACTCTTGGTCCATGCCAGCGGATGCATTTACTAAGACAGCTGTACACGCCTTCCCAGGTTAGTGTATGATTACGCTCTGACTAGCAGCAGAAACGTAGGTCGACCGAGGAGAAGATGGACACACCAACACCCATGAATACAGAATAAGCCTGGGTGGCTTACGCTGTGTTGCTGCTGGTAACAATTCTTGGTCTAAATGGATGTGAAAATTGTACGTGTTGGCCGGAATGTTGGGAGCCTCAGGGGACATTAGAGAGCTCCGTTAGTCCAGGATAGGTTATAGTAGTGGGTGCCTGTGAGTGCAGCAGATAAACGTCGGATATCGTGACTGACTGAAGGAAACCTCAAAATAAGAAGGATTCATCTTTATTATGTTCACAAAGAGGATAGCAGTACGTCAAGCGGGTAGTCGTGGCCCTTATTGGCGGAACTTAGGAGAATGACGAACAGCCTTCTTAGAGGGAGCGACTGCCTACCGACATTGGAATCTGAGGCTTTCCGAATAAGTAGCTGCAGTGCAGAGCGCTGTAGCTCGATGTACAGCTTGTAGATGGCAGGAAACGTATTGAGAATAGCAGTCGTTTCAGTAAATTTCGAGTAATGTGGGTGTTCCTTGTTCCGGAGCCGCGGCGGCAGGCAACTTTGCTCTCCGCGCCATATCAGCTGCCCGCCTGCCCGCCACACCGGCCGGCCGACAAACTTTCACTTGAGTTGCGGCTGCAGCAACGCTCTGGCTCTCAGGACACTCCAGCGTGACGGCCAGCCGCTACCAACTCCTGCATTATAAAGCATTAGCTGTGTTAGTTACGGCTCGAATTATTGTACTGCTTGTTACGCGGCCAGCACAACAGCCTGCCCCCCCCCCCACCCAAACCCCCACCCCCCTGCTTTCCCTCTGTCGTGTTTTGTTATTTTATGTTGTGCTTTTTTTAAACTTAAGCTTCATGAGGGGACATTTCGTTCCAGGTATGGCGATAATGTAATGTCATTAAATCTTTTGAGAGCTTAAATACCTTCTGCTGTCATTTTGCTTTTTAATACAGCTTTAGAATAGAAGACACAGAAATTGGCGTCTCTTTGAGTCCTTAATGTCATTTATTGCCAGCAGGTTTGGAGCTGCCACAGGACGCGACCTAATAGAAGTTCACCTGACTGGTGCAGAAGTATGTCTGCATATGACGTCACAGTCATTGTGTAGTAATTGAGTGGCAGCAGTGGTTATTTGTGTGTGCACCGTAACGTAATGCATGCAGCTGAGTCCTTACGAAGCTTACAGGGGAGGATCCTGGTCTTCTGAGATGTTACACTGCATTTTTGGATGAGAGGCACCCGACATTTCGAAAGAACGGGTTCCCTTCTTTCTAAGGGGTCAAGCAGAGCAAGGTCTCCTTTTTTGAACTTCGTTATAAAGAAGGAAATAACATTTCTTCGAAACGATGGGAAGCACTCCCAGACGATGTAACCGTCACATCCCGCAGAACCCGAATCTTCATCCACACCCCTGCGGAAACTCCCGAAGTCGCCAACTTAACAGTCATGTGACTACTTAGGAAAGTTCAGCCTGTTACAGAACTTTCAGGTCGCATCAAGATGATTGGTACCAACCGGCTGTCTTCGTAACCTGCACCAAGTAATTCTTAACGTTACATCAAACATTCGTGGTGAATGTGGCAGATAAACCACGTGGAATTCAGTTATGAATGAATGTAGTCCATGCCCTCCAGGCCGTGCTTCTCACCGCGGACACTGCGGTTCGATAGAAGGCAGGTTCAAGCGGAGTTATGGTGGCTGTTTGCACTGGGACAGGCTAATGCGAGTACTTGGCTTTTCCGCGTCAGAATCATTCCCCTGATGTTCATACTCGTCCATCTATCACCGGCGCTATATAATCTCAGCAATTGACAACATCGTTTAATAACACACACACCGCCACACCCCCACACCCATTTACGGTTCGTTAGAATTCTTGCATGCAGCTTTGCATGCACGTCTGTCTCGCCCGTAATATTGCAACCACCCTACTGCCATTTGGTTAACAATTGTCACTGAGATTTTAATGTTACTAATTACCAAGCTTGTCGTTGGTCACTGTTGTCAAAAATTAACATTTCCCTGTGTTATAATTACCACAAGGATCAGCGTCGTGCCGTAAATGACCAACTGCAAGGGGCGGGCTGCTTCTGTAGCAGTCAGTTGTACTCAGCTACTCAAGAAATTCCCGTCATTTTACGGAACCCGACGGTTCATTACCCTGTTCACAACAGCCCGCCAGTTGTCCCTGTCCGATCAAATCAGTCCACGCCCTCCCGTGCTGATTTTAGGTCTCTTTTTTTACTTTATCCTTCCTTCAACGTCTGGGTCGTCCACCTGACGTCTTTCGGGTTTCGCCGCCAATAGCCTTTGTGTATTTGTCATCTGTACCATGCATTCCACATTCCCAGCCCATCTCTTCCTCCCAGGTTTTATCATTCGAATAATAAATGGTTATGAACACAAACCACGAAGCTCCTGCATGTAATTTTCTCCAGTGTTCTCGACCCTCTTCCCACTTGGTTTCAACTAGGTTCCTCAGCCACTCCATAATTATTAAATGTCACGATTATTTTACATGTTGTGGTGGTTTTATGATTGTGACGTAGTGCACTGCTGATGTTCAGTTGCATGTTTTGACACTTCGAAAAGTTTACCGTAGGATTCATACAAAACAAGCAGTACATTATAAAAATAAAACGCTTTTTGTAACGAACTAGTTTCTCACGCAGAATATCCTAAACTGTATCGGCTACTTAGCATTGCTGTGTTGTGTTATTTGGTGTTTTGTGGCAGTCAGACACTGCCCGACGTACCGAATGTTGCCAGAGGAATCAGACGCCTTTCTGTATTTGAACTGATGCCTGTATCAGCAGTGTCATCGAATCGGCAACATTCGAAGCTGCTTATAGAAATAAGACAACAAGCATTGTGAAACCGAGGGCTTTATTGCACAACACGTGGGTAGCAGATGGACATACACGTAGTCACCATTGACTGACTTTGCTGGGCGCGAAGACGGTACTGTACAGAGGGCGGTGCATACCCTCCTAGTCGTAGCTTCGTAGCTGGTCACAAGGGCGGTTAGCAGTATGTGGCCAGTCATATACAGCTATCAGAACCCCCCTTGAAGCGCATGGCTGCTTAGAGATTTGCAGCAGACGTCAACGTGAAGCAAGCTATCTCCTCGTGGATACAGGCACTCGAAACCGATTTCTTCCACACCGGTATACACGTCTTAGTGCCACGATGGGGCAGGTCCTTAGATGTCGATGATGACTGTGTAGAGCTTTGGGATATACCGTCGCTAACACACGTGACGTGTCATAATGTACTCTTAATACAGCTGTTGGCGTCTGAGTATGCGGTGCTGTACAGATGGTACTTTTATATTTTTATATTCTGTTAGGAATGTACACAGAATGTGTGTAGTATTCACATGGAATGTGAATAGAAGATACTAGACTGAATATAGACAAGATATAGACACATTAACGCAAAATGTAGGCAAATTGTAGCAAGAAATTCGATATAGACGACATAGAATATTGACAGAAAGAAGACAGTGTGGATTGAAATAGAGGCACAAAATAGAATACAGACCATGTAGACAGAATATAGACTGCGTGCAGGTAGAATGTAGACGATATAACCAAAATATAGACGGAATATAGTTATGTTTTGGGCCGAATGTAGGCGGAACTTTCCGGCTACGGACGAAAGTGACGTTCGTTTGCTCACTTCTGTGCAACAGGAATTTGCAGTATTGGGGCACAGTACTGGTAGCGACAGGTGTGTGCTGTGCTGCAGTGTTGGGGCACAGTGCTGGTAGCGACAAGTGTGTGCTGGTAGCGACAAGTGTGTGCTGTGGTGCAGTGTTGGGGCACAGTGCTGGTAGCGACAAGTGTGTGCTGTGGTGCAGTGTTGGGGCACAGTGCTGGTAGCGACAGGTGTGTGCTGTGCTGCAGT